>WNFV01004374.1_pt1 | contig 21037 bp, 19 predicted proteins | sample 5400101 | NCBI WGS metagenome assembly WNFV01 (sample SAMN13153361, study PRJNA577476) | soil metagenome | isolation source: 115 cm soil or saprolite under grassland replicate 1 | place: USA:California | collected 2016-06-15 | reverse complement strand
ACTCGACCACAAGAAAGTTGTTCGCTGAAACTTTTGCCCAGGTGCGTATCAACTTCCGCGAAATGTTTGCCGAACTCTTCGGCGGCGGGAGCGCCGACTTGTCCTTGCTCGATGAGAGTGATCCGCTCAACTGCGGGATTGAGATCTGCGCAAAGCCGCCCGGGAAACAACTGCAAAGCGTCTCGTTGCTGAGCGGAGGCGAGCGCGCCATGACAGCGGTCGCATTGCTGTTCGCGATTTACATGGTGCGACCGAGCCCGTTCTGCATTCTCGACGAAGTGGATGCACCGCTTGATGAGGGTAATATCAATCGCTTTATCGGCGTGCTGGAGCGATTCGTAAAGCAGAGCCAGTTCATCATCATGACCCATAACAAGCGCACGATTGCGAAAGCAGATGTGCTTTACGGTGTCACAATGGCAGAGCGCGGTGTGAGCAAGCTCGTCGGGATGAAGTTAACCGCCCCACAGCAAGTTTCCGCTGGGGTAGCGTCAAACGGAGACCAACAGCAACCCAGGCAACGGCATCTCGCGCTCGCGATGCGGTAGGTAGGGCACGCGTCACGCGTGCTGGTTTCGGCGTCGCGCCGAAACGGACTTTTCTTGAGGTGCGGATCGGCAGACTGGATTAATCGAAAAGTTCGCGATGGCGAGACACCATCGCCAGGCACGCGTGACGCGTGCGCTACCCGGGGACCGCCCAGGTCACAAAAATCTTTTGCGCGGGATCGTCGATCTTGGGTAGAATTGTCCGATGCTTCAGACGGCGCAGCGCACTGGGAAATCAAAAGCAAAAAAGGCTGCGCCGCCGCATGAGCGCTTTCTCGAGGCTTTTCGTTGGATGCTGCTGACGCGCACGCTTGAAGAAAAGCTGGTCAGTCTCTATCGCGGCGGTCTGATCACTGGTGGGGTTTACATCGGGAAAGGCCAGGAAGCGGTCAGCGTCGCTTGCGGTTTGTTTTTGCAAAAAGGCGACATCTTCGCGCCATTGATTCGCGATCAGGGGGGGCGGTCCGCATTCGGCGAACCACTGATCGACGTCACGCGCACGTATCTTGGCTCGCGCCTGGGACCAATGCGGGGGCGAGACGGCAATATTCATCGGGGCCGGCCTCGCGACAACCAACTCGCTATGATTAGTCATCTCGGTGCGATGGTTTCGGTGACTGTGGGCGCGTTGATGGCGAAACGATCAAAGGGCGAGAAAAACTTTATCGGCCTGGCATCTATCGGGGAAGGCGGGATGCAGACCGGTGCGTTCCATGAGGGAATGAACATCGCCGCTGTCGAACAGGTGCCGCTCGTAGTCGTCGCGACGAACAATCATTACGCCTATTCAACGCCGAACGACCGCGAATTTGCGTGTCATGATCTGGTCGATCGCGCGATCGGTTACGGCTTCGAAGGTTACAGCCTGGATGGAACGGATCTCAGCGCGTGCCTTGATATAATCGGTGGCGCGGTTAAACGAGCGCGGGCAGGGCGTCCGCCGCAGTTGGTCGTCGCCTCCGTCCTGCGGCTCTCCGGTCACGGCGAACATGACGACGCGAGCTACGTGACCGAGGAGATCAAGCGCGAGCCGTTTGCGCGCGATTGTTTGAAGGTCGCTGAGCAGACGATTGCCGATCTGAATCTATTAGATGCCGAGACGCTGGCTGAGTGGCGCAGAGACGCCGCGGCGCAGGTGGACGAAGCAATTGCTACTGCGCAAAAAGAGGCCCCGCCCGAAGGCGACAAGGAAGATTGGTGCGCCATATCGCAACGCGAATTGGCTGATCATGTGGAATAGACTTAATGACGAAGCACGAATGCCGAAATCCGAAGGAAGCCCAAATGACGAATGACGAAGAGATTCGGCAGGAGTTCCGGAGCCCTTCGGCATTCGTGCTTCGTCATTCCTTTGAATTTTGTCATTCTGATTTGGCTTGCCGCGCCGCAGCTGTGCGAAGGCGGATCATTGTTTCGTCATTCGTCATTCGTCATTTGTCATTCGCCTCATGAGCATCACCTATCTCGAAGCGATCCGGGAAGCGCAGGCGAAACTGCTCCGCGACGATGAGCGAGTTTTTATTTATGGGGAGGATGTTGGCGGGACATTCGGTGGTGCTTTCAAGGCAACCAAAGGTCTCGCGAAAGAGTTTCCGGGGCGCGTGTTAAACACGCCGATCAGCGAAGACGCGATGGTCGGGGCCGCGATTGGCGCCGCCATGCAGGGGATGCGGCCGATTGTCGAGATGCAATTCGCCGATTTCTCCAGCACAGCGCTCAATCAAATCTTAAACAACGCCGGTACCCATTATTGGCGAACGAATGTTCCGGTCCCCATCACGGTGCGTTTGCCCTCCGGCGGAACAAAGGGCAGCGGGCCGTTTCACAGCCAATCGATGGAGTCGATTTACGCGCATTACCCGGGACTCATCGTGATGACGCCGGCGACTGTTGAGGACGCCTACACCATGCTCATCGAGGCCGTGGCGATCGACGATCCGGTCGTCTACTGCGAACACAAATACCTCTATTATCATCTCAAGGCAGATAAACTGCCGGCCGAAGGCTTACCGACAGGCAAGGCGCGCATCGCGCGGGAAGGGCGCGACCTCACCATTGTCACTTACAGCGCGATGCTGCACGAAGCACTTGCGGTTGCGGAACAAATGGCCGGCGAAGGTTTCGAAATCGAAGTCGTCGATCTCCGCTCGGTCAAACCACTCGACACCGACTGCGTTCTCGCGTCGGTCGCGCGCACTGGCCGCTTGCTTTGCGTGGGTGAATCATTTCCGTGGGGCGGCGCGACGGCTGAAATCATTACGCGCGTGACTGCGGAAGGTTTTCATTTGCTGGACGCCGCGCCGCAGCGCCTCAACGCGAAAGACACACCGATCCCGTATCATCCCAATCTCTGGTCGGCGCACCGCCCGAACGCAAAAGAGATCGCGCGAAAAGCTCACGCCCTGCTTCACGAATAAAAATATATGGCCTTGTTATGCGTTCATCCCCAGCGTGCGAGCTGTTGTAGCACTGGCGTAACACAGCCATCTTGGCTGTTTAGTCGAGTGGGCATCCTGCCCACACAAAACTCCAGGCTGGAAGCCTGTTGGACGAGTCAGGCAAGTTGCCTGAGTTACGCAATCACGCATTGTCCGAATGCGAAACCCGCTGCGAAAGCTCGCGCCCTGCTTCACGAATAAAATTTATGCCGCAAGTTCCAATCATAATGCCGCAGCTAGGCGAATCGATCGCCGAGGCCACCATTGTCGATATCAAAGTAAAACCCGGCGACGAGGTCGTGACTGACCAGGAAATTATCGACGTCGAGACGAACAAAGCCGTCATGGGCGTGACCACTCCATGCAAAGGCAAGATCGACAAGATTAGTGTGCAGTTAAAGGAGACCTATCCAGTCGGCGCGGTGCTTGGCTACGTGGAAGCGAGTGAAGCAGACGCAGCGAGATTTGCGAAACAAGCCCCGCCTCCGCCTCAGGAAAAAGATCGCTGCTCGCGGGCGGGATGGCGCGGGCGCCGGTGAATTGCCGGTTCCGGCTGCGGTGAAAGGCGCAACATTCATGTCTCCGCGCGTGCGCGCCCGAATGGCGGAATTGCAATTAACGACGGCTGATCTCGCGGGGATTATGGGGACCGGAGCGGGCAATCGCGTCACGATCAAAGATCTGGAAAATTTTCTGCACAAGATCGAGAACCAAACCGCGCAGGAAGCGTCCGCCATTCGCGCCGGCGTAGCGGATGCGATGCGCCGGAGTTGGACGCGGCCGCTCTCTACGATTGGTTCCTCAGTGAATCTTGATCCGGTGCTGCAGGATCGACAATCGCGCGATCCAAAGCCGGGACCGGGACTTTACGCGCTCCGCGCACTGGCTGTCGCTCTTGCAGAAAGCCCCGGAGCAGCCGCAAAATTGATCGGCAACCGTGTTGTCCAATCGAGCTCGATCGATGTCGGCATCGCAGTGGAAGCGCAGGATGGAATCATGGTACCAGTCATTCGCGGGGCCGACAAAACGTCACTTGTCGATCTCACGACCAAATACAAGGAGCTAGTCGATCTTGCGCGCCAGCGGCGGATTTCACCCGACATGCAAGCCGGCGGCATTGCGACTGTTTCGAATTTCGGAACTTTCGGAATGGAATGGGGAACGCCGATTCCATTGCCAGATCAGACATTGCTACTCGGTCTCGGCGCAGGGAAGAAAGTTCTCTCGTGGGATGAAGAAAAGAAGGAATTTGTTCCAAAAACCGAAGCGCAAATCACCCTAAGTTTCGATCATCGCAGCATCGACGGCGGCGGCGCGGGCCGTTTGCTCAAACGCGTAATCGAGCTGCTGGAAGACCCTAAAAAGCTCTGATCTGGGTAGCGCACGCGTCTCGCGTGTCTGGCGATGGTGTCTCGCCATCGCAAACTTTGCCTGTGATCAATATGATCGCGCAGAGGAATCCAAAGAAAGATTGTTTCGGCGCGACGCCGAGACCAACACCCGAGACGGGTGCGCTACCCAGACGCCCGGACTAGCGCGCGATAGATGCAAATAGCGTCTTATCCGTGCTATCCGCATGATCCGTGGTTAAATGTTCACGGTGACGGGACGGATCATAATTCACGCAGGCTTTGCAAAATGCGGAAGCAGCAGCATTCAAGCAGCGCTTTTTCACAATTTTGCCAAGTTGCAAGAGGACGGTTTCTCTCTTTTCGACAAAGAACTGAGGATTGCCCAGACCTCCGCCGATCTGGGCGTGCCGCTCTGGTTCCTTGAAGCGGCCCGAGAGAAACGCGAGCCTTTAGCGCAGAGGCTCAGTGACGAAATTGCATCTGTCAGAGTCGCCAATGGAGATCGGGTCGGGATTTTAAGCGCCGAGAACCTGGCAAGACCGCAAATGGCTCCGTTGCTCGCCGGCTTGGACCAACGTTTGGATGTCTCGCTCGTCTTCTATTTGCGGCCGCAACTTGAATGGATTCCATCGGCTTGGAAACAGTGGGACCTGAAAAAGGGCCTGTCGCTGAGCGATTTTGTCTCGCATTGCATCCGCATACGCAGACCGCCGTTCAAACTCGGTATCGAGACTTGGAGAAATGCGCTACCGGCTGCGAAAATCCACGTTCGATTCCTGATCCCGGAGCTGCTAATCGGCGGGAATCCGGCTCGAGATTTTTTCGAACTGCTTGGGCTGTCTCAGGACAGATATCTCATCGGAGAGGAGCCTCGAAATCCCAGCCTGGATTTCTCCATCCTCCATGTGCTCTCGAAGAATCCGCATCTTTTTCCCGGTATCCATGACAACAAATTGATGAAGGGGTTGATGCGCGCCCTCCCAGCGAAGTTTCAATCGGCAAACATTCAGATGCTCTCAAGCGACGAGGAGGCCCGGATCGAGGAATCTTTTCGGGAGGAAAATCTTTGGCTCTTGAACACGTATTGCGACAGGACCGACGTGGACCGCATCTACCGCACCTATTTCACGCCACGGGAAGCTGCGACGAGATATTCCAGCATGACCGATCTCGATCTGATCTACCGTTGCCTCGGGACCATCCTGGAATCGATTGCTGCCAGTAGCGATCAGGGCGCTAGCGGTGACAGCAGAACTCCAAAAGCCTCTAAACCCGAAAGCTAAATTCTTCTGTAGCGATGTTCTATCTGCGCTGGTAAATCGCAGCGCAAAAGCCAAGCATTACCACCAGAGTGCAAGAGACGGCTGCGTTGGCTCCCCAAATTAACCAACTGGGCCGGTAAACAAGAATGAGCCGTCCGTGCGCGTTGGCTGGGACTTCCACCAGCGGAAACAATCCGCGATAAGAACTGACTGTGAGCCTCTGTTTTCCTAGTCGAGCTTGATATCCGCGAAAATAAGGTCGCGAAAAACTCAGCAGGGCAGGCTGATCGCCGGTTGGCACATCAATATCTGCTTCGACCCGATTTCGCGAATCATTGACCCGTGAAATCGTCGCGGAGACGAATTGCTCGTTAGGCCGCGAATCAATTGAAGTGACCGAACGCACACGTGCAAACGGTGCGCCGCGCCGATGGAAGACGCGTCCTTCGTCTGTCGAAACAACCTGTTCCCATTCGGACGCGGGCTGAGGCGCGAAATCCATTTCTCGCGCGACAACGATTCCATCCACGCCAAGCCGCACCAATTCACCGTCGGCGCCGGCCTGGTCATTGAGGAGGTATTCTCCAACAGTGGGGTCGATCTCGCCGTGAACGGTGGTCTGAAATTCTCGTGCCACGCCGGCGGGACGAATCGGGCTATAGCCGTTTATGAATCGCAATCCAGCCCACATCGACGTGCTTCCGAGTCGCACAATTTGGCCGAGCGGTTCTGACTTATTTTCCGCGCGATATGTCAGTTCTGCCCATGGATAAATGCTAAGATAAAGGCGAGACCGGTCGAGCGGCGAAGGTTTAAGCAACTCTTGCGACAGATTATATTTCGGAACGCCGCAGTTTGTCGGAATGCAGAGGTATGTGACAAGCAGCGCCCAAAATGTGATCACTGCCGGCGTCCATTCGCGAAATGCGGAATCGTGCAAAATAAATTCCAAAAGACACCAAAGCGTGGCGAGTCCGAGAAAAATCCAGGTCAACGGAAAAGCATAAGATCCACCGATGCGCCAGACCCACATCGCAATTGTCGTCAAAACGACGAGAGCAACTGCCATTGTAGCTGGGGTCGCTGACCCCGGCCAACGAATAGGCCCTTCTGCTCGGCTTGTCCCGAGCCACGTTCGCAGCACTTCCGCCGCACAGATTGCAAGGACGAGATGGACAAACGGCAGCCACCGAAAACTCCATCGAAACAAGCCGGCGGTTGGCAGCATCGCGAGCACGAGCACGAGCACAAGCAAGAGCAGCTCCCATTTGAGTCGCGTAACGAGCATGCGCCCGCGCCAGATGAATCCAGCGATGAGCGCCACCGGAGCAACCAGTCCGCACGCCAATTCGGTTCCTGTGTGTGGCACGTAATGGCTTGAGAAATTGGACCAGTTAACCGTCCAGCATGGAAGAATAAATGCAGGGAGCGCAGCAGGCGGCACGATCCATTGCCAATGATTAGAAGCCGGCTGTAATTCGCGCGCGGAACCTTGTACCAGATCGAGAATCGCCATCCAGGCCGGCGCGGAAAGTCCGAAGCCGAGCGCGACGCCGAGAAGCATCGGCAAGATCGAGAATGTGGGAGGGATCTTTGTGTCCCGACTGTCGCGGCGCTCCCACATTGTTTTGATCGACAGCCACGCAATCAGGAGCAGCAACATCAAAACCGTGTAGGGAAATCCGCCGGTGACGAGCAGGTACACAAACGGCGCCGGCCAGAGAAATCGCCATTTTGTTCTTTGTCGATCCAACGCCCGTTCCGCTGCCCACCACGCCCACGGCAGCCAGGTGAAGGCGCCAAGCGCACCGAACCAATCGGTAGCGCCCCAGCAGATAATCCAGCCGTTCAACGAAGCAACGAGTGCAACAAGGATCGACAACGGCACTGAAAAGCGACGGTCACGCGCGAGTAAAAATGCGCCGATTGCCAGAACAAAAAGGTGGGCGATGGAAAGAGCGGCTGCTTGTTGCGGAAAGGTTAGCGGAAATTTCCAGATGAGAATAACGGCAGCATTCACAAAAACGGAGAACGTGCCGTATTGAAATTCCCCGGCGAGATTGCCGCAGACCCAGGAATATGGGCTCAAGAGCGGCCAGTGGCCTTCCGACCAACTGCGCGCCATATCGGCGAACACCGGCAGGACCGATATTTCATAATCGTCGTTCCAAAAAACGAGCGGATCGTGCCAGAGAAGAATGAAGCAGAAGAAGACAACAATCAGACCAGCCCCGATTGCACCCAGGAAATTTTGCCACGGATTAACACGGATTTTCACAGATGCAGAAAAGTAAATCTGCTTGTCTGTGTTTCATCTGTGTTCATCCGTGGCTAGAAAGTTTTCTTACAGTACCACGGGTTTGCCCTCGGTCATGATAAGGACGTTTTTGTCAATCCCGTGAGCGCGGGCGGATGCGAGCAAGCGCTGCGGAGGCTCGTGGAGCGGCTCGAAGCCGAGACGGAAAGTTCCGTAATGCATCGGGATTAACGTTTGCGCCCTAAGTTCCAGGAAAGCCTTCACCGCCTCTTCCGGATTCATGTGGACTTCGCGGCCGGTCGGCGCGTCATAAGCGCCAATTGGAAGCAGCGCCACCTCGATGTTGTAGCGGTCGCCGATTTCCTTGAACCCGGGAAAATAGGCGCTGTCGCCACAGTGAAAAATCGTGCGTCCATTCGCCGCGATAATAAATCCGCCAAAATCGCGATGCGAATCCGCAAGGAACCGGGCGCCCCAGTGATGGCAAGGCGTAAGCGAAATTTTCAGTGGGCCCAATTCCACCGTCTGCCAGTAATCGAGCTCGTGCACGATGTGGAAACCGAGCTTGTGCACCAAATTCCCCACGCCCATGGGCACGACGATGGGTTGATCCGCAGCAACGCGCCGCAAAGTGCGCCGGTCGAGATGATCGAAGTGAGCGTGGGTGACCAAGACCAGATCAATGGACGGCAAATGATGAATTTCGAAGCCTGGTCGCTTCAGTCTTTTGATCACCTTGAGCCACTTCGACCAGATCGGATCGATCAATATATTAACTTCGTGAGTCTGGACGAGAAACGAGGCGTGTCCGATCCACGTGATGCAAATTTCGCCTTCGCGGATTTTCGGAAATTGCGGCGGCGCGTAACCGCCGGAGCGTTTGACGAAAAGCGAAGGAATAAGAACACTGGTGAGAAAATTGCGTTTGTGCCAGTCGGCTCGCGGCCGCAGCCGGACACGCGTGGAGCGTTTCGCAGTGGCACCATCACCGGACACCTGACGAACGACGTTGCGTCGACTTCTTTTTGGGAAACGAATCGGCACTTTCGCGAAAGCATATAGGGTGGCCCCAGCGAAGCAAAACCTTTTGCGCTGCTACGGCGTCGCAGGCAGAGCGCTGCTACGCGTTAATATTTCAAAAACGATATTACCGGAGTCGGATCGAGTTGTTTGCGGCCATTCAGAAATTCCAGCTCAATCAAGAACTGTGCCTCGAGAAGGCGTCCGCCGACTTTACGGATGAGCGTGGCCGCCGCAGCGGAGGTTCCACCGGTGGCGAGCAAATCGTCCACCAATATTACTCGTTCCCCCGCTATCATGGCGTCGATATGCATCTCCATTTCGGCTTGCCCGTACTCGAGTGAGTACTTCGCGATCTCCGTTTTGTAAGGCAGTTTTCCGCGCTTCCGGATTGGAACAAAACCGACTCCAAGTTCGTAGGCGACCGCCGATCCGAAAAGAAATCCCCGCGCGTCAATGCCCACGATTTTATCGATCTCTTTCCCGCGGCAGCGCTCCAGAAACAAGTCGATCGACGCGCGAAACAGTGCGTGATCGCTCAAGAGCGGTGTGATGTCTTTGAAAACGATTCCCTTTTTCGGAAAATCGGGAACGTCACGCACGCCAGCGCGCAGTCTCTCCACTATTGCTGAATTCACCGGTGCGACGCTAGCGGCCTGCTCCAAAAACGTCAACGGCGCTCCTGTAGCCGCGTCTCTGTGAGACGCGCGTCGCTCGCGTTGCAAACACCTCAGGGTCGCTCTTCTCAGAGCGAAGCGACTACAGCGCAGGTTGCCAAGTGGGGGCCACGATTTTAGAGTTAATCCTTCTGATGGATCGATATCTGCTCATCGTCTCGACGCTTTGTTTTCTCGCCGCAATCGTTCGGACGGTCCTTTCTTTGCGCGCGAGGACTTTTCAACCGAGCCGGTTTAGTTTTCTCGCGATCGGAATTGGGTTCATTTTTCAAACGGCGTTTTTATATGTCCGTGGACATGAGCTTGGCCGCTGTCCGCTGACAAACTTGTTTGAGGTGTTCATCTTCCTCGCCTGGTCGATTGCGCTCATCTACATGCTGGTGGGGCCGGCTTACCGGCTTTCGCTCATGGGTGCGTTCACCGCGCCGCTGGTTTTCCTGCTACAGGCGTTTGCCTTGATTGCGCCGATTGATGTGCGGCACGCGGTCAAGACGCCCGCGAATTCGTGGCTGGAGTTTCACGCGTCGATTTCGATCGTCGCTTACGGCGCGTTCGGCCTAGCCTGCATCGCGGGCGTGATGTATCTCGTTCAGGAGCGCCAGCTCAAGACGCATCAATTGCATTCCATTTTTTATCATCTGCCGCCGTTGACGGATCTCTTCACGGCGATCACACGACTCCTCTGGTGGGGTTTTGTGCTCTATACCGTGGGTCTTGTGAGCGGGTTCTTTACGGGAGGACCGTTGCCTCGGGTTCAACTGGTTGCTGCGATCGCAGTCTGGCTGCTTTATGCCGCCATCTTGCAAGGCCGCCATCTTCGCCGCCTAGCGCCCAAACGCGTGGCCACACTTTGCATCCTCGGATTTACCGCGGCCCTCACGCTTCTCTGGGGGATCTCTTTCTCAGCGCAAGCTCACTCGTTGCCATGACTCTTTTCTGCGTCGGCTTGAGCCATCACACCACGAACGTGGAAACGCGCGAGCGCTTCGCTGGCCACGCCGAGACCGAATGTATTTTGCGCAATGTCGGGTGCGCGGAAGCGTTGTTGCTCACGACCTGCAACCGTGTGGAAGTTTATGGGGCTTCGGAAAAACGGGTTTCGAGCGATGAGATCGCGCGTTGTCTCGCGCCAGAGATCGAAAAGGACGCCCACCAGTACTCGCCTGCGTTCTATCGCTACGAAGACGAAAAGTGCGTGCAGCATCTATTTCGCGTCGCTTCGGGTCTTGATTCGATGGTGGTAGGCGAAAGCGAGATTCTTGGCCAGGCGAAAAAAGCCTACGAAGCAGCACGCTCATCGCGCACGGCTGGCCCATATTTACATCGTCTGTTTCAACGTGCCTTTCGAGTGGCGAAGCAAGTGCGCACTCACACCGACATCACTCGCGGCTTGGTCTCGGTTGGATCGGTCGCCGTCGATCTTGCGCAAAGGATTTTCGGGCAACTCAGTAATTGCAAAGTCCTTGTGCTTGGAGCGGGCGAGACGAGCGAGCGCACAGCACGGGCGCTGGCCTCGCGTGGCGTCAAAGATATTCGCGTGAGTAATCGTTCGAGCGATCGCGCCCAGGACCTCGTGGGGCTCGTTGGCGGCTGCGCCATTCCATTTGATGAGTGGCGGGCACAATGTCGCGAGATCGACATCTTAATTACGTCCACATCTTCCGAAGCGCCGTTGCTGACATCCGAAAATCTGGCGCCGATGTTACGCGACCGTATCGATCGTCCGCTTTTCATCATCGACATTGCTGTCCCGCGTGATGTCGATCCCAGCGTTAACGAAATGGAAGACGTATATCTTTATGACATCGATTCTTTGCAATCGGTGGCAGATCAATCACTTGCCCTCAGACGCCAGCAAATCGCCGCGGCGGAAGAAATCATTGCCGAACATGTCGCGGACTTTGGCAATTCGATTTCCAATGGATTGAATCGCGTCGCTCGATCCGCCGAACATCCTTCGGTCGCGGATAGTTCGTTACGCGCCTCGGAGCTGTAGGAGAAGCTGCCAGCTTCCCGTACAGGAGTTACATTTGCGCGATGGCTGAGAAAATCGTCCTTGGCACGCGCGGCAGCGAGCTGGCGCGCGCACAAGCCCATTTGGTTGAAAAAGCTATTCAAGCGGCGCGGCCTGACTTGAAGATCCAAACCAAAATCATAGTGACCAAAGGGGACAAAGGCGGCGCGACTCTTCAAGCTGCGGACCATAAGGGCCCGCAAGTTGGAAATTCGCCACAGGACGAATCCGCCGTGGCGGAGTTGCGCCACGGGAGGAAAGGATTGTTCACGGCAGAAATTGAGCGAGCGCTTCTTGTCGGAGATGTTGATGTTGCGGTGCATAGCGCGAAAGACCTGCCAAGTGAAATGAGCCCGAACGCGGAGATCGCAGCAGTCCTTCCGCGCGCACCGACGGAAGACGTGCTGGTTTCCAAACATCAGGTGGGGTTGGCTGCGCTTCAGAAAGGCGCGACGATCGCCACCGGCAGTGTGCGAAGGAAACACCAGCTGCTATGGAAATGGCCCGATCTAAAGATTGTCGATCTTCGCGGCAACGTGCCGACGCGGTTGCGCAAGCTCGCGGAGAACGATTGGGATGCAATCGTGCTGGCCCACGCCGGGCTCGAGCGCCTTGGGCTATCGCCAACGCAAAGCGAAATCAACTTTGGAGATCGGAAATTCTTTCTCGAGGTGCTTCCGCGGGAATTTCTTTTGTCCGCAGGTGGGCAGGGGATCATCGCGATGCAAATTCGGGCAGACGACGAAAGAGTACGAGCAATCGTGGATCTCGTGAACGATCGCGGGACGTTAGTATGCTTGTGCGCAGAGCGAGAATTTCTGCGTTTGTTGCATGGTGACTGCAATTCGCCGGTGGGAGTGCTGGCGACCTTGAAAGACGGAGTGATGAAATTGCGCGGGCAACTATTTGATCAGGGTTTAGGCGCACCGCGTGAAGGCGAGCTTGAAGGCGAGGTCGAAGATGGCGAGGGTCTCGCTGCGCGATTATTGAGGCGAATCAATGCAGAGTAAAAGCAGGAGCAAGACCGGGAAGGTTTATCTTGTTGGTGCGGGGCCGGGCGACCTTGGGTTGGTTACGTTGCGAGCAAAGGAGTGCATCGAGACCGCAGATGTGATCGTTTACGATCACCTGGCGAATCCGGAGATGCTCAGTTGGGCGCGCGATGCTGCGGAGATTATTTATGCTGGCAAAGAGGCGGGCGAACCCTCGCCCAGGCAGCAGGAAATTAACATGTTGCTGAGTGAGAAAGCGCGCGAGGGAAAAGAGGTTGTCCGACTGAAGGGTGGAGACCCGTTTGTCTTTGGTCGAGGCGCAGAGGAAGCAAAGGCAATCGTTGATGCGGGAATCGAATTTGAAATCGTGCCCGGAATCACCTCGGCTATCGCGGGGCCAGCTTACGCGGGAATTCCCGTGACGCATCGCGCGGAAAATTCGCACGTCACGTTTTTCACGGGGCACGAAGACCCAGCAAAGACCGAAAGCGCGATCGACTACGCGGCGCTGGCAAAACTTGGGGGCACACAAGTGATGTTGATGGGCGTGGACCGTCTCGGAGCTATTACGGGCGAAATGCTTAAGCAAGGTGTGCGCCAGGATTTACCGGTGGCGCTTGTGCGCTGGGCGACGACCGGACGCCAGGAAACGCTCATTGGGACCCTTCAGGATATTGCCCAGCGAGCTGTTGCCAGTGGGTTTGCCGCCCCGGCGGTCGCGGTATTCGGGGAAGTCGTCGCGCTGCGTAAAAGCCTCAATTGGTATGAAAACCGGCCGCTCTCGGGGAAACGGATCGTGGTTACACGAACACGAAAACAGGCGAGCGCTTTAACTAACAAACTGCGCGCACTCGGCGCTCAGGTCATCGAATTACCAACGATTCGGATCGAACCACCCAGCGATTTACGCGCGTTCGCGGAACTTGTGCAAGACACGCATCTGTACGACTGGATCGTTTTCACGAGCGCGAATGGCGTGGACGCGTTTTTCGAGATTTTTTTCAAACTCTACGATGACGCTCGTGAGATCGGCGCCGCCCGGATCGCAGCCATCGGCCCGGCTACAGCACAGCGAGTGAAAGACTTTCACCTTCATGTCGATCTTCAGCCGGAAGAATTTGTGGCAGAAGCGATAGTAAAGGAGTTTCAAAAAGAAGGCAGCGTCGAAAATTTGCGGATCCTTCTTGTGCGCGCGGAAAAGGCGCGGGATGTGCTTCCTCGAGAACTGTCGGGCTTGGGAGCGATTGTGGACGAAGCGTTCGCTTATCGGACGGTGCCGGAAACGCGTGACACTACCGGCGCGCGCCGGCGTCTGGCGAGAGAAGCGGCTGATCTGATCACGTTTACGAGTTCCTCAACGGTGGAAAATTTTCTCGCGCTTGAGCTGCCGTGGCCGAAAGGAATGCGAGTCGCCAGCATAGGCCCGATCACTTCAAAGACTGCGCGCGATCACGGGTTAACAATCGATATCGAAGCGCGGCGGCACGACATCGAGGGATTGGTGCAGGCAATCCGCGATTTTTTTACGCGTAAGGGGGATGAGACAGGCGCGAGCTGACTGGAATGATGGCGTTACAACCGTTAAAATTGTTAAAACGGTTACATGTAAGACGCGCGTGATCGCTCTAACGTTGTAACAGTTGTAACGCTTTTAACGTTTCACGACGGGTTGAATCGGAACTTGGTTCGACCGCGCTTGGCGTTGGCTTTTGCTTTGCGGCGATGCTTTTGTGAAGGCGTCTCGAAGGCGCGCAAACGGCGGACCTCCTCGAGAATGCCTTCGGCATCCAGCTTGTTCTTCAGCCGCTTTAACGCGCGATCGACGGGTTCACCTTTGCGAACGATCACTTCTGGCATCGATAATCACTCCTGGGTTTAAAAGATGGTTGCTTGACCGGCGAGGCGGAGCCTACTCGGGGCCGGCAACCGCGTCAAATCCCGCCGAAGACAACTACCGGGCGCTCCTCATTTGTAGCGACGGCTCTGCAACCTTCTTAAACCGGCCACAGGCCATGGCTACAGAAAAACGAACGGATACCCGGCGGTCCGTTCCTACCGTCGGGCAAGAGGACTTGCCGTGCTCGCTTGTTGAGTGATTTCGCGCCGCAGCACGCTCGCGCCACCGCGAGCGCGCGTCCACCAGAGCACGATGGGCGAAGCGATAAAGATCGAGGAATAAGTTCCGACTACCACGCCGATGATAATGGCAAGGGAAAAGTCGCGCAGAACCGGGCCGCCGAAGAAAAACAGGCAGAGAATGGGGATGAGCGTCACCGTGCTAGTGAGAATCGTGCGGCTCAATGTCTGATTGATGCTTTCGTTCATGATTTCTTCGATTGTACCGCGACGTCCGCTGGCCAGACCTTCCCGAATCCGGTCGTAAACGACAATGGTGTCGTTAATCGAATAACCGGCAATCGTCAGGACAGCGCCGACCATCGTGAGGGTCAATTCTCGGCCTAGCAGCGAGAACACGCCGACCGTCATGAGGACATCGTGCAGGAGTGCGACGATTGCCCCGACTGCAAAGGAAAGCTCAAACCGAAACGTTACGAAGATTAAAATGCCCAGAATTCCGAGGCCGAGCGCTATCAGCGAGTTTTTCGCCAGTTCACCACCGACCAGAGCACCCACTCGCTCCGAGCCTTCCACTTTAAGGCCAGCGTTCGGCATCGACTGCACGATCTGTTTTTCTACCTTGTCACTCGTGTTCAGCGGGGTGCGCACGGTGATGTAACTTTTGCCGACCTGCGACGACTCCTGAATTGATGCGTCACCAAATCCAATCGTCTTCAGTGCGTCACGAACTTGTCCGATATCAATCTTGTTCGGCGCACTCATCGTAACCAAATCACCGCCGCGGAAATCGACGCCGAAATTTCTCTCACCCCGAACGTAGAAGGCGGTCGCGCCGGCCAGGAGAAGCGCGAGGGAGCACATGCAGGCAAGAAAACCTTTGCCGAGGAAATTAATGTGCTGCGCCGAAATCAAATGCAGCATCGAAATGCGCTTCAAACGGTCTGTATCGACAAACCAACCGAGAAAATTCCGGCCGACGATAAGCGCCGTGAACAATGAGGCCAAAATGCCGAGTGTAAGCGCGATGGCGAAGCCCTTGACGGGGCCGCTCGCCTTCCAAAACAGAATCGCCGCCGTGATCAACGTCGTCACGTTGGCGTCGAAAATGGAGCTAAAAGCTTTCTCGTAAGCCGTTTTTAGGGCAATCTTGAGCGACTTTCCGAGAGCCATTTCTTCGCGCAAGCGTTCGTAGATGAGGACGTTCGCGTCCACCGAAAGGCCGATCGTCAAGATGATGCCTGCAATGCCGGGCAATGTGAGGACAAACCGGAACATTGTGAGCGCGCCGATGAGCAGGACGAGATTGATGATCAGCGCGAGATTTGCGACAAGACCGGGAACTTTGTAATAAACGGCTACGCAGACGAGCGTGATGGCGAGTCCGACCAAGCCGGCGAGAATGCTGGCGCGAATCGAATCCATCCCAAGGGTGGGCGACACGCTGCGTTCTTCCTCGATGCTAACCGGGGTTTGCAAAGGGTTCTCCAGCACGCTGGCAAGCCCACGCGCCTCCTCCTCGGTGAATCTTCCGGTGATGACGGCGTCGCCCCCGTAGATGGCATCGCGAATCACCGGGGCGGATTGAATCGCTCCATCGAGGACAATCGCAAAGCGATAGCCTTTGTATTGCTCGGTGATCTGGCCGAATTTCTTTGCGCCTTCGCTGTCGAACTTCAACTGCACAGTCCATCCCTCGTTGCCGTAGTAAGCGTTTGATGCCGAAACCCGGTCGCCGCTCAGGTCGGCTTTCTTTTTTACGAGCAATCGTTCTTCCCTGGGTTTTTGTTTTTCTTTGCCGCCCGCGACAGTCTCACCAAACTCATTCGTCACCGGTGCGCCCTCCGCGCCGAGTTTGTAAATTTCAATGCGGTAATCCGGTGGAATCACTTCCTTTCCTTCGTCGATCGCTTTCAGCCGCTCGCCGTTGTCGCGATAAACCAGACGAAATTCGAGTTTGGCCACGCGCGAGAGCTGGTCGCGAGCTTCTTGAATCTTTGCAACGTCGAGCCCGGGAATTTGCACAAGAATGCGATCGTTCCCAACCGGGCTGATGATCGGCTCGCTCGCACCAAAGTAGTCGACCCGTTTGCGAATGACTTCGACCGCCTGATCGAGCATTGCCTTGGTGATCGGTTTGTCACCGGGCTTGAGTCGAATGAGGAAGGATGTGCCGCCCTGAATGTCGAGACCAAGCGCGATTTTTTTCTGCGGCGGCCAGATTGTGACGATGCTGAACGTGACCAGCAGGAGCATTAACGCGGCCGCAAGCATGTGCTTCCGCAGACCTTGATCGGTGGCGAAGTACCATCCGAAAAGAACGAGCGTGGCGAGGCCGACAAAAAATGTGAGCGCTGGGGTCATCCGATTTTCGATTTGATTATCGCTTCAATATCAACGCTTCACGACGCTTTACTGTCGTTCAGCACATTCGTAACGGCCGATTTGTCCATTTCAATCTTTACGTTGTCAGCTACTTTTACGATCACCGTCGTCTCCTTCACGTTAGAGATAAGACCGTGAATGCCGGCATTGGTCACTACACGGTCGCCGGTCTTTAAACTCGAAACCAATTTCCGCTGCTGTTCCTGCCGCTTTTTCTGCGGCCGGATCATCACGAAATACATGATGATGAAAAGGAAAATGAACGGCACAAAAAAACCAATGCCACCACCCGGACCGGGTGAAGCCGGACTTTGTGCCTGAGCCAGAAACGCGTGGAGCATACGAAGAATTGAAGAGCGCACCTTAAGCGCGAAACCGCTGGCTGCAATCGCTCTTTGTCATTCGCGTTGTCGGGGCGCTCGCCGCGGCGAGCGGCTTTCAACAGTTTGGCACAAACACCGCTACAGCTTGGCAAGATCGGCTTCGCGGGTTTTGTAATTTGAGACAAAGCGCTGGCGAAATTCCTCGAAGCAGCCGTTTCCGATGTTTCCCCGTGCTTGCCGCATCAAATCAAGATAGAAATGCAAATTATGCAGAGTGATCAGACGCAGACCGAGAATCTCTTCTGCCTTAATCAGATGCCGGATGTAACCCCGGGTGAATTCCCGACAGGCGGGACACGTGCACCTTTCCTCAATCGGTCTCTTGTCCAGCGCGAACTCGGCGTTTTTTAAGTTGAACGTTCCCGTCGTGGCAAATGCCGTTCCATTCCGTGCCAGCCGAGTCGGCAAAACGCAATCGAACATATCCATTCCGCGCGCGATCATTTCGAGCAACTGCGGCGGGGTACCGAGTCCCATCGCATAACGTGGTTTCTCCTTCGGCAAAAACGGTTCGCTCGCTTCCACAGCGCGCATCATTTCTTCTTCCGGCTCGCCCACGCTCACGCCGCCAATGGCGTAGCCGTCGAAATCAAGATCGACCATCGCCTGCGCGCTCGACTTACGCAGATCATCAAACGTTGCGCCTTGGACGATGCCGAAGAGAAGAGGGTTGATGGTTGATGGTTGATGGTTGATGGAGGCTGACTCATCCCTTCGATGTTGAATGTTCGATGTTGGATGTTTGACGTTTTCTGTTCTCCACTCTTTGCAGCGCCGGGCCCAACGGGTCGTCATTTCCATGCTTCGTGCGGCGTATTCGTGATCACAGGGATACGGCGCGCATTCATCGAGAACCATTGCGATATCGCTGTCAAGCGTCGCCTGAATTTCCATCGCAATCTCCGGAGTGATAAATGCCGGCGTCCCATCCACATGATTCTGAAAATGCACGCCGTCCTCGGTGATCTTCCGCAGTTTCGCGAGTGAGAAAATCTGGTAACCGCCACTATCGGTCAGGATCGGTCCGTCCCAGTTCGTGAATCTGTGAAGTCCGCCAAAATGCTTGATCACATCGAGCCCCGGTCGCACAAATAAGTGATAAGTATTTCCGAGAAGGATCTGCGCATTCAACTCGTGTAGCTCGCGTGGACTGACCGCTTTCACTGTCCCCTGCGTCCCCACCGGAATAAACGCCGGTGTCTCGATCACGCCGTGCCTGGTCGTCAACCGACCACGCCGCGCTTTGGATTGTCGATCTTGTGCGAGGAGCTCAAACATTCTCTTGAAGTTTCGAAATGTCTGACACAGGAGCAAGTCACTTTACATAGATCAAAGACCCGTCAACGTGAATGCATGGGCGGCGATTTTGCTGGCTTGAAGCGATGCGGCAAGTCTTCGAATCATCCACGGGTCACACAAGTTGGACACTTCGCGTACTGGAGCGTGCTCGTAGTTATTTTCGCTTGGGCAGCTTGGTTGCGATTTCGGCTGCCTCTCGACCCAATCGCTGTTCCTGACTATGTAATTCCGGCGCTGAGAAAACTGACCGGCGCCGAGTTTGGCGATATTCACCTCGGACGCAGCATTATTTATCCGGGATTCGTGTATCTTCTCGTGCGAGCGTTTGGAGATTTTCGCGCGATCACGGTCGCTCAACATCTTCTTGCGATACCGGCTGGAGGTGTGTTCTTGCTCACCTGGCGGCGCATTCACGATTTCATTCCGAACGCGCGTTTGCCGCATCCGATTTATCGCTCCTTGGGATTATTCGCTGTGGCGATTTATATGTTTTCCAGAGAACCGCTCTACTTTGAAATGACCATCCGGCCGGAAGGCATTTGCGGATTTCTGATCAGCATCAATATCTATTTTATTATCCAATTTGCCGCCTGCTGTTTTTTGGAAGGTCGGCGAACGGCCGCGGTCATCTATGGCATCGGGGTCGTGTTCAGTTCAATCCTGCTTGCTTCTGTAAAACCAAGCTTTTGGCTAACCGTGATCGTCGCACTTCTGCCTGTCGGGATCTTTTTTTTCCGACGTGGCTGGTTCTCGCAAAAAATAGTGTTGGCTGGAGGGTCTGCAGTAAGTGCGGCGCTATTATTGCTACCCGGGCATGTCCTCGTCCATAACAACAAAATGCACGAGTGCTTTTTGCCGGCCGAGCTCTTCGTGATTCACGCCAATCTAATCCGCGATCAAATGGCTGCCGATCTCGAACCCGGTGCGAAAAGTCCGTATCCTCGGGAGTGGCTCGGGCGCGTTCAGGCCACGCTCAAAGCGGAAATTGTAAAATCCATTGCCAAAGGACCTGTGAATTTTCCCACACTTGGGTTCGATCCGGATTATCTCATGTTCAACCAGACTTCGATCGAGCCGCAATTGCATAAGGAATTCGGTAACAATTCCTCTGCTCTTTGTGCTTTTTATTGGTTCTATTACTGTCGAATATGGGAGCAGCGCCCGCTTCTCGTCGTCAAAAAGATCGCGCGGGAGTTAGCGATCTTTTATGCGCCGAATTGCCCCGCCTACCGGCTGGGTAAGTCTCGTTCGCTCAGTAAGGAATATAGCGTGAGCGCGATGTCCTTGGAGAGCAAGTTCTACAGCAAAAGTTGGACGGCTTATCCCCCGGCGGTGGATTTTATCAGACGAGAGGAATTGCTCGCGCGCAGCGCGCCGGTTGCTGAACAGGCAGCCTATATTCGTAGGCCGCTTGGTATTCTGGCAGCGACGTATCTGCCGTTACTGTTGATCGCGGTTGCGTTAAGCACGCTCGTCTTGTCATCGGAGACGCATCGGAAACGGCTCGGCTGGCTTGTGGCGTTGGTCTTGTTTGTGTACTCATACAATGTGGCTAATTGCCTCGAAGTAGCAGTCATTCATTCGTTGCAAAATTCCCGCTACGCGACAGTGCAGATGTACTTTGCAATTCTCGCGCAATTTCTGGCAATCCTGTTAATCCTTGAAATTCTTCTCGGAAGTCGAGTGCCGATTGGCGGAAGCGCTCAGAACGGTAAGTAACGTCTAAAAATTTCTTTGCAGGGCGCGATTTTCCCTCTATATTCCGCGTTCACCGCACAGGCGCGTGAGAGTTTTATTACGCGACCTGGGCGGGTTTTTTGTCGCCCGGACCACGAGGTTTTTGGCGGCGCTTTGTTTTTAGAAAATGCCCACGATTAATCAGCTTATTCGAAAAGGACGCCGGAAGGTGTCGGTGAAATCGAAGTCACCGGCACTGACGGATTGTCCACAGCGGCGCGGGGTGTGCGTACAGGTAATGACGCGTACGCCGAAGAAGCCGAATTCTGCTCTGCGCAAAGTGGCCAAGGTGCGCTTGACGAATGGCCAGGAAGTGATTGCCTACATTCCAGGCGAGGGACACAATCTGCAGGAGCACTCCATCGTGCTCGTGCGCGGGGGGCGCGTGAAGGATTTACCTGGCGTGCGTTATCACATTGTGCGTGGGACGCTCGACAGCCTTGGCGTGGATGGACGGCGCCGCAGCCGCTCGAAATATGGAGCCAAACGGCCGAAAGGCGGCGGCGGTGGAGGAGGCGCAGCGAAGGAGGCTGCACCGAAAGCGGCAGCGAAGGAAGCCGCCGCCGAAAAGAAATAATTTTGGATAGAAAGATCGAC
>WNFV01010969.1_pt1 | contig 21040 bp, 17 predicted proteins | sample 5400101 | NCBI WGS metagenome assembly WNFV01 (sample SAMN13153361, study PRJNA577476) | soil metagenome | isolation source: 115 cm soil or saprolite under grassland replicate 1 | place: USA:California | collected 2016-06-15 | reverse complement strand
GACGCGGATCTGACTCATGTACCAGGGATACTCGTTGTACGTGCCGGTCTTTCTCCAGCTCGCGCCGTAATCGTCTGACCGATAGACCTCGGGAGTCTTCGTCTCCATCGTCGCGTAAATGGTCCGCGGCTGCGACCGGCTGACGTCGAGACCGATGCGACCGATGTCACCTTTGGGCAATCCCTCAGTGAGCTTGGTCCACGTTGCGCCGCCGTCGATGGACTTGTAGATCCCGCTCTCGGGCCCGCCGCCGACGAAGCTGTACGCCTTGCGCTGCCGCTGAAACGCCGCCGCGTACATCGTGCTGGGATCCGTCGGATCCATGACAACGTCAGTTACGCCGGTGTGCTCGCTGATCTTCAGGACGTTGCTCCAGGTCTTTCCGCCGTCCATTGTCTTGAACAGTCCACGCTCACCGCCATCGGCCCAGAGTGGACCCACCGCCGCGACGAACACGATGTTCGGATTGGTGGGATGGATGACGATGCGGCCGATGTGCTGCGACGTCTTGAGGCCCATGTTGGCCCACGTCTTCCCGCCATTCTCCGACTTGTAGACTCCGTCGCCCCAGGAAGAGCTGCGCTGATTGTTCGACTCGCCGGTCCCTACCCAGACGATCTCGGGATTTGACGGCGCCAGCGCAATGTCACCGATGGACGACGTGGTCTGCTTGTCGAACACCGGCTCCCAGGTGGTCCCGCCGTTAGTGGATTTCCAGACGCCGCCAGACGCCGATGCCGCATACATCAGCTTGCCCAGCCGGTCGCCTACGCGCGACTCCGGTCCCTCTGCCACGGCGAGGTCCACGACGCGGCCGCTGGTAACAGCGGGACCGATCGGACGCCACGCGAATTCGCCGAGCATCGTGGAATCGTAGGTGGCAGCGTTGAATGCGGTCTTCGGTGGCGCCTTTGCCGCCGGGGCCGGCTTTGCTTTCGAGGATTTGGAGGATTTCTGCGCAGCGACCGGATGAGCAACGACCGCGGTCGCGGTTATTACGAGGACGAGCAAAGTGGAGCGAGCACCCAGTCTTGCTTTCATTGGGAACGGATTTGGAGGAACGGATTTGCGAGTTTGAAGGCCTGAAATGTTAACATTAGGACCTTCTCTAGGGAAACGGACGAAACCGATGGAATGGATAAGAAACAGAAAATCAGTATTGGTTTTTGTCATTCTTTGAATGGTCCCTGATCCGCTCCATCCGTCGAATCAGTTTTCCCCGTTTCTGATCCGTATTCCACGGTTCGGAAGGCCATCGCACAGCGGAAATGGGACGCGATTCCCCACAGGGCCCACCGCCCGGTACCCGTTCCAGTTTTTAGTCGAGGTGGCACGTAATCCACTCGCGATGATGATTGCAATCGCCCGCGATTACGGGGACATCGCTCATTACAAGATCGGCCCTCAGCACCTTTTCTTCTTCAATCATCCCGACCTCATTCGGGACGTACTCGTCACCAATCAGAAAAACTTCCACAAGAGCCGGGGTCTCGAGCGCGCCAGACGGCTGCTCGGCAACGGCCTCCTGACGAGCGAGGACGAGTTTCACCTGAGGCAGCGACGTCTCGCACAGCCGGCATTCCACCGCCAGCGGATTGCGGCGTACGCCACTACCATGGTGGATTTCGCCGAGCGCGCACGCTCGAGCTGGACGCATGGCGCAATGGTGGACATGCACATCGAGATGATGCGGCTCACTCTTGGCATCGTAGCAAAGACGTTGTTCGACGCGGACGTGGATTCGGAAGCTGGCGAGATCGGGCATGCGATGACGACGGCATTCGAGTCGTTCAACTACGCGATGCTCCCGTTCACCGAATATCTGGAGAAGCTGCCGATACCCGCTGTGAGAAGATTCAACTCGGCACGAGACCGACTCGATAAGACCATTTTTCGGATGATCGGCGAGCGCCGGTCGAGCGGTGAGGATCGCGGCGACCTCCTGTCGACGCTGCTATTGGCCCAGGACACGGAAGGCGATGGAACGGGCATGAGCGACGCCCAGCTGCGGGACGAGGCGTTGACGATCTTCCTTGCCGGACACGAGACCACCGCCAACGCTTTGACGTGGACCTGGTATCTCCTCTCACAACATCCGGATGTCGAAGCGCGCCTTCACGCGGAGATTGATTCTGCGCTCGGCGGCCGCCGTCCAACGTTCGAGGATCTTCCGAGCCTTCCGTACACACGGATGGTTCTATCGGAGTCCATGCGCCTCTACCCTCCCGCCTGGGCAATCGGCAGGCGTGCGCTGAAGGCTTTTCCGGTGAGAGAATACCAGGTTCCTGCGGGCTCTGTGGTTCTGATGAGCCAGTACATCATGCACCGTGACGCGCGTTTTTTTCCCCAGCCCGATTGCTTCGATCCGGAGCGGTGGACGCCAGATGCACAGGCACAGCGACCAAAATTCTCCTACTTTCCGTTCGGCGGTGGTGCGCGTGTCTGCATCGGCGAGCAGTTCGCCTGGATGGAAGGGATCCTCTTGCTCGCGACGATTGCGCAGCAATGGCGAATGCATTTGGTGCCGGGCCACGTCATCGACCTGCAACCACTCATCACCCTGCGTCCCCGATACGGAATGAGGATGACTCTCGAGAAACGCTGATCGCAGTCTCGAACGCTGGCCGAGGGGCGCGCCCGCGCATATGATAGCGCTCATATCCAGCCTCCCGAATTGCTCCCGATGATGCGGTTTTCCTTTCGCTCCACACTTGTTATCGCGATCGCGACTTCGGTCATCACGCCGTGGCCGGTCCGCGCACAGACGACGTATCAGCAGCCGCCTGCGGCAATGATGCAGGTGATGGAAGCACCTGCGGCTCCGGTGGGATCGCTCAGTCCTGATCGGAAATGGCTACTCATCACAGTCAGCGATCCACGAAGCACGACTATTTCAGATCTTGCCGAGCCAGCCTATTTCCTCGCCGGCAGCAGAGTCAATTCGAAACCCGACAGCAAGGTTCAAAACGTCGGAATCCGCTCCGCGCTTCTTCGAAGCGTGCAAGGCACTGTCGAGCACGCCCTCGCCATCCCCGCAGGCGGAAGAATAGGGACAATCGAGTGGGCACCTGATGGTTCAACGCTCGCTTACACGAAGATCGCAGGCGGCAGGATGACACTCGTGCTCCTCGACCCCGCATCGAGGCGCACACATGAATTCAAAGAGGCTGCCGGTCGCATTCGCGATCTGAGCTGGTCCCGCGACAGCAAGCATCTGTCGTTCACGATCACGACTCCCATTGGCGTCGCATTGTGGGTGTCGGACCCAGCGGCTACATCGGTGGCTCGACTTACACCAGCGTCCATCAATTACGTAAACGGTGGCTGCACCTGGATCGGAGCTACGCAGGCTCTGCTTTGTAGAATGAATGTCGCCGATCGAGGTGAAGAGCCTCGTGGAAGCGACATTCCCGTGGGCCCGATCGTTCAGGAATCGTACGGACGAAGCGCACCCGCTCGCACATACGAGTATCTGCTGCAGGGTCCACGTGACGAGCAGCTGTTCGACTACCACTACACCAACCAGCTCGCCGTCGTCGGCGTCAACGGAACTGTGAGACGCATCGGTAAGCCCGGAGTCCATACCGTCGCGCAACCGTCGCCATCGGGTGATTACTTCCTGGTCGAGACCGTCCACCGCCCGTATTCGTATCAGCTGCCGCTCAATGCATTTCCGTCGCGCACCGAAGTCTGGAATTCAGCCGGTGCGATCGTGAAGGAAGTCGTCAACACCGAGCAATCCGAAGAAGCATCGAGTGCGCGGGATGCAGTGCTGCCCGGGATCCGAAGCGTGACATGGCGCTCTGACGCTCCGGCGACGCTTGTTTTAGTCGAAGCACTCGACAAGGGCGATCCGAAGTTGAGCGTGCCAAAGCGCGATCGCGTCTCACTGTTTGCAGCGCCGTTCACCGGTGCACCCGCGACTTTTGCTGAGACGGAATATCGCTACGGCTCGATCATCTGGGCCTTCTCCGATGCAGCATTTCTTACCGAGCGGCTCTCGCGTACAGGAAAGATCCGCACCTGGGTGGTCGATCCTTCGAAGCCGGGGAGCGGCACACCTCGCCTCCTCTGGGAGAGAAGCTTCGAAGACCGCTACGCCGACCCCGGTACTTTTCTGCCCACACGCACCGCCGACGGGCGGAATGTTCCGCTGAGATCGAGTGACGGTCGCTGGCTCTATCTTCGTGGCGCTGGAGCATCCGCCGAAGGAGATCAACCGTTCCTCGATCGGCTCGAGATAGCAACCGGAAAAAAAGAACGACTCTGGCAGTCCACGGCGCCGTACTACGAAACGCTCATCCACGTGATCGATAGCGACGCCACACGAATCGTCACCCAGCGCGAATCTACAACCGAGCCGCCCAACTTCTACCTTCGCGATCTGCGCGCCGGATCTTCTACACAGCTCACCCATCTCGGAGATCCCGCACCCTGGTTTGCCAAGGTTCAATCTCAGCTCATCACCTACAAGCGCGATGATGGAGTCCAACTTTCGGCGACGATGTACCTCCCACCAGGTTATGACAGGTCGCAGGGAAGGCTGCCATTCTATTTCTGGGCCTACCCCCGCGAGTTTCTGTCGGCGGACGCGGCGTCACAGGTTACGGGGTCTCCCTATCAATTCAGGCGTCCACCCCGACAGAATCACCTGTTGCTGCTGACCCAGGGTTACGGAGTGCTCGACGGTCCCACCATGCCCATTGTCGGCAAAGACGGCAAAGAACCGAACGACACATACGTCGAGCAGCTCGTCGCCGACGCAAAAGCTGCGATAGACAAGATCGTCGATATGGGAGTTGGCGACCGCGACCGCGTCGGAATCGGGGGTCATTCTTACGGCGCGTTCATGACGGGCAATCTTCTGGCGCATTCGCGCCTTTTCCGCGCCGGAATCGCGGAGAGCGGAGCCTACAATCGGTCGCTTACCCCATTTGGTTTTCAGGCCGAGCCACGCACCTACTGGGAGGCCCAGGACATCTACGAGCGGATGTCGCCATTCAATTACGCGGACAAGATTCAGGATCCTCTTCTGCTTATCCATGGCCAGCGCGACAGCAACTCGGGGACGTTTCCAATCCAGTCAGAGCGATTATTCGCCGCGATCAAAGGCAACGGCGGCAACGTACGTTATGTCCAGCTTCCGCTGGAGCCACACGGCTATACGGCGGTGGAGACACAGCGACACGTGGCCTGGGAGATGATCAACTGGCTCGACAAGTACGTGAAGAACGCAAAATCCAGGACCACGCCCCCGCAGCCATAGCTTCATTCGCTCGGCGAGCTGGCGTCCACCCGGGGTCGGACGCAAAGCTGGGAGGTATTTCTCTCGAAACACCTCCCAGTGTCGTTTGACCAATGCTTTGCCGAGTGGGCTTTCCGCGTCGACGTCGCGAAGCACCCGGAAATTATTGCAGCTTCTTCTGGATCGCCTGGGCCATGTCGAGGTGAGCCTGGATGGCGGGCGCCGCTTTCTGAATCAGGTTCTTGAGCTCGGCATTCTGCGCGGCGTTCATCGCGTTCGTCGCTGTCTGCAGAACCGCCTGGTGGTACGTGACCTCATTGTCGATGTACGCTTTGTCGAAATCTTTGCCTTTGGCGGCGCCGTTCAGCGTTGCCATGGTCTTATCGTACTGCGCCTTGCTGTCGTCATTCGCCGGAGCCTCCGGTGTGACGTTCAGTTTCTTGGCGAGGTCCTGACCCTGTTTGCGAAGGGAATGGTGGTCGCGCATCATCCGCTTTCCGAACTCCCGCACCTCGGAGTTGGTTCCCTTTGTCGCTGCAACGGCACCGGCAGCACTATCGAGCATGTTGGCGTTGTCGAGGATGAAAACGATGTTGGCGTCGGTCAACGCCGGCGCGGGCGCCGGTGCCGCAGCCATCGTGTCGGTCGCAGCCGCCATCCCGGTCTCCTTCATCCCTGTGTCGGTTGCGTAGTTCTCGCTCTTCTTGCACGCGGCCATGGCGACTGCAGCGCCGAGAACCAGTGCCAGACCGGCGCGCTTTGATCCCATCAACATTTCCACCCCCCGAAAAGTTTTGTACCCCGATATCATTGCCGTAGCCTACAGAGTTACGGCAAGATTTGGACTAACTGTGTACGCCGCAATCGACCGCGACGGATCTATTTGGTGGCTTAAACGCGAGCCTTAACGCTTCCGCCTGTCTGGCGTCCAACGGTGGGACTGGACGTGAGGACAAGGTCCCCTGTATGCTCAATGGCTACCGCGGGTGTGGTACTTTCTCTGCCGCAACACAAATCGCAAGAACCTCCTGGAGGATTAATGCGCAGGATCGCTCTGACCGCCGTAGTCGCTATCGCGGCTCTAACGGCGTGCTCGACTGAACCGACATCCCCTGCCGACCTTGGGCAGCTTTCCGAATTCTCCATTGGCGCCTTTGGCACAGCGCTGACATCCGCGGGCGGGTACGATGCGGACCTGTATCAGCTTCGGCTGCTCAACGGATTCCCGGATGAGCTCAAGCTCACTGCCGAACAACAGGCGAAGATCAAAGCTCTGGTAGACGCATTCCAGGCCGCGACCAAAGCTGACCATGAGGCCCTCAACGCAGTCCTCCGTGAGGCCGGGGCGGCAATCAACGCCCACAAATCGCGCCAGGAAGTCAAGGCGATTCTAGACCGGGGCATGGCCATCCGCATTCGCCTCTCGGCAGCTGAGGCAACTCTCAGATCGCAGATCGAAGCGGTTCTGACGGCTGAGCAGAGGGCGTGGCTCGAATCTCACAGGCCGCAACGCTGCGATCCCAGCAAGTTCATCCCGCTGACTGATGCACAGAAGGAACAGATGAAAGCTCTCGAGCTCGCATTCGAGACGTCGAACAGGTCCGATCTGGACGCAGTCAAGGCGGCATTAGAGCAGGTGAAGGCTGCAGTCTCGGCCGGCAAGTCGAAAGCCGAGATAGAGAGCATACTGAATGGAGTGAAGCCGGCAATCGAGCGTCTCGAAGCGGCGCGCAAAGCACTCCGCGCTCAACTCGAGGCGGTGCTGACACCGGAGCAGAAAGCATCCGGGTGCACCCCACTCGGGTAACCGAGGTCGAGACGGGTGACAAAAGAGCCTCTCGTGGAGAGGCTCTTTTTTTGTCCCCTCACTCGCCGATTATCTCTCCCTCCACGGCGTGGCCTCTCTTCAACAGAAATACGAGTGGCAGCGCGATGATGAATAGAAAGGAAACGAGAACGAACACCCGATTATAGGAGAGCACAGTCGCCTGCCGCGTTACAATCACGTCGAGCAGCTTGAGTGCTTGCGTTCGCGCTGTCTCAAAATCTGCGCCTGTGCGCGCCATCATCGACGCAGTGACCGACGACAACCATCTTACCGCCGCTGCGTTCGCCACTCCCGCGCGCTCAGCAAGAATCGCGTGATATGTCGTGACCCCTGAGGTGAGCTGCGTCGCTGCGACCGCGATGCCGACGCTCCCGAAGACTTGTCGCGATACGTTGTACAGTCCCGTCGCTGCGGTCACGTCCGGCCTGGGGATCGTAGCCAAAGCAGCAGTGCTCAACGCGACGAAGATCAAGCTGAATCCCACACCCTGCCACACCTGAGGCCAGAGGATATCCCAGAATCCCACCTGAGTGGTGAGATGCGAGAGCTGCCAGAATGAAAGGCCGGTGACAATGAGCCCTGATCCGACGAGCAAGCGCGGTCCGAGCTTGTTGTAGAATCGCCCACCGATGGGCATGATCACCGCCATCGCCAGACTACGCGGCATCAGCGCCAGTCCAGATTTCATCGCCGGATAGCCGAGCAGTTGCTGGAGAAAGAGCGGGAGCAGGAACAGGCTCCCGTTGAGAGCGATGCCGAGTATTCCGCCTAGCGCCGTGGCAGAAGCGAAAGAGACGTTCTTGAGAATTCGAAGGTCAACGGCCGGATGCGGTGTCGTGAGCTCCCGCCAGATAAATAGCGAAAGTCCAACGATGGCAACGATCGCCAGCCGCACAACGAAAGCAGACTCGAACCAGCCGTTACGCTCACCCGACTCGAGCATCAGCTGCAGCGCTCCGAGTCCGACAATCATCAATGCCAATCCCGGCCAGTCGATGTCGCCTTTACGCCTGATGAGATAAGACGGATCCTCCACGAACCGGCTGACGAGGAGAAGATTGATGATTCCGATTGGGACATTGATGTAAAAGATCCACGGCCACGAATACTTGTCGATGAGCCATCCGCCGAGTGTTGGGCCGAATGCCGGCGCGAGCACCACACCGAGGCCGAAGATTCCCATTGCCGTTCCCTGCTCTTCTGCAGGAAATGTCTCGCGAAGGATTGCCTGCGATACGGTGAGAAGAACTCCTCCGCCAATTCCCTGCAGTGCGCGGAAGAAGACCATCGCCGGGAGATTTCGCGCCAGACCGCACGCCATGGACGCGATGGTGAAGACCACCACGTTGGCCATGTAGAAATTTTTCCGGCCGAAGCGCTGGCTGAGCAACGCAACCAGAGGCATGATGATCACGTTGGCGAGTATGTAGCCGGTGACGACCCACGTGATCTGCTCGATCGTCGCACCCATCGTTCCACTGATGCTTGGCAAGGCGACGTTGACGATGGTGGAATCGAGCACCGCCATGATCGTCCCCGTCATTACCGAGCCGGCGATGATCCACTTATGAGCCGGCAGTCCGTCTCGGGTTGCCACGATTCGGACCTATCCGGTTTTCACGTGTGCCGACACCGACATGCCCGGACGGAGTGGGCGATCTGGGCCGCACCCTCGACTAATCGCGACGCGAACAGGAATACGCTGAACGACCTTCGTGAAGTTTCCGGTCGCATTCTCCGGTGGCAGCAGCGAAAACTTCGATCCGGTTGCGCCGCTGATGCTCTGTACGACTCCCGTCGCCCTGCACCCGGAATAGGCGTCGACGTCGATCTCTACCGGCTGGCCGATTTTCATCTTCGCGAGTTGAGTCTCCTTGAAGTTCGCGGTGACCCACGCGCCGGTGTCGGCGACAATCGACATCAGCTGCTGCGCCGGCTGAACGAGCTGGCCGACTTCGACGATTTTACGTGAGACAATTCCAGTTGCGGGAGCAATGATTCGCGTGTACGAGAGCTGGAGCGCTGCATTTGCACGCGCCGCTTCCATTGCCTGGAGCCGCGCCGTCGCGAGACGGGTGCCTGCCCGCGCACCTGAGACAGTACCGCCGGCTGCGGCAGCCTGGCGCTCCGCCGCAGCGAGCGCTGCCTCAGTCGCCGAGACCCTCGCCTTCGCGCCATTGAGAGTCTGCTGGGAAACGATCTGCTTCGCAGCCAATTCCTCCATACGACGGAGGTCATCCTGCGCACGGCGGACCTCCACCCGCGCCGCCGTCACCTGTGCCTCGAGCGCACCCTGCTGTCCGGCTGCGGTCTCCACCTGGGCTTGCGCCTGACCAGTTACGCCGGGTCCGCCCGCGGCTGCGCGCGCAGCGGCCAGATCCGCATCGGCCTGCGCCAGCTTTACCGCCAGCTCCGATGTGTCGAGCTGAACGAGAAGCTGGCCTTCGTTGACGTGGTCGTTCTCTGAGATTGCATTTTTGTGTGCGCGGTCCTTACGGAAGCGCAGTAGCCGTGCCCTGCGCTCGTGCGAGCTCGATGCGCGCCGACTGGTATGACGCCAAGGCGTCGATTACGAGATTGCGTGCCGCGTTGAGCGCGAGCGAGGCGGTTACGACGTCGCCGTTTCCAGCAACTCCGGCCCTGAATCGATCCTGCGCCTGGGCGTACTCCTGCTGCGCGAATCGCAGGCGCTCGTGCGCCGCTACTACCTGATCGCGTGCCGTTGCGAGATCAAGGAGTGCGGACCGCACCTCGACCGCAACCTGACGCTCCAGCTCGCGGCGCTGCAGCTCGAGCCCCGCGGCAACAGCGTCCTGCTCGCCGATGCGTCCCTCGCGACGGAACCCGTCAAGTATCGGGAGCGACAGCTGTATTCCCCAGTTGTAGGTATTGAGCAGGTGCGAAGGCGACGTACCTATTCCGCCGTCGTCGCCAAACGCCGACAGCGATGGCAATCTCTCGGCGCGGATGGCCCGCGCGCTTTGCCGGCCGGCTTCGAGGGCACGCTGAGCGGCAACCAGATCGGGTCGCGTGTGCAATGCGACGGCGACTGCCTCAGCTTCATTGGGGACCGTGTCGTTCACCGGCATCGCCTCGAGCGGAGACGCGAGCGTCACCGGCGCGTCGAGCGGTGCACCGCTCGCTCGCACCAGCTCCAACCGGGAGCGCGCCTGCTCTCCGCGCGCCGCAATCAGTTGTGCGTGGAGCCCGGCGAGCTGCGATTGCGCCCGCGTGACGTCGAGAGCGACACCGACACCTGCCGTGAGCTGATCGCGCGCTATCGCTACGAGCGAATCGGCAAGTAGTGAGTCGGCTGCCCGAGCCGAGACGATCGCAGTCGCGCGAGCGGCCCGCAGATACGCGACCGCTGCAGCCGCAGCAGCCTCTTCGCCTGCACTCTGCGCTGCCGCCTCGCTCGCTTTCAGCGAGATTCGCGCGCCGGTGAGACGCTCTCTTGCGGCAAAATCAAGCGCCGGTACCGTTGCCCGCGCCCGGATGTCGAGGGTGTTGATTGGGCCGATGATTTCGCCGTTCGGGTTGAAGAGCAGCTTCTCTCCCTCTGTTGCCGGGAACGTGATTCCAAAAGTTGCCGAGTTGAGTGTATGACCACTCTGCAGCGCGAAGGTGTTGACCGATGGCAGCAGCTCGGCCCTGGCTTGTGTTACACGCGCCGCGGCCTCCCGCGCGCGAAGCTGCGCCGCGAGCGATGGGACGCTCTGTCGCGCAGCGAGCCGGGCCGCATCACCGAGCGTGAGCGCTGTCACCGTTGTCTGCTGGGCGAAGGCTTCCTTGCCGGGAAGAGTGAGCAGAAAGACAACGGCTCCGCCGGCGATTCTCCAGCTCATCCGGAGCGAGCTCACGACCGTCGCCTCCGCGTGCGCCATTTGGTGAGTGCGGTCTCGATAACCTCGCGAACATTCTCGTGCGCTGCCTCGAAATCCCGCAGGCGACTGCGCACCGTGGGGGAGAGATCGGACGCTGTGAGACCGTACATCACGACTTCGTGGAGGCGATGCCAGCGCGCCAGTCGCTGCTCCATCGTGCGCTCGAAGAGGTCGGGCATGATTCGATAGTAATCGCGCCTGTCGCCCGGTCTGCTGACCCGCTCGATGAACCCGCTTTGCTCGAGGAGCCGGGTGTTGACGCTGGCGCTTCCCTTGCTCGCCTCCAGCTCGCTGGCAATCTCGTCCAGCGAGAGGTCGCGCGCGCTCGTGAGGAGGAGCCCGAAGATCCGTCCTGCGATTCTCGGCAGGCCATCGCCTTCCTTGGCAACGGCGAACCGTTCGACGAAATCCCGGCGGCTGGCCTTGGTGCGCGCGGCTGGTTGGCGGTGCTGCAGCACTGTGGATCTGCTGGTTGTCATTGTCATATGATTCGTTTAGTACGCATTGAACGTACGCGGTGGCGGTACGCGTTGCAAGTGGAGACCGTTCGACTACATTTGTCGCCACCCATTCCCGCCCACTGACAATGCGCCAGCTTCGCCGGCTCACCCCACTGCTTCTGGTTCTCACTGCCGGCGCGTGCGCTCGCGCTACTGCCGCCCAGGTGGGCGCAGCTGCCAAAGCGCCGGCTCCCGCACCGGTGCGCGCGGATACCGCGTCCCTCAGGCGCGTGCTCGATTCAATTGCCGACGCACATCACGGGGTTGTCGGCTATAGCGTCATCGATCTCGAGAACGACGCTAGACTCAGCCGCCGCGGTGACGAGACGTTTCCGACTGCGAGCCTGATCAAGGTCGCGATTCTCGTCACCGTTTACGATCTCGTCGCAAAGAACGAGCTATCGCTCTACGATCCGCTCACTGTGCTCAAGATCGACCAGGTGCCGGGCTCCGGAATCGCACAGTATCTCCACAATGGCACGCTGCTGACCATCCATGATGCTGCGTGGCTGATGATCACCATCAGCGACAACACGACGACGAATTTGCTCCTCGACCGCATCATCATCCGCAGGGTCTGGGACAAGATGGAAGCGCTTGGCCTTCAGCACACGAAAGTCCACTCCAAGAGCTTCCGGCGAAACTCCAGCGTCGCCTACGACAGCTCGGTGAAATACGGGCTCGGCGTGACGACCGCTAACGAGATGGCGCGGTTGTTCGAGTTGCTCGCCCGAGGAAAAGCGGTTAGCCCAAAGGCCGACTCAGAGATGCTCGACATCCTTCAACACAACAACAACGACCTGATGCTTCAGCGGTTTGCCGGTGGCGTCCGCGCCGCTCACAAGGACGGCGAGACCGATCAGGTTCGTACCGAATGCTCGCTCTTCTACCTGCGGAACCGCGTCGTCGCCTGCGTTCTCACCAAGGAGAACAAGGACACGCGGTGGCTCGTCGACAACGAGGGGAATGTCACTCTCGCGAGAATGGGCGAGGCGATCGTGAATGCATGGGGCGGAGCTCCGGCGCCACCACCACCGTAATACGACGCATCACTCGCTCGACACCGAATCGAGCTTCTGCCGTTGTCAGAATTTCGCGTGCCAGGCAATTCCCGGATAACCCTTCAAGCGCATTCAGGAACGCTGGATCGCTCTTCCTGACCGGATGCACGAATAAGTGCCGCAATCCAGCCTTGTAAGATTGAAAATCCCCCTTAGGTTGGGCGCACTCACCTTAAATGCAAGTAACCACAGTGGCATTCGGCCGTCTTTATAGCAGACTTAGAGGATAGCTATGCATCACCCGAAATTATTGCGGTCGAAATGCGTTCGATCCGCGATGATCCCCGCGGCACTCCTATGCGTAATCGCGTCTGGGTGCGCCGATCAACAGCCCACAGGCCCCAAGCTTCCGGGTGTTGCGCGGAGTTCTAACGTCCCATTTGACAAGTTCTTCGTTGCGTGGTCGCAGAGCTACAGTTCCAGTCCGATCCAGACGCAAATTTTCGCACTCGACACTCGACAAGACCGGCAATACGCCAATTGGTGGCCGGATGAAAGCGTTCTGTCCTTCGCAAGAGCTAACCCCGGCCGTCTCTATATCAACGGCGATGAGCCTGATCAAGGGTGCATACCGCCCTCCGACTACGCTGTCCTCTATCACGACTTCGTTGAGGCAGTCCGCGGCGCGGATCCAACGGCGCGGGTTAGTCCCGCTGGCTTTGCAGAGCCAAATTGGCACTGTTGCCCGGGAGACGAGCCGTGCTCGAGCTTGCACTCGATCGGCTACGCCGATCAGTTTTACAGCGCGTATGTAGAGCGTTACGGAGTGACGCCACGTGTTGACGAATGGCGGTTCCACGATTTCGGAATCTCGTTCCCTGTTGGAGATTTCAACGGATGGTGGTCGAGGGTAGATAAAGAAGCAGCATGGTCCGTTGCCCACGGCGCGAACATGGTACTCGGCGCGTGGGGATTTAACGCGTGGGATGAACCCGTGTGGGATGTTCAAGAACACTTGAAGCAGGCGATTGGTCGCCTTCTGAACGACAAGAGAATCAATTCAGCCGCTTATTGGAGCTACCAACCGTGGGTTGATTCCCGTTACTATCTAGCGAATGACGATGGAAGTCTAACGCCAGCAGGACAAACGTTCGTAAACCCACTGACGGACATACCGACTGCCATAGAAATCGTAGGTTTTGCGAACGGACGTGCAAAGCTTCGATGGAATAACACGACCTCAGCGTGGGCAGCTGAGGCGGAGTTCTGGGTGCAAGCTCCCGGGTCGAATTCCTTCGTCTACAAGAATACGGAGCTGGTCGCCGGTCCTGGGGCTACGGAAACCCCTGTCGACGTCTTCAACGTCGGCGACAGCGTAAAAGGGCGCGTCCGTTACTACAACCTCTACGGTCAGGCCGCGTGGTCACCCTTCAGTAACACTGTCCAATGGAAGGTATCTCGGAAGGGTCCACCCTTCTGCTTTTTGCTGTTGTGTTAAAATCAAGCGGTGGCACGTGATCCCTCGAGCTGCCACCGCGTTTTCGTACGCATCATTGCGTTGAGAATCAATCGCGGCTTTCTCATACAAGCGACGACAGCTCGCAATGAAGAGGAGCAGCGTTGGAGAAACGTCGTATCGGCTCGTTGGAGGTCTCGATTGTCGGCCTTGGGTGCAATAACTTCGGCAAGCGCCTCGATTACCAAGCAACCTCGTCAGTCATAAACGCGGCCCTCGAGGCAGGGATCAACTTCCTCGATACAGCAGACTCTTACGGCGGGACGAAGAGCGAGGAGTTCATTGGCCGGGCTCTTCAGGGCCACCGCGATGAGGTAGTCATCGGGACAAAATTCGGCTCGGCGATCGACGAAAACCGCAAAGGCGCCAAACCCGATTACGTTCGCCGTGCCTGCGATGACAGCCTGAGGCGGCTCGCTACCGATCGCATCGATCTTTACCAACTGCACCGCCCCGATCCAACAACGCCAATCGCCGACACTCTCGGCGCACTCGACGAGTTGGTGAGCGCTGGGAAAGTGCGAGAGATTGGCTGCTCCAACGTCTCGGCCGAGCAGCTCCGTGAGGCGCATGCGGCAGCACGTCCGAGCAACGCTCATTTCGTCAGCGTACAGAACGAATTCAGTCTTCTGCATCGCGACCCCGAGCGCGATGTAATTCCGGAATGTCGGAGACTTGGCGTCGCGTTCATTCCATATTTTCCGCTGGCCAGTGGGTTGCTCAGCGGAAAATACAGGAAGGGCAAGCCGCCTCCGCCGGGAAGCCGTATCGCATCAGGCTGGAACAGCGATCTGTTCAGCGACCGTAATCTCGACATCGTCGAATCACTCATCGCATTTGCGGAGTCGAAGGGTCACACGCTGCTCGAGTTGGCGATTTCCTGGCTCGCGCGTCACGACGTGGTGGCGTCCGTGATCGCCGGTGCTACTTCACCCGATCAGGTCAGGGCGAATGCGGGTTCCGCGGGCTGGAAACTCTCGGAGGACGAGATGAGAGAGATCGGGCAGATTGTCACCGGCGCGCGTGCACACTGACGCATCTGTAGCAGGACACCGAGGCACCGAGCTCGGTGCCTCGGTGTCCTGCTAGAGATGCGCCAGTGTGTACGGCGCTTAGACGGATCCTTTCAGATACCTTTGCCGCCTGGCCTCGGGGAATCTCTCGATCGCATAACGCAGCATGGTCCGCGGCATTTTCCTGTAATTCACACGAAGAAACTTCTCGAGCACCTCCTGATCTCGCGAGCCGATCTCACGCAACATCCAGCCAACCGCCTTGTGAATCAGGTCCTCCTCATCGGTCAATAACCTCTTCGCGATGTGCAGGCTCTCGTCGAATTCACCACCACGAATGAAATGAAACGTTGCCAGGACTGCGATTCGCCTCTCCCAGATGTTGGCGGACCTCGCCAGCCGGCGAATCGGCGCCCGGCTGCGCTCGCGAAGATGAGCACCGACAATGTTGGGCGCCGAACAGTCGACCATGTCCCAGTTGTTGATGTACCGCGTGCTCTTCATGTACAGGGCGTAGATCGCTGACTTCCGGACGTGGTCACCGCGATCGAACTGGCGGACCAGGATCACCAGAGCGAGCAAGCGGTCCTCGTGAAACTGGGACCGCAGGAGCTTCACGACCTCCGAGGTCGGCATGTCCTGGTGCTCGCGCGACAATTGCCTGAGCACCGGCACCTTTACGCCGCGAAAGCGGTCGCCCTCGCCGTAATCACCTGGCCCGGTCTTGAAGTAGCGCTTGTGAAAGACAGCTCGCTCCGCGTCCGACCGCTTCTCCAGCTCCCGACGAAGATCGGCCGCTGTTGTCATGCCGACGCAGTCTTCCGGGGCCGGTCGATTCCGTAGATGAGCACAGGCATCCCGAGCACCTCCGTCTTCCCCTCGAGCTTCTCTCCCACCCTCTCGGCAACGCGAATCGATAGCGCGTTATCAGGATGGATGAGACTGATGACGTGCGGCATATCCTGGGCAGCTTCGGCATCCTGCCGGTCAAATGGTACGCCACCCTGGGCGGCTTTACTACGTCCTTGGCTGATGCGCGCTCTCCAACGCCTCGCTACTTGCCGGGGCGCCTTCGGCGATTCGCTGCGATACCGGAACGGGCGCTCCGTGCGATTCGGAAAGAAGTCGTGTCACGAATCGCTGACCCTCGGAGACACGCTCGATTTCGATCGCGATTGCGTCCATCCCCTGCTCGAGTCGCTCGAGTCGACGGGACGCATCGTCCGGAAGCGGCGCTGCTACCGGGCGGCTCGAGCGCTTCCACATCATGCGCGCTGCAGCGAGCGCAATCGGTGCGAGCACAAAAATGATGAAGACTGCGGTAAGTCCAGCGCCGACGCCGGGGTCCATGCCACTAAACTGGCGTGATGCCTCTGCGCTCGCCACCACCGCACCTGGAGCCATAGCGAGCTGGCGTCCGGTTTCGGCAATGTCGGATTCTAGCTGCATCATGCGCTTGTCGAGCACGCCAATTCTACCCTCGATCCCCGCGCGGTCAACGCCTTCTTTTCCCGGAAGCTGGGTGGAGAGCCGCGCCCTTCGCGAAGCTGCCGACTCGAGCTGACTGGTGAGCTCGGCTCGTTTCGCTTTGAGGGCCCGGACGTCCGCGGCAGTCGTCGGCACCCCTGCAACCGGCGTCAGACTCTGGCTCCCGGTTACCGTCGTAGCCGGCGCCGGGGGCGCCTTCGGAGGCGTGGGGGCTGGAAGAGCTTGCATGGCTCCTCTCTTTACGTGAGGTCCGATTGAGCAGTTACAAAGTGACCGGAAAGCTAGTCAACGGTCATGCTGCGTCGAGCTTCTGCTATAGGGTGAGCGCGAGTGAAGTTACGATAACGTGGTTGTGCCTGGACAGACCGGACTCTCCCGAGCGATCGGGGAATATTGGATCGTCTGCCCACGTGCCACGAGCCTCGCTGCGCCAGAGAAGTCGCGAGTTCCCGAGGGGAGAGACATCAATTCCCGCAGAGGCGGTTGTCGATCTGAACCCCGCTGGCACCCCCGTGACGACTATCACCTGGTGGGGGTCATGAAAGCGCTCGACCCGCGCTGAAAAACCCAAGCTCGGCGCGACTCGCAGCTTCCCGATCAAGCCGCCCGAATACCAGGAGGAATGGCCTGATCCATCAGGTTTGTCCTGGCGGCCATAGTCGAAATTGGCCTGGATTGTAAGAGTCGAGCTGACGTGGCTCTTCAGGCCAACGCCGTTGAAGGCGCGCAGACGTCCGGAGCCCACCTCGTTTCCGAAGAAATCGTAATAGGACAAGCTCGTCGTCGACGTCGGTGCATAGTCGAGTCTGACGCCAACGCCTTTGTCCTGATTCGTCTCTGAGATGTTCTGCCACCCGTTCACGACGGCAAGGAGTCCCGTAAGCTTTGTAGAAGCCTGCCATGTAAGCCTGGCACCGCTCACGTAGTACGGTGTAAAGTCCGCACTCAGGGATCGGGTGTACGTCAGATTGTCCCTCGAGATGAACGACTCCATCCCGATCCAGGAAAAGAAAATTCCTCCATCAATCCAAACCTTTGGAGCAACCGCGTACCCCGCGAAGGCTTCCTGCAGGAAGCGCGCGACACTCGGTCCACTGAGCGAGCCGACCGAGGGCTCCCCCGCATAATTCGATTGAACAGCGGTACCCGCCTGAAGGGCGAGACGTCCACGAACCCGAGGACCAGTAACCTTTGCCTCAACGTAACCGAGGCTGACGTTGAACTCGTTGTGACGCGCAGCCTGCGTCGTGAACAAACGGTCGACGTTTTTCGGTCTTCCGAAATCGTACGCGTAATAACTGTCGACGAATCCCCCGAAAGTGACAGTGACGGCGGTGTCAGACGAGCTCGGAGTCTGTCCTCCCGCAGTGGTGTACGAGACGGCTACACAGTACAACCCGAGTGCCCCTCGAACAGCTTTTGCGGCCGACCACATTGAAACTTCTGCTGGCGCGCTGGGCATCTATCGCCTACGGCCGTTCACGTCAACGGTCTGGCGTCCACTTACTGATGGCGCACCATTACGAACCGGCCACCTCCACCGCCCGTCCGCGCAATCATTACTGTCCAGTCACCACTGATCGAATCGTCCGCGACATGGCCCCCCATCCTGACCGTGATGTCGCCTGCTGGATCGCCGAGCATTACCTCAAGCGAATCATTCCCAAGCCATCCCGCGACAGCTGTTGGCGTCTCATTGTTGCTTCGAGGATCAAAACCGAACGGGGTAAAATCAACGTCGAACGTGCCGTAATCCGAAGGGGACCCAATCGCCGGATATGTACGACTTACCCAGCGGTTGGCGAGAAAAGCGAGCTGGCCGGTTACGTGTCGCACGCGTGATCCCGTTCGTCGCTCTGCGACGAGCGGCTGATCGAGCTGGAATCGCGCATCCCACGTCCCAATCAGTCGCTGACTTGTTGCCGCGCGCGCTTGTCGCTCGAGTGCATTGCGGTCGTTGCAAGCAATCAGACTTGCTGCTACGACACATATACCGGAATACCAGACAACCGAAGTCATCCCCGGACTGTCTCGGCGATAACAGGGGCTCGACTCGCTATTCTAGTCTCTTCATCGAGTGTTTCGTCATGACTCATGAGATCGCTGAGCGTAGTCCACGATCGGTCTGAGTACGGAGCGATATGGTGACGGAATAACCACCAGATCGACGCCGATATCCCATGCCTTCCAGTCGGCAACGAGCTGCGACTCCACGCCCGGGTCAACGTCCACGTAGATAGCTCGGACATCGTCCGAGATTGTCGTCGCGTAAACGAGCGCGCCCGCGACGGGCTTGGTGATGCCATTGACCGGTACCACCACCGTGTGATGGAGGAACATCAGCGGAGCGTGCCCCGCGTATCTCACTTCGGCGCTGAAGCTCTCGTAATGCTTGTGAATCTTTCTGAGCAGGAGAATGATCGAGGGAATTATCAGAACCACGACCCACGCACCTTCCGTAAACTTCGTTAGGACCTGAACGATGAATACGATCGCTGTGGCGAGAGCGCCGATACCATTGAGCGTGGCGCGCCACCGCCATCCCGGATCCTTGCTTCGCCACCAGTGAACCACCATTCCCACCTGCGACAGCGTGAAGCAGATGAAGACGCCGATGGCGTAGAGCGGAATGAGCGAGCTGGTGTCACCGTGAAACAGCCAGACGAGCACCATCGCCAGTAAAGCCAGAGCGATGATGCCGTTCGAGAAGGCGAGGCGATCTCCCCGCGCGGCAAACTGTCGCGGCATGTACCCGTCGCCCGAAAGAATGCTCGACAATCGCGGGAAATCGGCGAATGCCGTATTCGCAGCCAGCACGAGGATCGCAAAGGTCGAGTACTGAAGGGCCAGATACAGCGCCCCACCGCCAAAGATGTGGTGCCCCAGCTGAGAGAGAACTGTTTCGTTCGGGGTCGGCATCACCATGTAATGCCGAGCCAGGTAGCTCGTTCCCATGAAAAACGTCGCGAGGATCGCTGCCATCCAGCCAAGTGTGGTCGCGGCGTTTTTCGCGCTTGGACTCTTGAATGCGCCGACGCCGTTGGAGATTGCTTCCGTTCCCGTTATCGCCACGCATCCCTCGGCAAATCCGCGAAGGATCAGAAACACAAGTGCGAATCCGAGTGGTCCTCCGATTCCGGTGTGCGCTGCAGACACAGGGTCGACACGCACCGGGCCGGCAGAGGGTGCGGCCTCGTGACCCATCATACCCCGATAGATGCCGGTCACGATGAGGGCCAGCATGATCACGATGAACACGTACGTCGGCACGCTGAACGCCATTCCCGACTCGCGCACCCCACGCAGATTGATCGCCATCAGCACCACAATCGATGCAAGCCCAAGCGCGACGGCGTGTGGAATGAGGGACGGATACGCCGACGTGATCGCCGCGATTCCGCTGGAGATGGACACCGACACCGTCAGGATGTAATCGGTGAGCAGCGAGGCCGCGGCGATCAGTCCGTACGTCGTCCCGAGATTGTCTTTGGCTACTGTGTAGGAGCCGCCGCCCTGCGGATAGGCGAAGATCGTTTGTCGATACGACAGTGCCACCAGCACCACGAGGCCCACGATCACTGCCGAGATCGGCACGACATACGACAATGCCGCGGTGCCGAGCACGGCGAGCACCAGCAGCGTCTGCTCGGTGGCGTAGGCAACCGACGATATGTTGTCCGATGACAGGACCGCGAGGCCGGTCTTCTTGCTCAGTCGCTCGTGCTCGAGGCGGTCGGAGGCGAGTGGCCGCCCGAAGAGGATCTGCTTGAGCCTCTTGTACGTGGTTGCCATACGTTGACGCTACGTCGGCACGCATGAAGATCGCATGAAGACGGGGCATCCCCGCATAAAGATTTCGTAAAGACTAGAGCGTGGCCGCTTCCTTTACGTCGATTGCGGGAACACGCAAAGTGAACACGCTTCCTCCGCCATCGCGCCGTTCGTATCGAAGGGAGCCGCCTTGTGCGTCCGCGAGTGCGCGCGCGATCGACAGGCCGAGTCCGGCACCCTTCACGTCGGGGGGGACCCCGGGCGGACGATAGAACGGCTCGAAGATCCGATCGGTCTCAGCGACTGCTATGCCGGGTCCCCTGTCGGCAACAGTGAACGTCAGCCATGCGCCTTCGCGCCTCACTGAGAGATCGATTGCCGAATCTTCCGGTGAATACTTGAGCGCGTTCTCTATCAGATTCACCAGCACGCGAAGCGTTTGCGTGAAATCAAAACGCCCGAAGAGAAGTGGCTCGCCATCGTCGAGCTTGACTTTGATTGGCCGGCCATTGGCCATTCCTCCGACCTGTTGCAGTGCTGCGCCGAGAAGGTCCTCCGCTTCGTTTGGCTCGAGTGCCAGCGCGGCGGCGCCGCTGTTGAGGCGCGACAGATCGAGAAGGTCGCCGACGAGGGTGGCCAGGCGGTCCGCCTCTTCTTCGATTGCCTCTGCGCGGTCGTCCCCGGTGGCGGCGAGATCATGCGCAAGCGCCTTGATCGTCGTCAGCGGTGTCCGCAGGTCGTGCGAGACGGAAGCGAGCATTCCTTCGCGTGCCCGGGCTGAGCGCGCCGCTTCG
>WNFV01010158.1_pt1 | contig 21042 bp, 20 predicted proteins | sample 5400101 | NCBI WGS metagenome assembly WNFV01 (sample SAMN13153361, study PRJNA577476) | soil metagenome | isolation source: 115 cm soil or saprolite under grassland replicate 1 | place: USA:California | collected 2016-06-15 | reverse complement strand
TGGCCGCGTCCTTGCCATCCGGGGCGGCGCTCGGCCGCTCCTCGACCTCGGCGGCCGGCTGCTCGGCTGCTGCCGGCTCGGCGGCCGGCTGCTCGGCTGCTGCCGGCTCGGCCGCCGGCTGCTCGGCTGCTGCCGGCTCGGCCGCGGGCGCCCTCGCCCCGGCGGGCTGCTCGCCGACGGCCGCGGCTCCCTCCGGAACGGCGGCCGCCTCCTCCTCGACCGCGGCTTCGACAGCGGCTGCTCCGGCCTCGACCTCCGGTTCAGGCTTACCGGCATGCGTAGCCGCAGCCCGCTCCCCCTCGGCGGCGGCCGGGACCAGCGCGCGCGCGGCCTCCTCACTGACGCCGGCGTCCGGCTTTCCAGCAACCGGAGCCTGCTTCTCAGCTGCCTCCGCGGCGACGGGAGCCGGCTCCTCGGCCGCCTTCCCGGGGGGAGCCGGCTCGCCTTCCTCCACCTTGGCTGGGGGCGGTGGTGCGGGGGTCGCCGAGGTGAGGGTCGGCCCGGCGGCCTCCGGGGCGGCCGCCGAGCCGACGCCAGGACGGGCCGTCGTTTCGGGTCGGGGAGGCTGCTCGACAGGCTCCCGGGCAACCGGACCGGGGCGGGCCGGCTCTGCTCCGGGAGGCGCGGGGGCTGCTGGCTGGGGCTGACTGGCAGCGTCGAACCAGGAGGCGTCGGGTGCCTCGGGCTGGCCGGGCTCGGTAGCCGGCTGGGTAGGAGCGAGACCTTCGGGCCCGGTCGGCGTGGGGGCTGCGCCCGGGGCTTCGCGTCCCCCGCCGATCAGGCGGCCGAAGCGGCGCCGGACGCGACGGGTCTTGGGCGGCGACGCCGACGCGTCGTCGGCCGTCCCTGGGGCCGGGGCTACGGCCGGGCCGGCAGCGCCGGGCCTCCCGCCTCCGGCCTGCGGGCCTCCGGACGACGAGGGCGGGGCGGGCGCCCGGGTCTCGGTGGTCGGCGTGGTCTGGCCGGGGGTGGCGCGCACGGCCGGGGAGGCCGAAGGTACGCCTGGAGCCATGGGTGCGTCGGTCGGGACCCCGGGTGCGGCCTGGCCAGCAGGCTTTGGCCGGCTGCCTGGCGATTCCCGGGGGCCTCGTGGAGCTTGGGGACCGCCGGGAGGTCCAGGGACAGCGCCGCCCGCCGGCCGAGCCGGTTGGGGACCCGCCGGCCCGGCCGGGGCTGGTCCCGCCGGCCACGCCGGGGCTGGTCCCGCCGGCCCGGCGGGCTGGGATTCCGCCGGCCGCGCCGGGGCTGGTCCCGCCGGCCGGGCGGGCTGGGATTCCGCCGGCCGCGGCGGGGCCATACCCGGTCGGGCCGGACGGCCGGGCTGGTCGCCAGCGGGGGCGGAGGGACCGCGGGCCGCGGGCGCTGCCGGCTCCTGGCCCGGGCTGGGCGGCATCGGGGCCCAGGGCCGGGCCGGCCTTCCGGGCGCCGCTCCACTCCCGGGGCGGACCGGCGGCGCACGGCCACCCGGTGGTGCCGGCGGCGGCTGCGCGGTCCTGGGTGGGGCGGCGGGACTGAGCGGCTCGCCGCCCGATCGGGCGGGCGGTGTGGCAGCGGGCGGGCGGTCGCCCTGACGGGCGGGCCCGCTGCCAGGCGGCGGCGGGCTCGGGGCGGGGGCCTGGCCGGGGCTGGGCACATGGCGCGACCGGTTGCCCAGCGACCTGGGCCGCCACCGGGAGGGCGGCGGAGGGGCGTCGGTCGACCTGCTTGTCAGCACACCCCAGAGCTCCATCATCGCGAAGGGGCGCTTCACGATCGCGAGACTCGGGTCGCGAGGCAGCTCCTTGGGGTCGTCCTTCTGCGAGAGCAGCACGATCAGCGGACCGGTGAACCGGTACCGGACCTCGCCGATGACGGTGGACCGCCGGGTGGGCGGCACGTCGACCACGACCGAGTCGACGGGCTCGCCCGGGATCGACGACCAGCCGGCCGGCGAGTCCAGCACGGTCACGATGTCGGCCTGGTCGAGCAGGGTGCGCAGCGCGACGGCGAGCGAGGCGTCGCGTGAGAGGAGGACGACGTGACGGGGCACGGCATGATCCTACCGCGCGAAGGCGGATGCGATACGCATGATGGCTGGACCGAGGATGACGACGAACAGCGCCGGGAAGATGCAGAACAAGACCGGGAACAGCACCTTGATCGGCACCTTCATGGCCCGCTCCTCCGCAAGCTGGCGCCGCTTCTTGCGCATCTCCCGCGACTGGATGCGGAGCACGTTGGCCACGGAGATGCCGAACACGTCAGCCTGCACCATGGCGAGGACGAACGTCGAGAGCTCGTGGACGCTCGACCGGTCGGCGAGGTTGCGCATGGCTTCGCTGCGGGTCCGGCCGAGCTGCACTTCTTGCAACGTGCGGTAGAACTCGTCGGCCAGCGGACCGGTGGTGTTCCTCGAGACGTGCGCGAGCGCCGCGTCGAACCCGAGACCGGCCTCGACGCTGATCGTGAGCAGGTCGATGGAGTCGGGCAGGGCTCTGCGGATCTGCGCCTGGCGGCGCTGGATCTTGTTGGTCAGGATGATGCTCGGGAGGAAGTAGCCGAGCGCGCAAAGGGCGAGGAATCCGACGACGAGCACGCCCCAGGGCAGGGGCATGCCGACCAGGAGCAGGACGCCGGCCAGCGCGCCGGCGGCGAGCCCGCCGACCTTGCACGCGAGCACGCGGTCGGCGTCCCAGCCGATCGGGCTGCCGGCCATGAGCAGCCTCCGCTGGACGTTCTGGCGCCCACCGATCGGCGTGAGGCGGCGCGCGACCGCGAGGGCGGCCCGGTAGAGCGGTGACCAGACGCGCTGCCTGGCCGGCTCGGCCAGCTCGCGGTTGCGGATGTCGGCCGGCCTGATCTCGATCGATCGCAGCGCCCTGATCGTCCGGTACGTCTGGCGGCGCTCGGCGATCAGCGACTGGACCGAGAACAACGCCGCGAACACGGCTCCGGCCAGCGCCACGGCACCGGCGACGAGCAGCATGGCTGACATGGGCAACTACACCTCGATGTCGGTGATCTTCTTCATCCAGATGATGCCGACGATCATCAGGATCGCAGAAGCCGACAGCATGGCCAATCCGAGGGGTGTCGTATAGAGCGGAGCCAGGAACGTCGAGTTGAACATCAGGAGGACGATGAACATCAGGAACGGCAGGATCGCCAAGATTATGCTTGATAGCCGGCCCTCAGCGGAGAGGGAGCGGATCTGGCGCTTGAGGGAGTAGCGCTCCCGGATGGTCTGAGCGACGGTGTTGAGCAGCTCGGCCAGGTTGCCGCCGATCTGCCGCTGCAGGCTCACCGCCATGACCGTCCACGCGAAGTCCTGGCTGTTCATCCGCTTGGCCACGCCATCGAGCGCCTCCTCGAGCGGCATCCCGAGCCGCGCCTCGGTGAGCACCCGCTGGAATTCTGCCGACATCGGCTCCTCGGCCTCCTTGACGACCGTGTCGACGGCCTGGAGCAGGCTGTGCCCGGCCTGGAGGGCGCCGCCGAGAAGCTGGAGGGTGTCGGGAAGCTGCTCCTCGAACCTGGCCTGCCGGCGGCTGGCCTTGACGACGAGGACGATGAACGGCGCGAGCACGCCGATCATGACACCGATGATGGTGATGTAAAGGTTCCGGGTGAGCAGCAGGATCAGCAACGGCACGCCGAAGGCCGAGGAGAGCGAGATGAGCACGAACTCGGCCACCCGCAGCTTGAGGCCGGCCAGCTCGATCCGGGTGAGGAAGGCCTCCTCGAGGTTGCCCCGCTTCACCAGGGACTCGGCCAGGTCGGTGGCCCTGCCGACCAGGTCGCTCGAGCCGAAGGGCCCCGGCGGCGGACCCTCGTCGGCGATGGCGGGAATCAGCGAGTACTGCGACAGGCGCTGGCGCAGCACACGGAAGCTCTTGCCGGTGCCTGGCGGGGTCGCCATGAGCGCGTAGGCGAGCAGGAGGATGGCCACGAACATGATCGCCGCGGTCGCGTACAGCCCCTGCCGGGTCTCGAGCGTGCCCAGCCCGGGGGGCAGCCGGTCCACCAAGGCCGGCCGGGTGGAGGGCGGCGCAGGAAGCAGCAGGACCCGTCCGTCCGACACCCCCTGCAGCTCACCCTTGGTCACCGTGACAACCAGCTCGCTCGGGCTCGGGGTGCCGGGCTGCACCTCGAAGTCGACCACGTACTGCTTGTACAGGGCCGGGATGAAGCTCCCTCTGGTCTCCCTGGCCAACGTGCGGAGCGCCGCGATGGGCACCGTCGCGCCAGGGCTTGCCAGCCCGATCGAGTGGATGGCGACGCGGTTGCGCTTGGCGGCGGCGACCGCCTGCCCGATGGATGCCTTGCTGACGGTGTCCTCGCCGTCGGACAGCAGCACCATCACGTGCTGCCCGGGCGCCTTGGCGAGCAGGCCGGCGCCGGCGCCGACCGCATCGTAGAGCGCGGTCTCGCCGTCGGCCTGGAGCGTGCCGATGCGCTGCTTGGCTGTGGCCGTGTCCGCGTTCAGCCGGTGGACCACCTGGGTCGTGTCCGAGAAGCGCAGCACCCCCACCTGCCCGCCGGGTGGGACCTGGTCCACGAACTGGCTGGCCGCCGTCTTGGCCAGGCCGATGTTGTCCGGCAGCATGCTGCCGCTCGTGTCGATCACCAGGGGAGCTGGCTGTCCTCCACCCCGGAGCCGGACACCGCCACGGTGACCCGCGCCGCCGTGTGGCTGCGGGCCTTCAGGTCGGTCAGGCTCACCTGTAGCTCGCCCTGCTGAGCCAGGCCGGGGGTGGCCCAGACGAGCAGCACCAGCAGCGCCGCGGCCGGCAGGGCGAGCCTCCTCATCGGCGCATGGCCATGGGGACCCCGCCCGGTTCGTGCAGGAACAGGTCCGGGTCGAGACGGATGCCCTGGTCGAGGAGGCGGTCGACGAAGGTCGGGCGCAGGCCGGTCGGCTGGACCACGCCCCGGAAGCGGCCGTTCTCGTCGATGCCGGCCCGGTAGTCGAACAGGTAGAGGTCCTGCATGGTGATGACGTCGCCCTCCATGCCGACGATCTCGGTCACGTGGGTGACCCGGCGGGTGCCGTCCTTCATCCGGGCCTGGTGGATCACGATGTTGATGGCCGAGGAGATCTGCTCGCGGATGGCCCGTATGGGCATGTCGACCCCGGCCATGAGCACCATGGTCTCGAGCCGGGAGAGGGAGTCGCGGGGCGAGTTGGCGTGCACGGTGGTGAGCGAGCCGTCGTGGCCGGTGTTCATGGCCTGCAGCATGTCCAGGGTCTCGCCGCCGCGGACCTCGCCAACGACGATCCGGTCAGGCCGCATGCGCAGGGCGTTGCGGACCAGGTCGCGGACGCTGACCTCGCCCCGGCCCTCGATGTTGGGCGGCCGGTACTCGAGCCGTAGCCAGTGCGGCTGGCGGAGCTGCAGCTCGGCGGCGTCCTCGATGGTGATGATCCGCTCGCCGGACGGGATGAAGGACGACAGCACGTTGAGGGTGGTCGTCTTGCCGGCGCCGGTCCCACCCGTGACGAGCAGGTTGAGCCGTCCCTTGACCGCCGCGTCGAGGAGCCGCGACAGCTTGCCGGAGATGGTGCCGAAGGTGATCAGGTCGTCGGCCTGGTACGGGTCGGGCGAGAACTTCCGGACGGTCAGGTAGGGACCGCCGCCGACGCAGAGCGGCGCGATCACCGCGTTGAGGCGCGACCCGTCGGGCAACCGCGCGTCGACGTAGGGCGAGCTCTCGTCGATCCGGCGCCCGACCTGGCCGACGATCTTGTCGATCACCCGGCGCAGGTGGGTCTCGTCCACGAAGCGGCCCTCGGTCGGGTGGAGCTTGCCCTCGCGCTCGACGTAGATGCTGTCGGGCGCGTTGACCATGATCTCGGTGACGGTGGGGTCACGCAGAAACGGCTCGATCGGCCCGAAGCCGAGGACGTCGTCGCCGATCTCGCCGACGACCCGCTGCCGCTCCTCACGCGTGAGCGGGGTGGACTCCTCCTCGAGCGCTTCCTGCAGCATCTCCTGGACCTTGGCCCGGAGCTGCTCCACCCCTATGTGGGAGTCGTACAGGCGTGGGCCCAACGCCTCGACCAGCGAGCGGTGCACCTTCTGGCGCAGCTCGGCAAGCGGGTCGGGCCTGGCCCGGTGCGGCCGGCGGCTCTCCGGCTCGTCGGGCAGGCCCGACGGCAGCACCCCGTCAGACCTGGCGCGGGCCAGGCGCTCGTGCAGAGAGGACATCGGGTCGGACTCCTTGGCGTTCGTTCGGCCGCGCGCGGCCCGGGTGGTTCTCAGGGTGGTCGCGAGAAGAGCGACCGGCGCTGCCTGGTCCTGACGGCCCTCGCGGCCCGCTGGCCGCCCGCGGAGAGCTGGGCGGCGAGACGGCGGATCGACTCGCTGACGTGGTCCTTGGGGTCCTCGAGGATGATCGGATGGCCCTTGTTGACCGAGAGCGGCACCGAGCGGGACGAGGGGATCGTCGCGTCGACCGGCGCGCCCAGGATCTTCTCCACGTCGGCCAGGCGCAGGCCGACCCTGGAGTCGGCCCGGTTGAGCACGACCCGCAGCCGGTTGCGGGGGAAGTGGAGCAGCTCCATGGTCTGCAGGGCCAGCTTGAGGTTCTTGATGCTGGGCACGTCGAGGCTCGCAAGCACGGCGATCACGTCGGACTCGTCGAAGGCGGCGAGCACCTGGTCGGAGAAGGCTGCCGGGGTGTCGATGACGACGTAGTCGAAGTCCTGGCGCAGCAGCTTGAGGATGGTCGCGACCGCCTGGGGGCTGATCGTGTCGGCCACCGTGGGCTCGGTCGGCGCCAGCAGCGCCCAGATCCCCTGCCGGTGGTGGGTGAGCAGCGACTTCAGCGCCATCGTGTCGATGCCGTGGGTGCTGGTGGCGTCCTGGATCGTGTGGGCCGGGAAGAGCTGCAGCATGATGGCGACGTCGCCGAAGTGCAGGTCGAGGTCGACCAGGGCCACCTCGCCGCCCGTGGCGGCCAGGGCGAAGGCCAGGTTGGTGGCCAGGAAGGTCTTGCCGCAGCCGCCCTTGGAGCTGAACACGGTGATGACCTTGCCGGGCGGCTCGCCCGCCTCGGCGCCGGCGGGCACGCCGCCGGCCAGCCGGCCGCGCAGCGCCCGCGCGATCTCCAGTGCGCGGGCGGCCGCGGCGCGCACCGCCTCCTCGTCTCCCGGGTCGGTGATCACGTCCTTGACCCCGTACCGCAGCGCGGCCCGGAACAGGTCAGAGGAGTCGTGGTGCCGGATGAGCAGGACCGACACGTCGGGCGCGCCCTGCTGGGTCATGCCGGCCAGGGCGAGCGCGTCCTTGTCGTCGAGGTCCGGCCCGACGATCATGCCCAGCACGTCGCGGCCCTCGGCGGCGAGCGCGGCCATGGCCTCGTCAGGGCTGGTGGTGCGGATGACCCGGTCGGTCAGCCCGGTCAGGGCGCTCGCCAGCCAGGTCGCGTACCCGTCCTCTGACTCGGCGATGATGACGGCCATGGCATTGCTCCTGCTGCTTGCTGCGTTCACGCGGATCAGTCGTCGAAGCGGATCAGTCGTCGAAGAGGTTGCCGAGGTTCCTCGGGCCCGGTGGCAGGCTGGTCTGCCCGCCCGGCGGCACCAGGGTGAGGTAGATCCGGCCTTTCTCCGCCGCGAAGATCACCTTGTCGACCTTGCCGTCGCTCACCTCGAGGGTGAGCGTGGACAGGTTGCCGTTCCGGTTGGCCTGCTGGGCGTTCGGGGCTGGCTGGGTGGTGGTGCCGACGGCGAGGACCTTGATGTTGGGAAGGAGGAGATTGGTCTCCTCGACGCCTTCGGCCACGGTGATGGTCACGAAGACGTTCACGCGGTTGCTGACGCCGACGAACCCGGACACCTGCTTGGTCGTGTCGACCAGGATCGAGACGGCCTGGGAGCCCCGCTTGATGTTGAGCAGGTTCTGCCCCTCGACCTCCTGCTGGTCCACCCAGCGGCTCTGGAGGAGCAGCTCGCCGGGCACGATCTTGACCGCGGCCACCTTGCCGTCGAGCTGGTTGAGGGACCGGACCGCGTCCTCGGCCACGAGCCGGCGCGGGTATTCGGCCTGGCCGATCTTGGCGGCCTGCGCGGCATGGTTGATGGTCTCCCCCTGGTCGACCGCCTTGGCGGCCACCCAGACCTGGACCGGGGCCTGCTCGTTGATCGCCCGCCGGTCGGCGCTGTTGGCGTAGATCACCAGCGCCATCGCCGCGACGATGGCGAGGACGATGGCGACGACGATGGCCAGGAGTCTGTTCTGCATCTCGGTTGCTCTCCTGCCGGGAGGCGGCGGGCCGCCCGGCCACTCGGTCAGGGGGTCATCGAGGACCCTGCGGCAACCCCTTCATAAGCACACCCCCGGCACCGGCAGGGGCAGGCCGGAGACCTGCTCGACCCGCATCTCAGCCCTGGCATGGCCGGTGGTGAAGCTGGGGGGCATGGGGACGAATGGGATGACGATGTTCACCGGGTAGTCGAACTGGACGGTGAGGGTGTTGCCGACCGTGTTGCTGCTGGTGACCGAGCAGGCGGTCAGCCCGCCGGTGCCGGAACGCTCCCGGACGACCTGCCAGAACGACTTGCCGCTGCCGTTGATGTTGGTCCAGTCCTGGACGCCGACGATCGCGACCCGGGCGCCTTCGCGGGCGGCGTTGGTGGCCTGGATCTTGTCGTTGAACGCGATGCCGAACTGGATGAAGCCGAACAGCAGGGCGACGAGCAGCGGAAGCAGGACGGCGAACTCCACGGCGGCGGCACCCTGCTCGCCCCCGCGCCGCCCGCCGACCCGTGTCATGCCACTCGTGCTCCTCTCACCCGCACCGGGGGAAGGACGAGGATCGCACCCTCGCCCCCTCCCCTACCAAACCGGCTCACGGGCATGTCACAGGCGCATTCTGGACGCATGACGCTGTCGTCGAGAAGCGCTGCTGGATCTGGGTGAACAGGAAGAAGAACCCGACGACCAAGAGCAGCGCGACCACCGCCACCATGAGCGCGTACTCGACCGCCGTGATGCCCTGCTCGCGAGCTTCCAGCTCGCGAAGGCGACCGCGAACGTACAGAAGGGTGGTGCTTACGTAGACGGACATGCGGACCGGGACCTTTCGTCGGTGGACCACTGCTCACGGGTCGAGAGGGCGGGCGCGCCTCTCGACCCGAGTCGGGATGCGGCCCTGCGGCGCCGCATCCAGCTACCTGGATACGCCGGTGCCGGCGGGGCGCCCGTCCCGCCGGCACCTCGTCCTCAGCACCCGGTGGTCACACCCGGAGCGTTGCCGACACAGCTTCCGACGGAGCTGAACTTCGTCTGGATCCTGCTGAACAGGAAGAAGAACCCGACGACCAGGAGCAGCGCGACCACCGCCACCATGAGCGCGTACTCCACTGCCGTAATGCCCTGTTCGCGGGCCTGCATCTCCCCGAAGCGAGCGCGGATCCACATCTGGATCACGGAGAGCTGAAGCATCTACTTCCACCTCCTTCCTTCGAGGCAAGGGTGCGCCGTCCGGGGACGCGACCCGCGGGATCTGATCCGCTCCTCCGGCCACTGCGGGAGCCCGACCGGAGGCGGGCGTAGTTCCGGCCGATTCGCGGAGGTCGGCGGCTGTGAACGTAGAGATGGCCGAGCCGGATGCCAACCCGACAACTGCACATCGCCCATGGGGAGAACTACGGAAGACCCGGCCACTCAGCACCCCCCGCCCCGGTACGCGACGCTGGCGCAGCTCTGGTTCCGATCGAAGCGGTCCTGCACGCCCTGGAAGAGGTAGTAGGTGCCTCCGACGAGGAGCACGACGATGATGGCGGCCATCAAGGCGTACTCGACCGCCGTGAGCCCCCGCTCGGCGGCGGGGCCGCGCGCGTGATTATGGAGCCGGCTGCGCACGGGACCGGTGGTCAACAGCGGCTTGCTCCTCTCGGGCAGACGGCGACTCATGCCCGCGTGCAACGTAGAGGTTGGCCGGAGCGACGGCCATGAGGAGCCTCGACCAGTTGGCGTAGGTACTTCTTGTTAGAACGAGAGGGCCAGGCCGTCGCTGGTCTGGGCCCGGAGCGACACGCCGCGGCGGGCGTCGCGCTCCTCGACGACCCGGGCCGGGCCCCCGGCAGGGGTGTCCGTCTGGCCGGCCCGGGCCTGGGCCTGGCCCTGGGGGGCGGTGACCAGGTCGTGGAGCAGGTCCACGAGCTTGGCGGACAGGCGCCCGGCAGCCGCCTCCTGGCGGAGCACGCCGAGCGCCTCCTCGGGCGAGCGGGCCGGCCGGTGCGGCCGCGGGCGGATCACCGCCGCGTAGGTGTCGGCCACCGCGAGCAGCTGGGCGCCGAAGGGGATCTGGCGGCCGCGCAGCCCGCGCGGGTAGCCGGAGCCGTCGAGGCGCTCGTGGTGGGCGCGTACGGCGGCAACGGGCACGCCGACCCGGCTCAGGGGCTCCAGGATGTCGGCCGAGCCGTCGGCGTGCCCGTGCAGCATCGCGAGCGCGTCGTCCTCGAGTGGGCCGCGCACCGCGAGCAGGTCGTTCGGCAGCGCGAGCAGGCCGATGTCGTGGAACAGGGCGGCCATCTCGATCCCGCGCACGCGGGCCGGTGGCCAGCCGAGCGCGGTCGCCAGCTCCCGGGTGACCGAGGCGACCCGGCGCGAGTGACCCTCCCGGCCGGAGCCGCTCGCCTCGGCGCTGCCGATCATCGTGCCCAGGATGACCTGGAGGGAGTGGGCCAGCGACTCGCGCGCCAGCCGGAGGTGGTCACGCTCCTCGGCCCGGCTGACCCGGGCCGCCGCTGTCTCGGTGCGCAGCAGGGCCTCCTCGGCCGCCTCGGTGACCGAGCGGAGGGCGACCAGCGGAGAGCTCTGCTCCATCCGCTCGGGGCCGCGCTGCACCCGCCGGCCACGCATCGACGAGGTGACCCGCACGATCAGGTCCTCGCTGGTGCACGGGTAGGTCAGCAGGTCGGTCACGCCGACGGCGAGCGCCGGGGTGACGTCGATGGACGCGTCCCGGCTGGCCACCCCGAGCACGGGGACGCTGGTCGGGCCCTCGGCCAGGCGGGTGAGGACCGGCGCCCAGGTGCGGATCTCGTCGATCGGCACCACCACCAGGGCCGGCCGCTGGGCGTCCACGCTCCGCCTGGCCTCGATCTCCTCCTTGACCAGGGCGCAGGCCAGCCCGGCGTCGTTCAGGGCGTCACGGGCCCAGGGGCCGATCCCCTTGGCCGCATCCAGGACGAGCACGTGGGCTGGCAAGCGAACGCTCCCAGGTCGAAGGGAGAACCGCACCGAGCACGGCCGCCGCCGAGCCCGACACCGGAAGCGTCCGCTGCGCGATGCTACGGCCTGCGTCCGTGTGACTCCCATGCACCGAACTGGTGAGCGGGGCTACGAACTTCTGCGGAGCAGAGGGCGCGGCCGTGCCCTACCGTCAGCGGGGCGGCTCGACCAGGCGGATGCGCATCGCCTCGCGCACCGCGTCGACCCGGTTGTTCACGTGCAGCTTGCGGTAGATGTTGCCGATATGGGTGTTGACGGTTCGCTCGGAGATCACCAGCTGGCTGGCGATCTGGCGGCTGGTCAGGCCCTCGGCGAGCAGGGCGAGGATCTCGCGCTCGCGACCGGTCAGCAGGTAGTAGATGTCGGCTGCGGCCTTGGTCTCGTCGGCGTAGCGGTTGAACTGGTGGAGCAGCTTGCGCGCCTGGACCGGGTCGAGGAAGGAGCCGCCGGCGGCGACCGCCTTGACGGCTGAGCGGATGTCGTCCAACGTGGCCGACTTGGGCAGGTAGCCAGAGGCGCCCGCCTTGATCGCCTCGAAGATCGTCTCCTGGTCCTCGTGGACGGTGAGCACGACCACCCCGACCGAGGGGTGGTCCTGCCGGATCTGCCTGGTCGCGCTGATGCCGTCGCGCCGTGGCATGTCCACGTCCATCAGCACCACGTCGGGGAGCAGCTCGCTGACGCGCTGGATCGCCTCGTTGCCGTCGCTCGCCTCCCCGATCACCTCGACACCCTCGGCGTTGCGGCACAGCAGCACCACGCCGTGACGGGTCACCGAGTGGTCGTCGACGACCAGCACCCTGGTCACCGCGCCGTTGCGATCGCCGGCGTCGACGGTCACCGCTTCACCCCCTCGTAGACCTGGGTCGGGACCTCCAGCCAGAACACCGTGCCGTTCTCGTCGACCCGGCCGCCGACCGAGCCCTCCAGCACCTCGGCGTAGCTGCGGGCCAGGGTGAGGCCGAGCCCGGCCCCGGAGCCGCGGCGCTCGACCGGCTCGTCCGAGCGGGTGAACGGACGGAAGAGCTGGTCGAGCGCCTCGCTGGTGAGCCGGGAGCCACCGTCGTGGACCTCCCAGCGGGTGCGCTCGGGCCCGACGGAGACGGTCACCGTGACCATCCCGAGGCGCGGGCCGTACTCCAGGCCGTTCTCGACCAGCGGCCGCAGCGCCATGCGGACCAGCTCGCTGTCGCCGACCACCTCGGCGTCCACGTCGCCGGCGGGCTGGACCCGGACGCCCTCGGTGCCGAGGTCGTCGATCAGGGTGAGCAGGAGGTCGCGGGGCCGGAACGGGCGGGCCAGGGCCTCGACGCCCCCGTTGACCCTGGCGAGCAGCAGGAAGTCGCGCACGAGGCCCTGCAGGCGGTCGGTCTGGGTCAGCACGAGCTGGAGGAACTGCTGCACGGTCTCACCGTCGAGCTGGTTTCCCCGCTGGAGCAGCGTGGAGACGAACCCGCGGATGCACGCGAGCGGCGTGTTGAGCTTGTGTGCGGCGAGCCCGAACAGGTCCCTGCCGTCCTCTTCGAGGCCCAGCAGCGACGGAGCCGTTGTCTGGCTCGGGGTCGTCATAGGCGGTCTTCCCTCCGCATGGGCTCGCTCACTACGTTCAGGCGCCGGTGTTCACTACGAGGAGGTGGGGATTGTCATACAGATCAAGTCTGCCTTCCAAGTCGCCAGCGAGGGAACCGCTCGTCATGACTAATTCCGGCATAGTCGCCTTCGGCCGTGAAGCGATCAAGCCCGCGGTGTCGAAGGAGAACCTACCAGAATCGGCGCTTGCGTCGGCTTCTGGCTGCCGTTGGGCCCCGGCTCCTCGGTGACCCCGTAGGTCATGTTGGGCTGGATCGGCAGCTCGAAGAAGAGCGGCTGGGCCCCCTCGCCGCCGGTGCGGAACACCTTGGCGGGCATCGCCGCTTCGAGCCCCTGCCCGTTGGGGATGCCCCACAGCTCGTAGACCTTCCCGGCCGGCGGAGCGGCCAGGCCCTCGACGATGATCGCGCCCTTGTCCTGGAGCGACGAGGCGACCACGACCACCCGCGCGTCACGCTCGGTCCGGCCCGTGAGCCGCACGGTCTGGGTCGACGAATCGTTCAGCAGCTGGCTGACCTGTTCGAAGGCGGCCACGCGCTGCTGGAAGGCGGCCACGCGCTGCTGGTAGAGGTTGTTCTGGTTCCGCAGCGAGAAATTCCAGAAGCCGAGTGCGAACACGGCCAGGATGCAGGCGGCCACCGCGATGCGGCTGACCAGGGCCAGCCTCGTCCGCGGCCGGAAGGCGAGCACCGCGCCGGGGCGGGCGGTCGCGCCGACCTTGCGGCGGATCGACGTACGCAGGGCCGCTGGCGGCTCGACCGGCGGCACCGCGTAGGCGAGCGCCCCGGCCACCTCCTCGAGCTCGCGCACGCTGGACTCGCAGATCGTGCAGCCCTCCAGGTGGTGCTGGAAGAGGTGCTCGTCGTCGGGCTCGAGCGCCCCGAGCACGTAGCCCGCGGCCAGCTGCTCGAACTCGGCGTGGCTCATTGCCTGGTCCACGGGCGTTGCTCCTCCCGACCAGGCTCGCTCAAGGCGTCCTTGAGCTTGCGCATCCCAGCGGCCATCCTCGTCTTGACAGTCCCCAGGGGGACCCCTACCAGGCTCGCAACCTCGCGCTGCGTGTACCCACCAAAATAGGCCAGAAGGAGCGCTTCGCGTTGGGCCGCGGGCAGCGTGGCCAGCGCGGCGCGCACCTCGCCTCGGCGCTCGGACAGCAGCACCTCGGCCTCCACCCCGACCTTGTGGCCGGCCTCGAACTCGAGCGCGTCGTCGCTGGTGCGGCGCCGGCGCAGGTTCTCCTCGCGCCGGACGACGTCCACGGCGCGGTGGTGGGTCATGGACAGCAGGTACGTGGCCACGGTCCCTCGCCCGGCATCGAACCGGTGCGCATCACGCCAAAGCGAGAGGAACACTTCCTGCACCACATCCTGGGCAAGCGTCGCATCGGCCACGATCCGGCGCGCGATCGAGTAGGACACCTTCCCGTAGCGGTCGTACAGGGCCTCGAGGGCATCTGGGTCCTTCTCGGCCACGAGCGCGACCAGTTGCCCGTCTTGGAGGCCTCGGTACGCCTTGGCTCCTCGCACGCGCTCAAAGATCCTTCCGACATGGCCTTCGAGCGGCAGGGCACACTGGATTGCTCTCCCTCGGGGACCGCCGCTCTCGCGCTGCTCGACAGACGGTGCGGACCTCGGTCCCTGGCGACGCCGCAGCCAGGTCGCCGACGATCCGCCACGGACGCTAGCACCGGGGTCGAAGACGGGGCAATGGCCCGCTCCCGGCAGTTGCGGGACCATGGCATCATGGTTGAGCGGTCAGGAGACCCGTTGCTATAGTTCTGCCCTCTCGCGGATGTGGCTCAGTTGGTAGAGCATCACCTTGCCAAGGTGAGGGTCGCGGGTTCGAGTCCCGTCATCCGCTCCACCTTCCGGCCCGACGCCCTCCGGGGACCCCCGGGGGGCGTTCGACCGAGATGGCACGGCGGTGTGGCCGAGTGGTTAGGCAAGGGTCTGCAAAACCCTCTAACCCCGGTTCAATTCCGGGCACCGCCTCCACCCGACCCGTACCGGCACCCCCCGGGACCGGTATGATCGGGCAGGCAGCACGGGCGCGTAGCTCAGTGGGAGAGCGCTTCCCTGACACGGAAGAGGTCACAGGTTCAAACCCTGTCGCGCCCACCACTGTTTCCGCAGGTCAAGCCGGGTCTTCAGGCCCGGCTTCGTTGTTCAGGCGCTCGCTACAGGGGCGCCGGGCAGCAAACGGGCAGCAATGATCGCCACTGGCGTGCTAGCGCCCCGGCCGGAGTTCCTGCTAGTCCGGGCCATGGTGAGAAACTCTGGACCCTAACCAGCCTAGCTGGAAGAGGTCGTCGCTGAGCCAGTCGTAGGCCAGGAGAGTGGCGGGGCGATACCCGAAGATGTCGAGCTCCCCGTAGAGCTGGACGAACCTGGCGAAGGGCATCACCTCGGGTCGCCAACGCTGAAGAGCCTCACGACGTGACCGGTCCCAAGCGGAGCGAGCATCCCAGTCGCCGGGCCACATCCGCATGGGGTCACCGAGCTCGATCTCGACACAGTTGGCTGACCCAGGCTCGAGGGGCATCACCGACCACGAGAGCCCCGGACCGTCCTCGTACTCGGCACCGGTTGTCGGCTTGAGGGTGCCTTGAAGGCACAGCGGCATCCAGGCGGCCATGCCGAGCGTGGGACGCCAAGCGGGGAAGGACTGGTCGACCAGCTCAGCGTAGGCGTCCAGGGCACCCTGGTAGACCTGCTGGGTGCGCCGGAGCAGCGCAGCCGGGCTGTAGCCACTCCACACGTAGCGTCCCATCCAGGCTCCCCGCGGGAGGTCGGGAGGCTCCCACAGCGGCACGATGCTGGCCAGACCGCTTTGTTCCAGGTCGGCGGCGAGACGACGCAGCTCGCGGTCGGTGAGGCTGCCAGCGCCGGTGATCCCGAAGGTCGCCGACACCGCGTCCGGGGGGATGCTCGCGAGCTTGTCCCGGATGACCGCCAGGACCTGCTCGACCTCGACCGGCCGGACACTGCTCCGGCCGCGACCGAGGATCGCATTGGACAGCCGCCAGCGCGCCTCCCCCTCCAACACTCCGCCCGGAGGTGGCCGCAGCGCGCGGCGGCGAAGACGGTCCTCAAGACGAGCGCGCAGGTCGCTCATCGTCCAGGGCCACGCCCATGTCGAAGCCGACCCAGGTGACCCGCTGCGGATCAGCCACCAGCGATGCAGTACAGGCTGCCACGGAACCTCCGGCGGGAGGTCCACGATCACAGGCCGCTCATCGTCGCCCCCGTACCACGCAGTGGTCAGCCACGTGCCGTCGACGCGGGCGCCGGTTGGTTGCAGCCGGCCGTCAGCCGTCACCGGCGCCACGTCGGCTGCCAGTGGGCCGAGGCCAGTGACCCACGCTTGCATTGCCTCCCGGACCCGTTGGGCGCTTTCGCGAGTGGGTGGCGGGGCCGCAAGCGGCGGCTGTCCCCACGAGCGGCTCTCCTCGGCTTGGTGAACGATCCATCCAGCCAGGCCCGGGTGGCGGGCTGCCAGCAGCGACAGCAGTCGGGTGACGGGCTGGTGCGCGCCGACCCGGGCGGTCATGACGAGCGGCCACCGCCACGGCTCAAGCTGACGCAGGTCTTCGACGAGCGGCGCGAAGTTCACCAGCCCATCCAGTAGGGCCTGGGCAGCGAACCACTGCTCCAGAAGCGGCAACGGGAACGCGAGCGTGGCGCCTTCCTGGGCGACCAGCCGGCTGGCCAGCACCGCGGCCTGGTCCGCGTGGCTGCCAAGCTCCACAAGCGGAAGGCGTCCGCCGCGCTGGGTCGTCGCCACCGCCAGGCGGCACAACAGGCTGCGGATTGTCTGCTCGGTATGGCTTGCGGTACCGCGGGTTGCTGTGCGGAGGCCACGGTCGACCAGGCGCTCAACCAGCTCGGCCGGGCTCAGCGGCGCGGCCTGACCCTCCCGACGCAAGATCCCCATGATCGACGCGAACAACGGGGTCCGAAGCGTCTCGCGGAGCGCTGTCCGCGCCTCGTGTGGCCACCGCCACAGCCAGCGGTCGAACGGCTGGCCGTCGGCGGCAATCCGCTGGACGAGCGCGTCGGCCTGGTCGTCATTGAGCAGCGGGGCCCCGATGAGCTCATCCTTGTTGATGGACGGGCCGGGGCGGGTCGTCAGCAGGACGCGCGTCGCCGGCCACCTGTGAACCAGCACCCGCGCCTGCTCGATCAGGTCCGCTGCGGTACCTGACCCGTCTTCGTCCAGCCCATCGACCACGACCGCAGCGCCCGCCCGCCGCGGGTAGCCAAGCCCGCGGCTCAAGGCGACCACCGTAGTAGACAGGTCTTCTCGCAGGTCGCGCGCGTGCAGCCACACCGGGACGGGAGCATCGACGCGGAGCCTGGCCTGCTGGATGTCCTGCTGGTGCAGCCGTTCGCCCAGCAGTGACTTACCCACACCGAGATGCCCCTCCAACACCCTGACACTCCCCGCTACGAGTTCGGAGAGCTGCGGCGGCAGCGTGCCAACGGTCGGGTCGTCGGCGAGTTCCCTTGCCAACGCCGTCGGGATGCCGGCTGCCCGCCAGCGCGCGATCATCCGTGCACGGGACAAGGAAGCCAGCTCGTCCAGCAGGTCTGTCCGCGAGCGATGGGTGGAGGGTGCCTGATCCTGAGGTCTGGTGGGCAGGATGATGGTGGTGTTGTCTCCGGTCGCGACGATGGAGCCGGCCACATCTCCCCCGACCGTGACCGACCGATCGCCGGGTCGCTCCTGCTCGTCCATCGCCACCCGGCCGACCTTCAGCGTGAGGTTCGATGCACCGTGTTGTCGTCGCCGGTCACGATCACGCTGTCGGACAGGTCGCCGCCCACCGCAACCGACCGGGCTCCAGCCGCCACCGTCAGCACCCCGGTACGCCGGCCCTCCTCAACCAGGACCCCGAGTTCGGCAGCCAGCGCAGGATCCGCCTCCAGCAGCTTGCGGAGCTGCAATCGCAGCGCCGCGGCCGCATCGAGGTCATCGGGCCGCTCGACCACATCCCGCGCGGCGATCTCCACCGCGGTGGACTCGGCCGTCGGGCCGTGCCGTAGCCGCTGCCACACTCTGGCCGCCCACCGCTCCAACGCCGTAAGCGCCCGATTGGTAACCATCTCGCTCACCGTGTTCCCGGCCGTTACGAGCATTGGCAGGGCGGGTTTCAGTGCCTCGCTCACCGCACGCGCGAGTTCGCCAGGGTCCACTGAACGTCACCTCATCCGATCGTCGATCGCCGAAGGATACGCCTCGACGCCTCGGGCCGGCGCTGGGTGGCTGGCTCCAGCGACAGGTTGAGGCTCGCCTGCTATTCAGGTCATCGAGCGTCAGCAGCAGCAACCGCGAGTGCAATCGCCAGCCTCTGCTCGATCGCGGCCGTGACGCGGGCCTCCATCTCGGGGGTGGTCCATCGGTAGCGAAGGCCGATCGCGCTGCCGCCCTGCCCTGCCTCTCCCCCACCGTGCCGGCCTCCGGCGTGGCCCATCAGCTCGTCAATCACTCGTGGGGGGATGCCGGCGTCTTCCAGCCAGGTTGAGAACGTGTGGCGCAGGTCGTGCGGGCCGTGCAGCTTCAAGTCGCCAAGCGGGTCCTCCCGTGGCGGCTCGGTCACCGACCAGCGCGCCTCTCCCCTGTTCTCGCCGGCGTGTCGAGCGGCCAGGCCGGTGGCTTCCAGCTCGCACAGCCCGGCGCGGATGGTCCGGGCTGTAGGGACCACGCCGTGCAGGTGGGCGCGGAGGGTCTCGGGGGTCTGGTCGGGGCCGGCGTCGCGAAGCGCCCGTAGGACCCGCCGCGGCGTGTACGCCAGCCGAGCGGTCGGGTCGCCGACGCGGGCCACGGCGGCGTGGTAGGCGCGGTGGAGGTTGTCGCGGGTCAGCGCCGTGCGGGTGCCGGCTGGCACGCCGCTGCCGCCGCCGGGCCCGGTAAACACCAGCGTGTCCGGCGGGCAGCCGGCAGGGAGCCGGCGGGCGACGGCCTCGGCGACCGGGCCGGCGAGGGGGACGACGCGGATGCTGGCGGTGCTCTTGGGCCGGGGCTTGTAGCCGCGGCCGAACTTGCCTGCTTCGTAGCGGACCTCGAGTACCTCCAGGCGCCGGGCGGCCAGGTCGACGCGGCGGGCGCGCAGCCCGAGCAGCTCCCCGGCGCGCAGCCCGGTGCCGACCAGGCAGAGGAGGTGGTCGCGGCACCAGGGCCGGGCGGCGGCGAGCAGGTGGCCGAGCTCCTCGGGGGTGTAGGAGCGCCGCTTGGCGCGGCCGAGCAGGGCGTCGGCGTCCACGGGCGGCTTGGGGGTGGGTACCTTGGGGACGGGGTTGGCGTCGATGCGCCGGTCGTCCTCGGCGGCCTGGAGGATGCGGTGCAGCAGCGACCGGCACGCCAGCACCGTGTCGTGGCCGACCTGGCCGCGCAGCTCGTTCTGCCAGCGGCGGACCACGCTGACGGTGATCGCGCGAAGCTGCCGCGGCCCGAAGAACGGCACAAGGTACCGGCGCAGCCGGCCCTCGGTGGCCTGCAAGGTCGCGGGGCTGCGGTCGGGGTCGGCCGACCAGACCTCCCACCACTCGCGCGCCCAGGTCTCGAAGGTCTGCTTGCCGAGGCGGGGATCGGCCCAGGTGCCGCGGGCCAGGCGGGCGAGCAGGTCGTGCTTGTGGTCGCGCGCCTGGTCGCGGGTGGCGAAGGTCTGGCTGCCCTGGCTGCCGTCGTCCAGCCGCCACCAGACCTTGTAGCGACCGGTCGGGGTCTTGCGGATGCCTGCCGATGCCATCGTCGCTCCCGGTTGGTCGAGGTCGGGGAGGACAGGGACGGACCGTCCTCCCGAGGGGTCCCGGCGGCTACCGGCTGCGGCGGGTGCGCTGGCGGTCGCGGCGGCTGGTGTGGTCCCACCAGGGGAGCCGGCCGGTGGCGCGGTAGCGGAGCCATTCGCGGCGGGACCACATGCGGACGGCGGGCCTGAGCCGGTGGGCAGCGCGGCAGCCGGCCGAGCGCTTGGGCCAGCCGCAGCGGCGGCAGGTGCGGGCCATGGGTGTCACCTCCTCCCCGCTTCAGCGCGGTGGGGTCGGCCACGCGGGGTGGTTGTCGGTCCGGAAGTCCGGATGGCCGGGGATGGCGCCCAGGGCGCAGGCGCGTGACGCGCGCGCACGCGCGAGCTGCGGCGGTCACCCACCGTGGCCGCCGTCGTCTTGGTCGCCGCCCGGGTGGCCGGGGTGGGTGAGGCGCCAGCGGCCGTGCCCGGCCCGCTCGACCTCGCCCGTGCGGTCGAGGTCTTGGAGGCGCTCGTAGACCCAGGTCTTGGCGCGGCCGATGGCGGCGGCCAGCTCGGCGACCTTGGCGCCGCGGGGGCCGGCGGCGCGCAGGCAGGCGCGCAGCGCGGCGAGCGGGTCGCCGTCCCCGGCCGGGGTAGGGATGGGTGCGGTGTCGGCCGACGGCCCGGCCGGATCGGCGGGTGTGGGACGGGCCTGCTCGCCCGCAGCTCCGGCACGGCCGCGCCGCCCGGCCGAGACGGTGATTCCGGCGGCGGTGTCGGGGTCGGGGTCGGGCACGGCCTGGGACCCGGCGGCGGCGAGCAGGCGGGGGATGCGGGCGCGGTCGACGTGCAGGACCTTGGCGGGGATCGGGCGGGTGTGGTCGGGCGGGTCCCAGATCAGCAGCTTCCCGGGCGCGTCGAGCAGGTCGGGCCGGTAGCCGAGCTTGCTCTTGCCCTGGCCGAGGATCAGCTCGCCGTCGCGTGGCTCGGTGACGCGCAGGCAGATCCGCACAGTCAGCTGGGCGCGGAGCGCGCCGCCGCCGAGGGCGTCCTGGGTGGGGCGCTGGGTGGCCACCAGCAGGGTGACGGCGGTCTTGCGGCCCTTGCGGGCGATCGTGTCCAGGTGGCCGGCGGCGTCGGGGAGCTGCTCGATGAGCTCGGCGAGCTCGTCGACCGGGATGACGATCGCCGGCGCCTGCGGGGTGGGCTCCCAGTTCTCCTCGCCGTGGTCAGCCAGCCACCGCTCCCGGGCGTCGACCGCCGCGCAGGCGTCGGCGAGCAAGGCGCCGGCCTCGGCGGGGGTGGTGGCCAGCCGGCCGAGGCAGGGCCGCCAGGGCGCCAGGCCGGCGCCGCCGGCGAAGTCGACCGCCCACAGCAGCACGTCGGGCGCGGGTCCCAGGGTGAACAGCACCGCAGTGAGCAGGATCGACTTGCCGGCGCCCTGGGTGCCGCCGACCAGGGCGTGCTTGCGCAGCAGCAGCACCCGCAGCGCCTCGCCGGTCT
>WNFV01007893.1_pt1 | contig 21044 bp, 18 predicted proteins | sample 5400101 | NCBI WGS metagenome assembly WNFV01 (sample SAMN13153361, study PRJNA577476) | soil metagenome | isolation source: 115 cm soil or saprolite under grassland replicate 1 | place: USA:California | collected 2016-06-15 | reverse complement strand
CATCCGTCACGACACGGTCACCAGGCAGGAGCCCTTTCTTGACCTCGACAAAGCGATCGTCTCTTGCTCCGAGGACAACGTCCGCACGACGGAAAGACCCTTTCTCCTCCACAAACACGAAACTCTCTCCTTCGGTTGAGATAAGCGCCTCCTGCGGGACAGCCAGAACTTCTCCCTGCCCGCCCAGCACAATGTTCATCTCGGAGAAGAGATTGGGTTTCAATTTTCCGGATGGATTGACAACCTCCACCCATAGACGCAACGTGCGCTTTTGCGGATCAATCGTGGGGCTCAACCTGGATATCTTCCCGGCGAAGACCTCATCTGGATATGAGGCAAGTCGAATACGTACGCTCTGCCCAACCTTCAGTTCACGAAGTGACTCTTCAAAAGCGTCGCCCTCAACGAAGACCACTGAAGCATCAAGGATTTTAAATATGACCTTACTCGGCTCTACTGTTTCTCCAAGAACTACATTGCGCTCGGCAATCACACCTCCGATAGGCGCCGCAACAGAAAATGTCGCGATCGTTTTTTGTTCCCGCATTTTTTTGACGGCAGCTTCCGTAAGACCAAGGATAGTCAACTGCTGTTCCAATCCCTGGATCTCATTGAGGACAGATTGATATTGGTTTTGCGCGGCTATGAGTTCTTTTCGAGCTGCGATTTTGCTTTCGACCAAGTTTTGTATGCGCTCAAGCTCGGCTTTCGCCAAGGTAAGCTTGTTTTCCGCCTGCATGAGGTCCACTTGAACTTTTTGAATCTCGGCACTTTGAACTTCCGCGAGACGCTGGCCCCTCTGGACCGGATCGCCGACTTTAAAGAATAAGCCAACCACTTTGCCTGAAACCCGGCTGCTGACTTGAGCTTCTCGGTCGGGATGCGGCCTTAAAACGCCGGCGACGCGAATCACGTTTTCAATCGCCCGCAGGTCTGCAGTGACTGTCTTCAAGCCAATATTTGCCTTTTGGTCCGCAGTCAGAGTTAAACCCGAAGGCTTTTCCCCCGCCTTCTGTCCGGGAGGTTCATTACCGGTATGCTCATGTGGGGCCGCTTCCGAAGACGACTTCATCGCCTTTGGTGCTTCCTCATGGCTCCCATGCTCTGCCTTGTCTCCATGAGTGGTTATTCTCCCTAACCAAAAAGCGATAACCAGGAGCAGCAGTAGAACGGACGAAATGACAACATTCCTTGTGACACGCATAGGTATTTCCTCACTCGATTCCGGCCTGAAGTTTCAACTCAGCCAGGGACAAATTGTAGTTGGTCAGCGTATCGAGGAATTTGAGCCGGGCCTCGATGACCTGGTTTTGAAACAAAATCAGCTCGGGCAAATCGATTTGTCTTTCTTGATAGGCTCTTCGTCGAACCTTTTCACTATTTCATCGGAGTAGAGCGAGAGCTCCTTTTCACTCAGCGCGAACCGCGCATAGGCAGACCTCACCGCTTTTTCGATAGTCTGGCGGAGATTGAGATAGTTGATATTAGCTCTGGTCTTGCGGGCCAGGGCTTCACGAAGCTCGCCTTGTTTGCGGTCAAATATTGGAAGGGGAATCGAAATCTTGCCGCCAAAAATATTGTCTTTATCATCCCGCTCGTAAAAGGGGCCGACCCTGATGTTGGGAATTCTCTCCGCCCTCGTGAGACGCTCCTCTGCCTCGGCGGCTTTCGCTTCCCGTTCGAGCGCGGCAAGATCAGGCCTTTTTTCCAACGCCGCCTTGAGCAGTTCGCTTGGGGACAGTCGCGGAGGTGATACGCGGGCCAGATTTCCTGCAAGCTCGATATCCCTGTCGTCCTCCACGAATAACTCGGTTTTCAGCCTGTAAAGCAGCTCTTCATATTCTCTCTGGAGGGTGATGAGATCGCTTCTGGCCCGGTTAAATTCAAACTCGGTAGTGGTGAGTTGCACTTCGGGGATATCGCCTGCGTCCAACCGGATCTTTGCCGCCTCGTGAAGGCGATTTCTCAGGTCCACCACCTGCTGAGACTGTTGAATCTTTGTTCTTGTACTCAGAACCCTTAGAAACAGTTCTGTAATGCGGAAGCGAAGCATCCTTTCAAAATCGCCAACCTCAAATTTCACCTTTTCGAAATTTCTCTGCGCCGCTTCTCGCCGATACATCGGCTGCCCCCCGATCTCGAATTCTTGCATTAAGGAGACGCTTCCCTGAGGCACATTTCTGTTGGAGCCATCTTCAGGTTTTTTTAGACGGCGGTTCGAAACGTCACCTTCCAATTCCGGATTATGCTGGAGCAGAAGATTCGCGCGGATAACCCGTCCTTCAGCTATGCCCAATTCCTCCTGCTTAGATCTGAATTCGAGGTTGCGTTCCAGAGCCGCCTGAATGGCCTGCTCCAAATTCAGTCGCATCGGCTCCGCTCCAAAGCCTGAAGCAACGACAAGAAACTGAACTTCGCTGTAAATCAAAAAGATGCTGATGAAACGTGAAACAGCCATAGACGACCTCTTAGCTGCTAGAGATTTTTTACCGTTGGATACGCCGAACAAGCGCACCACAGCGATCTTTCCCGAAGATCCCGGGTAAGAACAAAAACGAGCTAAGCGGCTCTATTAGATTTGGAGAATAGAAAGAAACAGATGGCGAGCAGGATCGATTGGCGAGGAAAACGTGACAATTCTTTTAAACACCGCTTCCAACCAAAGATCGTTTCTAATCGTGGCAGAAATGGCGTAGGGAAATGAAACCATGTCGAGCGCGACACCTTTATCTGAGCGGGGAATCTCCGCTGAGGCTATTCGCGCTCCCGGACCCACTTGATGGGCCACTGACGTACAGTGAATTATGGGCGGGGAAGAATCTGGTGAATGGTCGTGGCCTACCGATGAGTGGGAATCGGAGTGATTCTCAAAAGTTGAGTGATCAGAATGACCGTCATGGCGCAGGCATGCCTCTAACGCCCACGCGACACCGGCGTAAGTCAAAAATAGACTGAGAAAAATGACGCTTAATTTTCTCACAGAAGCCAAGATATACATGGAGTTGTCCGCTTTTTCAACGCAGCTTTGGATCATCCATGTATACGCTAGGCGGTGTGTTCCAGTTTATCGTTTAAGGTTCTCTGCACGTGGCCGACTAGAAATCCTTCCGCCCCGCCTCCAGCCGTAAACTGCAAGAATTAAGAACATGAGAAACAGGGGCACAAGCAAATAATCCAGATATGGTGTCAGAAAACTCAATCCCACTAACCCGAGCAAAAATACCAGAAGCGGTGTTAGGCAGCAGAGCGCAGTTGCGACCGAACCCAACAGCCCAGTCCTGCAACATCGGTCCGCCTGAGGCCGCGCGGCAGATACCACCTTTGGAAAAGAGAGTCTCACTTGCTTTTAACCTATGCCCTATCGCTCGCTTCGCTCTATGGCTTATGGCGTATGGCTCGCACCCTCTAAGGTTCCGGCTGCGCCATACGCCATTCGCCATATGCCATCTAATCACACCTCTCGCAGCTCGCCGCGGCGCACGCGCGCCACCAGATCATTCCACTCGGCATGCGTGAGGTTTACCGTGTTCTCATTCTCACCGATGGTGACGCCCTGGTCCGTGATCTCCACGGCCGGACAACCCGAACAGGCGGGGCAAAGTGTGACTTTGATCGTTTCCATAAATCTTCACCTCCTCTGATAAAACTGATACACCTTAAACTATAGTTTAAGGTCAAGAGGTCTGAGAAATGTTGACAATAGGGAAAGTTGCTCGGCGCGTCGGGATTCGACCGTCAGCGATTCGATATTATGAGAAGCAGGATATTCTTCAACCGACAGTGCGTGGAGCAAACGGCTACAGGACTTACAGCGATGAGGCGGTTAAATTGTTGTTGTTTGTGAAGCGTGCCCAGTCTCTCGGCATAACGCTGAAAGAAATAAAGCCGCTCCTCAATTTAGCATCTCAGGGTCAACGACCCTGTAGTCATGTGAAGCAGTTGGCAAGGAACCACTTGCGAGAGATCGACGAGAAGATTGGTGCGCTGCAGGTGCTTCAGAAGGAGCTTCGCACACTGTTGCGACGCAAAGCGGGACGGCCACACGGAAATGAAGTTTGTCCAATTATCGAACGCCGCTGGGGTGAGCATTAGCTAAAAGCTGCCATACATCATCCATCATCATTCAAGCACTTGTTGATCTGTCATGCCCGGCGCCGCTCATAGGCGTCGTCCGCAGGCCACGCCGATCGTCACGCCCTGCGAGCCAGAGCGCGATGGCGACGAGAATGAAACCGAAAGACGACGTGATCCCTGCTATCGCGCCACTGTGAGTGCTCAACTGGAGGTGAATGTAGGCGTGCCAAACTTCCCCAGCCGTTGAGACAAGTGCACCCGCAAAGGCGACTGGCAGGGCGACGCCGATCTTTGATCGTCTCATTCCATCGATGAGCGCCCACGCGGTCGACACAAGCACGCTCAGAACACCGATGTAGAGGGGCAGATGCACCGTGCTCAGATGCCTAACCATTTGATCGACGGTTACTGCCTCGAAGTCCGGATTCAGCAAGCCGTGCCATACGGCATCAAACGCTAAACCTAATAGCTGCACGCTCAATGCGGCCCAGATCCATATTCGAGGGCCACTTCGGTGTCTCATAATCTCTATAAACCGCAATGAATGTGCCAAGTAGACAGGGGGGGAGTTGATCGATCTCAGTTTCCGAAAGTCGCTTCTCACTAACGACGAGAACAATAACGCTGTCCTCATTTCGAGACATTTAGAAAACGCCGATTTTCTCGTGCTAGCCGACGTGGCATTCCCTTTTCATCCCGCGAAGAGATCGTGCACGATTTCTCTCACGGCATCCGTCGACGCCTGACCCACATGCGTTGCGCTAGGTGTGGGAACGGCGCGCTGAACCCGTCTCTCCCAGAGCACGGCTCCATCGTCAATGCGTATGAGCTTGAAATCGACTAAGACCCGGACAAACTTCTGCGCTTCTACTTCCCACCGGCGGATCTCACTGACGAAAGTCAATCCCGAAAGTTTTCCCTCGCGGGCCACACGCACCGCCGCAACGGCGTCCGTCGGAAAGGCCGCAAAGCGCGCATCCTTTTGCTCGGGCAGCAAAATTCGAAATCCTCGTTGTTCGAGCTCTGCTTTCAAACTGTCGCGCAACAGATCCATCACGCTCTGCCGATAGTCTGAAGAAATCTTTCCCGCCATCTCGGCGAGCGAACGGAGCGGATTTGTCGCAGGTAAAAGTAAAGTCAAGGTCGTGCTGTTCTTTACCTTAGCCAGCCAGAGCTGTTCGGCATGAATAGCTTTGGCCTCAGGAACGGGCGCCTCGGTCACTCTGGCGCTGCAGCTGCTGATCAAGACCGTAGCGGCAATCGACACCATTACAGCGGCTCCTGACCTCGATGAGATACGGCTTATCCCGTACGCCAAAAAGACCAGGCAGCATCCCACAGTTACATCGGTCGGGCCTAACGGAAGATCTAATCGGACTGAAAGATAAAATCCAAAAAAAGCCATGAGCACTCCCAATAAAGAGGAGAGCGATAAGAAAGAGGTCATTCCGCGAACCAAAGGTCTTGCCGCAAGTGGAGGCAGCACAAGAAAGCCAAAAATAAGGAGCGGACCAGCCATGATTACCCCAATAGCGATGCTCAACCCGGCAAGAAGATACAGCGTGATATCCCAGACGAGATTGCCGCCTTTTAAAAGAAAAGCCAGGTCACGGTCAAATGAGGCTAGAAGAAACTCACGACGGAAAAGAACCATACCAGCAAGCACCGAACCGAATACTCCAAGCAGGATTTTGATCTCTGTTCGGGACAAAGCAATGACCTCGCCTTTGAGTAGGCTAAGGATCTCAACTTCTCCGGCCGGGTTAAAGACAATAAACAGGATTGTAAGGGCTCCAGCTAGGGAATAGGCAGCCGCAAGGCGACCGTCGCCCAAACCCTTGCCTCGGTGTTCGAGATAGCCCAAGAGCCCCATTCCCAAAAAGGTGAATAGCAGAGATCCCACCATCCCAACAGTTCGTTCACTCCCCCCCATATGGCTGAGAAGACCCATGTGATGCAGCCAGAAGGCAAACGCCACGCCTGCGCCAGCAATCTGGGGTAGAGTTAAACCAAGAAAAACCGTTCTTCGCAGAATGAGATAGGCGCCGACCAAAGGGCACACTAATCCAAGGACACTGCTCCCTAAAAGCGCCGGGAAAAGCAAAAAGGAAGGGTTAAGGATCTCAAGAAAAGTTTGCATTTATTAAGACGAAGCTCCTTCTTTCTCCCACCACGTTTTGCCCTTGTCCACGCGCAGGATCTTGTCCGCAACGGTACGCACCATCTCAAGATCGTGGCTGGAAAAAAAAATCGCTAGTCTGTCCTCTCGATTGAGCTTGATCAGGAGTTCAGTAATAGCGCTCCTTGATTCCTGATCGACTCCGGAAAGGGGCTCATCCAGTATTAGGATCTTAGGATTGACCATCAAAGCCCGAGCGATGAGGATTCTTTGTCGCTGCCCACCCGAAAGAGAAAAAAAAGACTTCGCGACAAGATGGCTCAGGCCAACCTGATCCAATGATTTGTTCGTCTTCTCTTTCTCCTCGACCAGCATCCGTTGATACGGCCACAACCGTCCATACGAGCCCATTTCGACGACCTCTCCCGCAGTTAGGGGAAAGTTGGCGTCGAGGGTAGTGCTCTGGGGAACATAGCCGAAATCGGATAGGAGACAGTCACGCTCAAGGGAACCGTTGATAATCGGCAATAGCCCGAGGATAGCCCTGAAAAGAGTCGTTTTTCCCGAGCCGTTAGGCCCGGCCATGCCGATGAGATCACCCGGATGTATTGTCAGACTAACGTCTTGAAGAACTGGCTCAGAATAGCCAACACTCACACCCCGGAGGGAAACTAGCGGGCCAGGCTCATGCACCGAACCTCCTCCCCGCTAGTTATCGTAAAAGTGTCCAAGCTCCCAATAACCTCAACTTCACTTAAGAGCCCCAAGCATGGTCCTAATATTGTAGTCTATCATTTTAATATACGTGTCGGCCTCTGGTTCGCCCCCAACCATATCCGGTAGTCTAAGAGCTTTCGCGCCGGTCTGGCTAGAAAGCTGTCGCGGAAACCTGTCGCTCTGCGGTCCATAGATAATCAACTGCGCTTTTTCGTCCTTCATCCTTTGCACGAGACCCACTAAATGATTCGGCGTCGGCTCGATTCCGGGCTTGACTTCTACAGTCCCTATCTGTTCCAAGCCATAACGTTTTGCAAAGTAACTCCATTCCAAGTGGTAAGGGACAAACTTAACACCCTTCAGAGGAGCAGCCATTTCCTGCCAGCGAGGTATCCAGCGATCCAGCTCTGCAAGATAGGCTTTCAAATTTTTTTGAAATGTCTCCTGATGCTGAGGAGAGTTACGCGACAGAGCCGCAGCGATGGTCTCCGCTATAACTTTACCATTAACCGGATCCAAATTGTAATGAGGATTTCCTTTCGGGTGAATATCTCCCTCCGTCCGGTCGATACGAGTAGGAGGCTCAAGCACATTTATCCGAACGGAACAATCAATGTACCCTACCTGCCCTGGCAGAATCCGCGGATTACTCGCAACCTCGAAAAGAGGTGGAAGCCAGGAGATCTCCAAATCCAACCCGATCAAGAAAAGAAGATCAGCGCGGTTCAACTTGGGTACAAAACTGGGCTTAACCGGGACTGCATGCATGAACTCTACACCTTTTGCCAGGCTCTCAACGTCCACAAGGTCCTTTCCTATCTGCTTCGTCATGTCAGCCAGATCCGGAATCGTAGTAATCACGCGGATCTTTTGAGCGAAGAGCAAATCAGTTTGAAGCCAGACCGAGACGAATAAAATGACAAAGACTTTCCACTTTATGTTTCTCAATAACGCTTTCATAGGAGCACACTCCTTATATTGAATTCCTGAAATTCCTAACGGACCCGGAAGCCGTGGATATCGACACCCATAACCGTTGTCCACTGGAGAAAAAATTGATTGCCATTTTCAGCTTTATCGGCTCTAAAATTATTGCTCAAGTGACTGTATTGAAACCGCAGGCGGTTAAACTCGCTGATTTGCCATGTGAGGAACGGCGAATAGCCGAGCGTCCTGTGGCTTGGGTTATCAACCACCGGAGCATAATCGAATAGAAATCCTGTGGACCAATTCTTGTTCAGTTTGAGTTCCGCGTAACTGTACCCACCGTAACTTCGGCGCCGTTTCGCACTATCATCAACTGCAACCCGCTCGCTATTGGTAAATAACTCCGACCCCCAGACCAAACCCTGATAAAGTGTGCTGGCCAAGGGCTGATAGCGATAGGTCAAATCGATGCCGGTGAGAACCCGATCACTCCCAGAGGAATCGCCGGAGATGCGCACCGAGGGCGTATAGGCGAGGCTGGAACCGACTTCAATGCTGTGATTATCCGTAAGATCGAAATAGCTCTGGAGGCGGCCGAGATACGTGAATCGACTCTCGGACCGGAACTTGGTATTGTCCACTCGCTCATTCTCCGCGCCGATCTTGTTCATTCCGCCCAGCGTCGCTCTTAAAAAAAATGGCGTCGGAAACAGATAGTATAACTCTGCCCCATCCGCCTGGCTCTCTCCACCGATCATTCGGTCGATGGCAAGCGGGAAATTTACGAAGGGCAGCGCATCCTGGTGATACTTCGGCAAACGGCCGAAGTCGGAAAAAAAGCGGCCCCCTTTAGCCGTGAGGTTCCACGGGAGCGCTGTGGTAAGCGCCGCGGCTTCCTCTACTTCTACACCGTTATTGTTTCCGTTAACAAAAGCGTAGGCCCTAGCAAAAGGATCGATTGAAGCAGAGAGTCCCATCTCCGCAGCGCGAAAATTGAAGTTGCCTCCCGCCTTACCCCTGTGCTCGGCCGTTGCATCAATTACCGCCGTTGCATCAATTACCATACCGATAGCCGGGTTGAACAGCGACGGCGTGCTTTGCACTCCCTGCACCGTTTTTTCGACTTGACCAACTCTCGCCGAAGTCGAAGTTTTTTCCTGTTCTAATTGATCTATACGCTCCAAGGCTTTTTGCAGTTGCTGTTCCAAGTTTTTAACAATACCCCTTATCGCCTCCAGCTCCGAAGTCTGGGCCAGGCACAATCCGGGGATAAAAAACACAGTGACAATGAAAACCGATACCGCAATTTGGTACGGTCTTCTTAATGAAAGAACCATAACAATAACCTCCCTCTCATAGACACCCGTCTCCCTCCCCAAATAAGCACACCGAATCAGGAGGGCGACTAACCAGTTATCGAGAATGTAGCTCGGGAATGACGCTTACAGGGAAACTGTCGAAGGAGGAGCGCGAACGTTGTGCGGATTGGAGTAGCTTTCGATCCAAACCGAAGTAGCTGGGACGACAAGGGGAATTGCTCGAAACTGCGGGGAATTTGTTGGGCCAACCTCACTCAGCGCCAGTTGCTTGCGAGTACCGTGCGCGCAGCTACATTCTTTGCTAATCTGCGATGTAAGAGAAACATGAAAATGGAGTGGTAGGAAAAAAACGAACAGCAGTAGTCCCAGGCCAACTAGGCGCCAGGCGGGCCGCTGATTTCTCAAGCCGGCAGTTGACACGGAGCTGAACCTAACGAAAGGGTGCCAAATTGTCAAGAAATGGGTTCCGCCAGGTGCGCTCCAGCAGCCAACGGCAACGGCATAAAACCTTACCGGCAAAGACTGGTGAATTTAACCTAAACGGATAAAATGACATAGGTTTTTACTCCGCTGGAAAAACCAGCCGCGCCTCAATGGGCGCGAACCATCGGCCGGCGTCAAAAGTAAACCTCCTGAGCGGTGTTGCGTCTAACTACCTTAGATCACACCGATAACTTGAAAAGCAGGAGGACTTGGATATGGATCACGGAAATTCTCTTTTGGTGGCTGGAGTCCTGACCGCATCGCTGGCACTCGGGAGTTCGCTGCTTTTTGCCGCCGACAGCTCGATCACGCCGGAAAAACATGAACTGCGGCACGATCGCCAAGAGATCCGCCAGGACCGTCACGAGGTCAGGCTGGACCGCAAGGAAAAACTCGGCGATCGTAGAGAGCTCAAAGGCGATCGCAGAGAATTATATCGGGATCGCAGGGACCTTCGCCGGGATATCAAAAGCGGCGCGAGCAAGGATGAAATTGCTCGAGACGTGAATGAAATCCGTCAGGACCGCGGTGAGGTCGCCAATAATCGAGCAGAGTTAAAGAGTGACGTTAAGGAGTTGAAAGCCGACAAGCAGGAGCGGCGCCAGGACCGACGAGAGTTTCGCCGGGACGTCAAAGACGCACTGAAGAACTAGAGAGGGACCAAGCGTGACTCCTATACAGCCGGCGGAAATGAGCGTCGTTTTCCGCCGGCTCCCCCTTGGTATCTCCAGTGCTTTAACATCATCGAAAGATAGGAGTCCGCTAGTGAACCCTCGGGATGAGGAGTTGGTGGCATCGGCTCAAAAGGGCGATCGCCGCGCGTTCGAGGAGCTCGTGGAGCGTCATAAGCACAAGGCCTATCACATCGCGTTTGATTTCGCGCGCGACCGCGAGGAAGCCAAAGATCTGTCTCAAGAGGCGTTTCTGAAGGCTTTTAGCAATCTCAAAAAATTTGACGGCCGCTCGAGTTTCTACACCTGGTTCTACCGCATTCTTGTCAACCTTTGCTTGGACTACAAGCGGCGTCAGAAACGGGCGCCGTCGGACGAATTTGACGAAACCGTAGAGCATCAATTGGAGCCGTCACATCAGCCGAGCATTCCCATGTCACCCGATCAACACGTGTTGGCCGGCCAGATTTCGCACAAAGTTGGCGTCGCGCTGCAAGCGCTGCCACCGAAACAACGCACTGCTTTCATACTGAAAAACCATCAAGGACTATCGATCAAAGAAATCGCTGAGATGATGCAGACGGCAGAGGGTACGGTTAAAGTTCACTTGCATCGCGCCGTAACGGCGCTCAGGCAGCGTCTGGCAGAGTTCGCCTAGGAGGTTGATATGGCCGATCAAAACAATCCACTCGTAGTTCCTTGCAAAACATTGGAAGAGGATTTGGTGCTGCTCCATTATGGCGATCTCGCCGGCACCGAGCGGGATGCGCTCCAAAGTCATCTGAACGGTTGCACCGGTTGCGCCACTTATCTAAGAGAGCTCGGCAATCTCTTGCCGCTGACGGTTAAAGCCGACGAGCCAGCACCAACTTTTTGGGACGATTATAGCCGCGAGCTGCGCCACAAGCTCGACGCGACGGCGGAAAAAAAGCGATGGTGGCAGAGTCTCGCGGTTATCTTTCAACCTGGTCTGTTGTCGGCTGCCGCGGGTGCCGCAGTCGTCGCGATCGCCCTGGCGTTTACCCTGGGCAGAGGAGTCTGGCCGACCAAGGATATTCCCCATGACGATGAGGCAATGATGGAAGCGCTTCCGGTGGCGGAGAACTTGGAGTTTTTTAAGGCCATGGACGTGCTCGACGATCTCGATTTGTTGGAGTCCATGGGCAGCCAAGGCGGCGCGGCCTAAACAGCGGGAATGAGACCGGTAGGCGCACTGATCCTATCTCTCGCTTTGCTCGTTTCTTCGACTGGTGGTGCCGCCACCAAGGACGAGCCGCCCGATCGAGAGATGTTAAAAATGATGGAGCTCCTTCGTGAAATGGAAGTGGTGAAACAAATGGAAATGTTGCGCGACATGCATGTCGTCGAAAGTGCCGGCGATCAGGGAAAGAACCCAACGCCGCAAAAGTCCACGCCCCGAAAAAAGAAGGAGACATTGAGGTGAGGCTTTTGACTCGGACATTCAGTTTTCTTTGGCTTTCGACTTTGCTTTGCACTCCGCTGGCATGGAGCCAATCGGCGCCACGCGGGATGATCCTGGCGCAGGCGGACAAGGACGCGCTCGAGCGCTGGCAGCACATGACACCTGAGGAAAAACAGGAAATGCGCGAACGTTTCCAGCGTTGGCAGAACTTGCCGCCCGGTGAAAAGGATGATCTGCAGAAAAAGTTCGAGACCTGGCGCCAGCTTTCGCCCGAGGACAAGGCTGTCGCGCGCAAAAACTTCGAGCGCTGGCAAAAGCTCCCGCCGGAACAGCGGGAGCGACTCCAAGAACGTTGGCAACGCTGGCGCGAGCTGCCGCCCGAGCGCCGCGAGGAACTCAGACGGCGATTCCAAACGTTGCGCGATTTGCCGCCGGAAAAGCGTCAAGAGCTCAGGCAAAAGCTCCTGGAAAGGCGCGAACGTCTCTCTCCGGAAGAAAAGCAGCAACTGCGCGAAAAAATGCGCGAGCGTTTTGACCGGCTGCCGCCCCAAGAGAAACGCGAGATCAGAGAAAAAATGCGCGAGCTTAAAGAGCACGGCAGTGTCGAGGAAAGAAAACAATTCCGTGAAAAGCTACGCGACAAGGTTCAGTAACGCTGAGACAAGGAGTAGCCATGAGCGCGCCACTCAGCCACGAGCAAAAAATCCTCCATTTCCTGAATCGGATCAGCTTTGGACCGACGCCGGAAGAGGTTCAACGGGTTGACCGGCTCGGCTTCCGTGCCTATCTCGACGAACAGCTCGCGCCGGAAAAAATTCCCGACAACATCGCTGAAGAGAAAGTCGCGGCACTGAAAACCATGCGGCTGAGCAGTCAAGAACTGTTTGAACTTTACCCGCCGCCGAAAGTGGCACAAGAACGCGGCATGGCGATGCCGGGCGAAATGAATGCGCCACGCTTCATCATCCTCGAGCTCCAACAGGCGCGGCTACTACGCGCCGTGTACAGCCAACGCCAGCTCTACGAAGTGATGGTCGATTTCTGGAACAATCATTTTAATATTTTCGCCGCCAAGGGGGCCGACCGCTGGCTGACGACGGCTTACGAGCGAGATACGATTCGTCCCCATGCCCTGGGTCGCTTCCGCGATCTTTTGCTCGCCACGGCGCAGAGCCCGGCGATGCTCTTTTATCTGGATAACTGGCTGAGCGTGAGCCCCAATGGCGCGATGACGGCGCGCCTGCCCGCCAATGCCCGCCGTCGCGGCATCAATGAAAACTATGCCCGCGAAATCATGGAGCTGCACACCCTCGGAGTCGACGGCGGTTATACGCAGCAAGACGTTCGCGAGGTAGCCCGCTGCTTTACCGGATGGACATTGGTTCGGCCGCGCGGCGACCCCGAGTTTCGTTTCGAGCCCCGGCTGCACGATCAAGGCGTGAAAACGGTGCTTGGGACGCGCATTGCGGCGGGAGGCGGCGTGGAAGACGGCATGAAGGTTATCGATCTCCTGGCGCGCCATCCCGCTACCGCAAAGTTTATTGCCACCAAGCTGGCGCGCCGCTTTGTTGCCGACGATCCGCCGGCCTCTGTGGTCAATCGCGTCGCCGAGGCATTGCGCCGCAGCGACGGCGATATTCGAACTGCGATCCGAACGATCGTTGACTCGCCGGAGTTCTATTCGCCTGAAGCCTACCGTGCCAAGGTGAAAAAACCGCTGGAGTATATCGCCAGTACGCTTCGCGTAACGAACGCGGAAACCCAGGTTACCCCTCAACTTTTGCGTTATCTCGGCCGCATGGGCGAGCCGTTGTTTTTGGCCCAGCCGCCAACCGGCTATCCCGACGTCGGAGCGTCGTGGATTAGCCCTGACATGCTGCTCACACGGATGAATTTTGCCGCCGATCTGGTGAGCAATCGGCTTGACGGCGCTCGGGTTCAATCCACCGCTCTGCACGACAGCCAGCAGTTTGTTCGCCTGATCGCGCCCGATTCGCTCTCAGCCGCCACGCGGGCGGCATTGGCTGAAACCGAAGGAGCCGACGCCCTTGCCCTCCTCTTAGCCGCGCCGGAATTTCAACGGAGGTAGTTATGGATCGCTCGCGACGGTCGTTTATCAAATCCGCCGGACTCGGCTTTTTGGCGCTCGGTTTGCCGCCGTCATTTCTCGTGCGCGCCGCCGGCGCTCAACAGAGTAACCGTGGCAAAGTTTTGGTTGTGGTATTCCAGCGCGGCGGCATGGATGGGCTGAACGTCATCGTACCTTTCAAAGACCGCGCCTACTATGCGCTCCGGCCGAGCATTGCGCTCGCCGAGCCCGCTGCTGGTGAAGAACGCGCCATCGATCTCGATGGCTATTTCGCTTTGCATCCCGCACTGGCGCCACTCAAAAACATCTATGACAAGGGCCACCTGGCGATCCTTCACGCAGCCGGCTCACCGGATAATACTCGATCGCACTTCGATGCCCAGGACTACATGGAGATCGGCACGCCGGGAGTCAAGAGCACGCCCGACGGTTGGCTCAACCGCTATTTGAATGAAAAACGGTTCAGTGACTCACCGTTTCGCGGTGTTGCCGTCGGCCCGCAAACACCGCGCATGCTGGCCGGCGCGGCTCCGAGCTTGTCGCTTTCGTCGATTGAAGAGTTTCGTTTACGCAATCAAACGATGGCGGCAACGTTACAAAAGCTCTACACGAATTCGACCGATCCTTTGTTCCGCCAAGGCGGCAACAGCTTATTCGATGCATTGGCCCGGTTACGCACCATCGAGTCGAAGATTCCGCCCAGCACAGCCAGCTATCCGGTCGGCAAATTTGCCGTCGGACTGAAACAAATCGCCCGGTTAATCAAGGCTGATGTCGGACTGGAAATCGCCTTTACGGAAATCGAGGGCTGGGACACTCATGTCGCCGAAGGCGGCGCCACGGGAATTTTGGCTAATCGGCTCAAGGAGTTCGGGGCGGGTCTGGCGGCATTCTATCAAGACTTGGACGATCGGCTGGACGATGTCGTGGTGGTGACGATGTCCGAATTCGGCCGCACCGCGCGGGAAAACGGCAACCGCGGCACTGACCACGGCCACGCCAACGTCATGTTCGTTCTCGGCGGACGCGTCCGCGGTGGCAAAGTTTACGGCCGTTGGCCCGGCCTGGCACCGGAAGTTCTCTACGAAGGCAGAGATCTTGACTTGACAACCGACTATCGAACGGTGTGCAGCGAGGTTTTTGCGCGCCATTTAGGGCAAAGAGAAGTGGGCCGAATCTTTCCGGGCTTTCGTCCCGCCGCATCGGTGGGCTTGGTTGCGTAGTCGAGAAACGATTTTTTGCGTTCTTGGCGTCTTGGCGCCCCCACTTCTTTCCTCCCCCGCTTTGCGGGGGAGGATGAAGGAGGGGGTCAGGGCATTGCGACGGAATCAGCGGCTGCGCCATCGCTTTCCTGAAAGCGATACTGCAGATCGTAGAGCCGCGCGTAGAGCCCGCGGCGCGCCAGCAACGCCGCATGATTCCCCTCTTCCCAAATCTCGCCCCGATGAATGACCAGGATCCGATCCGCGTGTTTAATCGTCGATAAACGGTGCGCGATGACGAGCGCGGTACGATTTTTGAGCAGCTCCACCAACGCTTCTTGAATCAACGTTTCGGTTTGGGTGTCGACGGAACTGGTGGCTTCGTCAAAGATAAGAATCTTCGGGTCAAACGCCAGCGCGCGGGCAAACGACAATAGTTGTCGCTGCCCCTGCGACAGCGTCGAGCCGCGCTCTTGAACTTCTTGTCGATATCGATGGGGCAGCCGTTCGATAAACGGCGCGATATGCGCGCGGCGCGCCGCCTCCAGCATTTGCGTCTCGCTGATGCGCTCGTCGCCGAGCGTGATGTTGGTCGCGACATCGCCGGAAAAAAGGAAAACATCCTGTAGCACGAGTCCCAGATGGCGCCGCAGCTCCTGTTTGTTCCACTCGCGAACGTCGATGCCATCGACGAGAATTGCACCGCGCTCGACGTCGTAAAACCGGCACAGCGCCGAAATGATCGATGTCTTGCCACCACCCGTGGCGCCGACCAGCGCGACTTTTTCGCCGGCGCGCACCCGAAAAGAAACATTTTTGAGCACCGGCTCGCCCGCCCGGTAGGAAAGCCAAACGTCTTTGAATTCAATCTCGCCGGCGAAGCGATCCACTTTCTTCGCTTGCGCAGGGTTTTTAATCGTCTCCGAAGTATCGAGCAAGGCGAAGATTCTTTCCGACGACGCCATCGCCGCCTGCATGATGTTATACTTCTCGGCCAGATCGCGAATCGGCTGGTACATGCGCTGGACATACTGAATAAAGGCCACGATCACACCGGCCTGCAACGCGCTGGAAAGAATCTGCTGGCCGCCGTACCAGAGCAAAAGGCCGATGCTCAGGGCGCTGAAGATTTCGATCACCGGGAAAAACAGCGCGTTGTAGCGGATGCTGCGCAGGAGCACGTCGCGGTAACTGAGGTTCACTTCACGAAAGCGCCGGTACATTTTTTCTTCTTGACCGAAGGCTTGGACGGTGGCCACGCCGGCGATGTTTTCTTGTAAGCCGGCGTTTAGACGGCCGAGGATCAGCCGGCTTTCCCGATAGACCTCGCGCGCCCGGCGCCGATAAAAGCGGCTGATGTAGAGAATCACCGGGAAAGCGGCGATGCATACCAGCGCGAGTTTCCAATCGAGCCAGAGCATCATACCGGCGATGCCGAAAACAATCGAGACGTCGCCAAGAAGGCCGACCACACCGGTGCTGAAAAGCTCGTTGAGCGTCTCCACGTCGTTTACCGTTCGCGTCAATAGTCGCCCGACGGCGTTGCGGTCGAAGTACGCCAGGTCCTGGTGTTGCAGGTGAGAAAAGACTTCCATGCGCAAGTCGTGCATCGCGTGCTGGCCGATGTATTCGGTGGTGTAAGTTTGAATAAAAAACACGACGAAGCCGACGCAGACAACGCCCAAATAGGCGAGCGCCATGAGATCGAGCCCGTGCACATCGCGCTGAGCGATATAGCGATCGATGGCGACCTTGGTGATGTACGGCCCGAGCAGTTGGCTACCCGTCTGCAGCATCAGAAAAATGAAAGAGATCGCGAGCAGCTTCCAGTAAGGCCGCAGATAACGCAGGATGCGCGCCATCAGGCGGGCGTCGTAAGCCTTACCGAGGATCTCGTCTTCTTGATGAACTTCTTCGCTCACGGCCGTCCTTCCGCGCGCGCCATGGACTCGACCTCGCGGGCCAAATTCTGGCGCCGGTAAAGCCCGTAGTAGGCGCCACGCCGCGCGATGAGTTCCGTGTGAGTACCTTGCTCGATCAGCTCGCCGGCTCTCATATAGACGATCCTGTCCGCGTCGCGCACGGTCGAGAGCCGATGCGAGATCAGCAACGTTGTGCGACCGTGGGTGAACTGCTTTAACTCGCGCAGGATTTCCTCCTCGGTCTCGGCGTCGACGCTGGAAAAAGCATCGTCCAGAATCACGATCGGCGGCTTCTTGATGATCGCTCGGGCCAACGCCGTGCGTTGCTTTTGACCGCCGGACAAGCGCATGCCGCGCTCGCCGATCACGGTGTCGAAGCCCGCTCCGAACAACTCGATCGCGGGCAGCAGTTGCGCAATGCGCGCCGCTTCGTCCAGTCGATCCGTTTCGCCGTTCTCCGCGCCGAGGAGAATATTGTCCCTGACCGAGCCGAAAAAAAGAAAAATATCTTGCGACACATAGCCGATGGCGTCTTCCAAACGACGGCGCGGCAATTGCTTGATATCTACGCCGTCGACGAAGATCGCCCGATCCTCGGGCTCGTAAAGCCGCAAGAGCAAATTCACCAGCGTGCTCTTGCCGGATCCGGTCTCGCCCACGATCGCGCAAACTGTTCCAGCGGGTATCTGCAAATTGATATTTTTTAGCGCGGGCGCTTCTGCGCCGGCATAGACGAATGTGAGGTTACGAAACTCAATGGCGCCGTGGATCGGCGGAGAACCGTTGGACGCCGGCAATGCTCGATAGCGCGGCGAAATCGGCGTGTCCAACACTTCCGCGATGCGGCTGAGCGCCGCGGTGCCGCGCTGGTATTGGTTGGCCGTATAGCCGATCGCCATCAGCGGCCAAGTGAGCATCCCCAAATATCCGGTGAAGGCGACGTACTCGCCCAACGTCATCGTGCCCTGGAGAACTTGGCGTCCGCCGAGCCACAGCACCACGGTGGCCGCCAACCCCGCCATTACCTGCATGAGCGGCCAAAAAATTCCCCACAGCGTGGCGAGCCACATGGATTTGCGCCGGTATTCGGAGCTGATCGCATCGAAGCCGCGGATCTGGTTTTGCTCTTGGGCATAGGCCTGCACGACGCGAATGCCGGATAAATTTTCCAGCACGTAAGCACTCATGTCGCTGAGCTGCGCCTGGGTATCGCGCGACCGGCGAAAGATTTGCCGCCCGAAAAATCGCACGACAATCGGAATGAGCGGCATGGCGAGCATCGACCAGAACGCGAGCCAGGGGTTGATAGTGATCATCAGTGTCAGGCTGAAAACAATCACGACCACGGCGTCGACGATGGCCAGCGAGCCGAACCCCATTAGCTCGCGCACCGCGTGAATGTCATTGGTCAGGCGCGACATCAGATCGCCGGTTTTGGCGTACTGAAAGTAACTGAGCGGCAGCTTCTGCAAATGGGAAAAAACGCGATCGCGCAGATCGGCCTCGCAGCGCCGCGAGAAACCGTGAATGTTGATGCGCCAACAGTAGCGGAACAATCCCTGCAACGTGGCGGCACCGAGAATCAACAAAGGATATTTGAGCAAGGATCGACCGCTCTCCGACGCGCGCAGCGCCGTGTCGATACCGTCCTTGATCAGCCAGGGCAGAGTGATACCGGCGAGATCGGTTCCGACAAGCGAGAAAACGCCGAGGATAAGAAAATGCCGGTAGCGGTCGACGAGAAACTTAACGCGGTGGTAATAGCGAAGAATCGCGACGTCCTTTTTTTTAGCTCTTCGGATTTTAGAGTGGGTCGCACTGAAACGGTCACCCGTTCGACCTCGCTCAGGGCAAAATCGCAACCCGGCCTTTCGTCCCGAGCTTGTCAACGGATTAGAGCGAACGGATTCGATCCTCGCAACCCACTCGAAATCTGAAGAACCCCTTTTTTTAAGAGAGATCGGACTTTGGCGGATTGAGCTCAGTCTTTAAACAGACCGAATTCCTGGACGGTATTCGCCCACTTCCCCGCCATGAGCCGATCCATCAAAGTTTCCAAAGCACTCATGGGAACACGGATTTGTTGCATCGTATTGCGGTCACGAATCGTGACCTTCTCATCGGCCGGTGATTTCTCATCACCGACGGTTTGTACGTCGACCGTGACACAGAATGGCGTGCCTACTTCATCCTGACGGCGATAGAGACGACCGATGGACGCCGTGTCGTCATAAACCGAATGCCACCGCTTGCGCAGGTCGGCAGTCAGTTTATTGGCGGTTTCCACGATCCGATCGTTCTTTTTGAGCAGCGGCAATACCGCGAACTTGATGGGCGCCAGCTCGGGATGAAAGTTCAGCACGACTCGCTTCTCGCCCCTCACTTCTTCCTCGCGATAGGCGTCGACGAGAAATGCCAACGTCGCGCGATCCGCTCCGGCTGAAGGCTCGATAACGAAGGGTACAACCTTTTGCTTGCTCTCCTCATCGAAATAGTCCAAAGCTCTGCCGCTGAACTGCGCATGCTGTTTGAGATCGAAATCCGTGCGATTGGCGATCCCTTCGAGCTCGCTCCAGCCGATCGGAAAAAGGTATTCGATATCGGCGGTGCGCTTGGCGTAGTGTGCCAGCTCGTCTTTGTCGTGCTCGCGCAGACGAAGATTTTCCTGGCGTATGCCGTAGCGCGGGTACCAGGCGAAGCGCTCGTCGATCCAGCGCTGGTGCCACTCTTCATCCGTCCCCGGCATGACGAAAAACTCGATCTCCATCTGCTCGAACTCGCGTGTGCGAAACGTAAAATTACCCGGCGTGATCTCGTTGCGAAACGACTTGCCGATCTGGGCGATGCCGAAGGGCAGCTTCAGGCGCATGGACTGGAGCACGTTGTCGAAGTTGACGAAAATCCCCTGCGCCGTCTCCGGGCGCAAATAGGTCACCGCCGCCTCGTCTTCCACCGGCCCCATAAATGTCTTGAACATCAAATTGAACTGCCGCGGCTCGGTGAGCTCGCCCTTGCCGCAGGCCGGACAGAGCGTGCGCTTTTTGCCGCAGTGTTTGCACGCTTCACCGCCCGGGATATTGAACTTGTTGCCCTTGGTCGCCTCGCAGAAATGAACCCAGACCTCCTCGTCGATTTTGTCCGCGCGAAAACGCCGGTTGCATGCCCGGCAGTCCACCATCGGATCGGTGAAGTGATCGAGATGACCGCTCGCCTTCCACACGCGCGGATGCATCAGGATCGACGCATCCAGTCCCACCATGTCGGCGCGGTTCTGCACCGAATCGCGCCACCAGACGCGCTTGACGCTATTCTTAAGCTCCACGCCCAGCGGCCCGTAATCCCAAACCGATCCCGTGCCGCCGTAAATCTCGCTCGACTGAAAAATAAACCCGCGCCGCTTACACAGCGACACGATTTTGTCCATGTCCACCATTTAGGAATCCGATCTGAACGGGAATTCTAATAATGTAATGGATGCAGGATGCGGAGTCAAAAAGGGTGGGATGAGACGATTTTGGGTCCGACGGCGTGGCGCAGCTGTAAGCGTGAAGGTGAGAAAATGGTTACGCTCGTTCAATCAAGCCCAAGCACGTCCTGCATGCCGTATAATCCGGGCCTGCGTTTGGCGAGCCACTGCGCTGCGCGGATGGCGCCGCGGGCGAAAGTGTCGCGACTGTGGGCGCGGTGGATAAATTCGAGGCGCTCGCCGATGCCGCCGAAGATTACGGTGTGTTCGCCGACGATATCACCCGCGCGCACGGAGAGTAGAGCGATTTCTTTCTTGCTGCGCTCGCCGACGATGCCTTTGCGGCCGTTGATGCCGTCTTTGTCGAGATCGCGATTGAGCGCCTGTGCCACCGACCGGCCCAGCGCGAGAGCCGTGCCGCTTGGCGCGTCCTTCTTGAACCGGTGGTGCGATTCGATGATTTCAACGTCATAATCGTCACCGAGCATCTTCGCCGCCTTGCCGAGCAGCAAGACAAGGACATTAACTCCCAAGCTCGTGTTTGCCGAGAGAAGCGTCGGCGTCCGACGGGACAGTTTTTTAACTTCCGCCAACTGCCTCGAATTAAAACCTGTCGTGGCAATGACAATCGG
>WNFV01003228.1_pt1 | contig 21053 bp, 20 predicted proteins | sample 5400101 | NCBI WGS metagenome assembly WNFV01 (sample SAMN13153361, study PRJNA577476) | soil metagenome | isolation source: 115 cm soil or saprolite under grassland replicate 1 | place: USA:California | collected 2016-06-15 | reverse complement strand
GGAGGGCAACATCGTCTACACGAACCCGTTGAATGGCGCGACGGTCGTCGACCACTTCGCCGGCTCGCTCTCCGACACGATCATCTCGGGTGACCCGGAAGGGGTGAACACGCACGAGCGGACCTTCAACGGACTGATTTCACATGGATCGCACGGACGGCGGGGTGCTGTACCGAGGCGCCGGCTACGTCGTCGTACACGAGGTCAACAACGGTGACGAGGTCCTGAGCACCGAGATCGTCGTCGACCGGGGACCCCATCCGGATGTCGAGAGCGGCTTCACGCTCTTCTGCGACACCATCCCGAGCGCCCTTGGGCTGAGCTAGCGGCGCGCCGTTGACAGTGGCGGCCGGGCACCTCACTCAGGCTCGACCGGCTCGAGGACGGCGACCGGGATCGTCCGGCCGGCCTTGCGGGCGTACTTCGCGACCTCGGGAGCCTGGGCCAGTACGACGTCTGTCCACACCGCGTCGCGTTCCGTGTCGGCGAGTTCGCGCGGCTTGACCCGCAGTCGCTTGGCGCCGACCTGGACGTCGGCGACGGCCGCCGTGCGCAGGTTGCGGAACCAGTCGGGGTCGCGCGGTGAACCTGAGCCGGTGCCCCAGACCACGAACCCGCCGGCGGTGTCGAGATAGCGCACGCAGGTGGAGCGCGGCACTCCGGTTCGCCTGCCCGGTGAGGTGATCACCAGGACGTGGACGTTCTTGCTGCCGCTCGCCAGTCGGCCGTCGAGGGCGCGGTACATCCCGACGCCGATCCGGTTACCGAGCCCGATCACCCTGTGCTTGATGGCGCCCACCTGACATCTCCGCTCCGCGTCAGCTCACGAGCCGCGTCTCGTCGAGCGTCCTGCGCCATCGCGCGTGCGGTCAAGACTGTTCTGTCGCGCGCGGCTGGTCGTCCTGGATCCGCGCTGTCGGCTCCCGCGCGGGTTCCGTTCGGCTCACAGTTCAAGAGGCCCCAGGGACGGGCCTGCCACGAAGTGCGCCGTCGGATCGGACATGACGTCCAGCTCGAGGACGACCAGCTCGTTGCGGCCGGCTTGCACGACGGGGCCGGGCACGAAGAGGGTGCGCTGGGGTCCGCGGCGCCAGTAACGACCCAGGCAGAAGCCGTTGACCCATGCCAGCCCCTTGCCCCAGTTCGCGGTGTCGAGGAAGTGGTCCACCGGCTCGTCCGCCTCGAAGTGGGCCCGCCAGGCGGTGGGCCCGGGGCCCGGATCCTGCGTGCCCACGGACGCGCGGTCCCACAGGCGCGGCACCCGGTCGAGGTCGATGGCGCACACCGCCCAACCCGACAGCACCTCCGCGCCCAGCCGGATCGGTTCCACCAGCCCTTTGTGCTCCCCGATGCGGGGGCCGTAGTTGACCTGGCCCTGGTCCTCGACGACGAGCTCGAGCCGGCCATGACCGCGCGGCAGCATGACGGCCTGGTCGTGGCGCTCACGCTCGAGAACGCCGACCGGGTCGCCGTCCAGGAACACCGCGGCCCGGTCCCGCACCTCGGCGACGCTCAGCACCGCGGGACCCTCGCCGTGAACCTCGGTGCGGAAGAGACCCAACCTGATCCCCAGCTCGTCGAGCACGGGCGCCGAGTCGTGGTGGGTCCAGACTCCCCAGGGATCCGGGTCGGCGAGGAGGCGGATCGGCTCGCCGAGGCGCACGGACTGCTCCGGCGCAGGTGCCGTGGGCGGCACAGTGGTGGCCGGGACGGGTGCGTACCGGGAGATCACCTCCCGGAACGCGTGGTACTTCGGCGTCGGATTGCCGGCCTCGTCCAAGGGGGCGTCGTAGTCGTAAGAGGTGACCGTGGGGCGGTAGACGCCCTTGTCGTTGGCCCCGCTGGTCAGCCCGAAGTTCGTGCCGCCGTGGAACATGTACACGTTGACCGACGCGCGCGACGCGAGCAAGGCGTCCAGCTCCGCGGCAGCCTGCTCGACCGGGGTGGTGTGGTGTGGACCTCCCCACTGGTCGAACCACCCGTCCCAGAACTCCATGCACATCAACGGTCCGTACGGCTGGTGGGCCCTCAGTGTCCGGAGACGCTCCACGCTGCGCGACCCGAACGAGCTGGTGCGCAGCACGCCGTCGAGACCGCCGGCCGCGAGCATCTCGTCGGTGGGCTGGTCCACGGTCACCAACGGCACCGTGATGCCTTCGCCCCGGATGATGTCCACCAGCGCCTTCAGGTACGTCTCGTCGTCGCCGAACGCGCCGTACTCGTTCTCGACCTGGACGATCAGCACGGGGCCGCCCCGGTCGACCTGGAGCGGTCGCACGATCCGCAGGACGCGCTCGAGGTAGTCCTGGACCGCTGCGAGGAACTGCTTCTCGTGCCGGCGCACGCCCACGCCGGGGGACCGGAAGAGCCAGGCCGGCAGCCCGCCGTTGTCCCACTCCGCGCAGATGAAGGGGCCCGGCCGGACGATGGCGTACATGCCCGCGTCGACGACCTGCCGCAGGAACCGCTCGAGGTCGAGTATCCCCTCGGTCTCGAACACGCCAGGGCGGGGACTGTGGGCGTTCCAGGGCACGTAGGTGTCGATGGTGTTGAGCCCCATGAGACGGGCCTTCTCTATCCGGTCCGCCCAGGACTCCGGGTGCACGCGGAAGTAGTGCAGTGCCCCGGAAAGGATCCGGAACGGCTCGCCGTCGAGCAGGAAGTCGGACTCACCGATCGTGAAGTCGTGCATGCGTCTCTCTCTCGCGAAGGCGCCGGTCCACCCACCGCCGAGGCGAGGTGAGCGGTGGTAGCGCGGCACCGGCCCGGGAACGGACCCGGACCGGTGCGGCGCGACAGCCGGGCGTCACTTGTTGGTCTGGAAGCCCTGCTGGTTCCCGTAGCTGACCAGCGCGTCCTGCCACGCCTTGAGCCCGGTGTTCAGGTCGGACTTGGCCTGGTAGGACTTGCCGACGGTGTCACCGAAGATGGTGTTGGCGTAGAGCTGGTACGGCAGGTAGCTCCAGCCCGTGACCACCGAGCCGGCGGCGGCGGTGAGGACCTGGTTGATCTGCTGGCCACCGAAGTAGGCGCTCTTCTTGTCGACGAACGCTGGGTCCTTGAGGTCGGCTACGGTCGACGGGAAGCCGCCGCTCGCCAGGAAGGGCTTCACTCCGCCGTCGTGGTTGAGCCACCGGACGAAACCGGCCGCCAGGGCGGGGTTCGCGCTCTGCTTGAGCACCGACTGGGTGCTGCCACCGTTCTCCGCGGTCGCCGGCTGGCCGTCGTACGTCGGCATCGGCGCGACCCGCCACTTGCCCGCCCCGTTCTTGACCGACGCCTCGAGGACACCGGGCATCCAGGCTCCGATGTTGAGCGTGGCGATGGTGCCGTCACCCAGGGCCTTGAACCACTCGTCCGACCAGCCCGGGATGCTCGCCACCAGGCCGCCCGTCACGAGCTGGTTCCAGAGCCCGGTCCACTTCTGTGTTCCGGTGTCCTGCAGGTTGATGGTGACGTTCTTGTCCTCCGTGGTGAAGGGCTTGCCGCCGGCCTGCCAGATCATGCTCGTGGTGAAGCCGGCGTCACCGGTGTCGTTGGTGATGTACTTCTTGGGATCGGCCTGGTGCAGCTTCTTGGCCGCGGCGACGTACTCGTCCCAGGTCTTGGGGACGGCGATGCCGTACTTGTCGAAGACGTCCTTGTTGTAGAACAGCGCCATCGGGCCGGAGTCCTGCGGCAGGCCGTAGAGACCGTCACCGGCGTGCACCGCCGTCCAGGTCGACGGCGTGTAGGCGGACTCGTACGTGTCGAAGCCGTACTGGCGGAGGTCGACCAGCGAGCCCGGCAGCGCGAACTGCGGGAGTGCCTGGTACTCGACCTGCGCGACGTCCGGTGCCCCGGAGCCTGCCTTGATGGCGTTCTGCAGCTTGGTGTAGTGGTCGTTGCCGGTGCCGGCGTTGACGTAGTTCACCTTGACGTTCGGGTACTCCTTCTCGAACGCCTTCACCTGCGCCTCGGCGGAAGGGGTCCAGCTCCAGTAGGTGATGGTGCCACCCTTCTGGAGGGCGGCGTCGACCGCGTCCGGTGAGGCCTGCGACTGGTCGCCCCCGTCGTCCGACTTCGCAGAACCTCCGCACGCGGCCAGGACGAGCGACGAGGCCGTGAGGGCGGCCGTGACCAGGACGAGTGGTCGGATCCGGCGCCGATGGTTGGTCTTCATGTGTTTCCTTTCACTGTGTGATGACGGTCGTCGCTACGAGCGCGTCCACTGCTGGTTGGCCTGTCCGTTGCAGTACCAGACGTCGACCGGCGTTCCGTTGCCCGTGCCGGCACCCGCGGCATCGAGGCAGAGTTCGGGATGGCCGACGCTGGTGATCGACAGGTCCCCGTGGAGTTCCCATGCCTGGTTGGGCGCACCAGTGCAGTCGGTGATGATCACCGGGCTGCCGGCACTGGATCCGTCGCCGCCGATGGTCATGCACTTGTCGGCGTAGACCGTCAGTTGCTTGTCGGCTGTCCAGTTCCAGGACTGGTTGCCACCGCCGTTGCAGTCCCAGAGATCGAGAGCCGTGCCGTTGCTGGTGGAGAAGCCGGGCACGTCGACGCAGCGGCCGCTCGCCACCCCTCGCAACACCTCACCTGGAGGCGCCGGCGGCAGGTCGTTCAGGGGCTCGTCTTTGAGCAGCCCCCATCCCCACTGCAGCTGCGCCAGGCCGGTCTCGCTGTTGACTTCCAGGTCGCCGTCGCCGACCAGCGTCGTCATGGAGTACGCGTCGCCGTCACGCAGTCCGGGCCAGTAGACGACACCCATGCCCTGCTCGCGGGCGGTCTCGGTGAGGGCTCCGAAGTACGACGTGTAGACGTTGCCCTCGTGGTTGCCGTAGTTCAGGCCGGTGGTCATCGGCGCACCGGCCTCGTCGATGATCGTCCGCCAGCCGTACTCACCGATGCGCGGCCGCAAGTTCGCCAGCCACTCCTGCTCGGTCGTGGAGCTGGCCCAGAAGCCGTAGAAGTGCAGCGACAGCAGCGTGCCCGTCAGCTCGGGGGCCGCACCGACACCCGTCACGTGGTCGTTGTAGCCCGTGCCGGAGATGACGACCCGGCCGCGGGGGACGTCACTGTGGCGTGCCAGCCACGACGACGTGAGCGACACCCACTCGTCGAGTGAGTAGCCGAACGGTTCGTTCATCGGCTCGAAGTACACGCGCGGATTGTTGCCGTAGGCATCGACCACGGTGTCCCACATGGCATCGAAGGCCGCCTGGTCGTCGACCCGGCCGTCCTTGGCGTTGTTCGCCTCCCAGTAGCTGAGGATCACCTTGAAGCCGTTGCCGACGGCCGCGTCGATCGCGCCTCGGTAGGACGCCCACCAGTCGGTCCCGACACTCGAGGGGTTGATGGGCATCCGGATCGTGTTCGCCCTCAACTCACGGCGGAACTCCAGCACGATGCCCGTGGAGCGGCGGTAGGTGGTCGCGTAGTCGTCGTCGACGCTCAGGCCTGACGGCACGACCTCGTCCGAGGCGTAGTTGTCGCGCGGGTCCGCCCAGTTCACCCCCCGGAACTCACTCGTGCCCGCCGGTCCGGTCGTCGGTGACGCGGCTGCGGGAAGGGCCGCCGCGCCGGTCACCAGGACCACCGCGGCCACCATGCGCCGCCACACTGCAGTTTTCATCGGGCTCCGATTCCTTTCACTGCTTGACGCTGCCTGCGCTCAGGCCTGACTGCCAGAACCGCTGGAGAAGGAGGAAGGCGACGACGAGGGGCACGATGGTCAGCAACGACCCCGTGATCACCAGGTTGTAGATCGGGCGGGCGCCCACGCCGGACGCCTGATTGCTCCACTGCGTGAGCCCGACGGTGAGCGGATACAGGTTCGGCTTGCTGAGCATGATCAGCGGCAGGAAGTAGTTGTTCCACGTCGACACCACCGCGAACAGCAGGACCGTCACGATGCCCGGCGCGAGCAGCCGCAGCGCGACCGTGAAGAAGATCCTGATCTCGCCCGCGCCGTCGATGCGGGCCGCCTCGAGCAGGTCGTGCGGTACGGCGTCCGACGCGTAGACCCACATCAGGTACAGACCGAACGGACTGACCAGGGACGGGATGATGATGGCCCAGATCGTGTTCGTCAGCCCGAGGTTGGAGAACATCAGGAACGTCGGCACCGCCAGTGCGGTCCCGGGTACGGCGACGGCGCCCAGCAGTACGGCGAAGACGGCCCGCCGGCCCGCGAACTTGTACTTCGCCAAGCCGTAGCCGGCCGCGGTCGCCAGAAGAGTCGCCCCACCGGCGCCGACGACTACGTAGACCAAGGTGTTGCCGAGCCAGCGCAGGAAGATTCCGTCGTTGTAGGTCAGGGTGTCGCGGATGTTGCTGAACAGCGCGAAGCGGTGACCGAACCACAGTCCCGGACTCGAGAGAAGGTCGTTCTGCGTCTTGGTGGCACTGAGGACCAGCCAGACCAGCGGGACGAGCGTGTAGACGAGGTAGAGGAGCATCAACCCGGTCAGCAGCGGTGAACGCCGGGGCCGGAGCGGCGACGTCGTACTCACATCGCCTCCCGGGACCCGCGCAGCTGGACGACGTACGCGATCACGGCCGTGATGAGGCCCATCACGATGGCGACGGTGGCGGAGTAGTTGAACTGCTGGCCGGCGAAGGACAGGTTGTAGGCGTACATGTTCGGCGTGAAGTACGTCGTGATCACGTTTGGCGCCAGGGTGCGCAGGATGTTCGGCTCGTTGAACAGTTGGAAGCTGCCGATGATCGAGAAGATGGTGGCGATCACGATGGCGCCGCGCAGCGCCGGGAGCTTGACCGCCAGCACCGTCCGGACCGCCCCCGCGCCGTCGATCGCCGCGGCCTCGTACAACTCCTCCGGGACCGTGCGCAGCGCGGAGTAGAAGATGAGCATGTTGTAGCCGACGAACTCCCAGGTCACGATGTTCGCGATCGAGGTGAGCATCCAGTGCTGGCTGAGCGGCCGCACCGCGGTGCCCAGCAGGTCGTTGAGATCGGCCGCCAGTCCGAAGTTGTTGCCGTAGATGTAGCCCCACATGAGGACCGCGACGACGCCGGGAACGGCGTACGGCAGGAAGATCACGATGCGGAAGAAGCTCGCACCGTGCAGGCGGGCGCTGTCGATCGCGAGCGCGGCCAGCAGGGCCAGGACGAGCATCACCGGCACCTGGACGACGAGGAACAGCAGCACGCGCAGCGAGGCCTCCCAGAACTTGGCGTCGCGCAGCACGTCGGCGTAGTTGTCCAGGCCGACGAACACGTTGCCGCCGAAGAACGCCTGCTCGCGGAAGAGGCTGAGGTAGACGGCGTAGGCGATCGGCGCCAGGAAGGTGAGCGCGAACACGGCCAGGAACGGACCGACGAAGATCCACCCCTTGATGTCGCGCTGAAACCACGTGCGGCGCCGGCGTACGACGGGCTCTACCACGTCCGTCGCCCTCCTTCTCGTCGGTCCGACATGCTCTAATGTTTACGTCAACATCAGACGCGGCGACGGTATCGTGTTTACGTCAACATGTCTACGGTCTCCAGGGAGTCCCGATGAGCTCAGACGTCCCGCCGGTCCCGGCGCCGCGACGGCGTGGAGCGTCGATGGCCGATGTCGCGCGCCTGGCAGGGGTCTCCGGACAGACGGTGTCGCGCGTCGCGAACGGTCGCGAGAACGTCGACGGCGCCACCCGCGAACGAGTCCTCGCGGCCATGCGGGAGGTCGGCTACCGCCCGAACAGCGCCGCGCGCGCGTTGCGCAACGGCCGGTTCGGGAGCATCGGTGTGATCGTCTTCGAGCTCTCCAGCTTCGGCAACACGCGCACCCTCGACGCGATCGCGACGGCGGCCACCACGAGCGGCTATGCCGTGAACCTGCTGCCGGTCCTGGAGGCCACCCAGGGGGCGGTGTCGAGCGCCTTTACCCGGCTCGGCGAGCAGGCGGTGGACGGCGTCATCATCCTCATCGAGGCACACCAGCTCGACGAGGCCGAGGTCCTGCTGCCGGACGGCCTGCCAGTCGTCGTCGTGGACTCCAGCGCCCATTACGACTACCCGATCGTCGACACCGACCAGGCCCAGGGTGCTCGCCTGGCCACGGAGCACCTGCTGGACCTCGGGCACGAGACGGTCTGGCACCTCGCCGGCCCGCCGTCGTCGTTCTCCGCGGCTCGGCGCCGCCGGTCATGGCAGGAGACGCTGACGGACCGCGGCCGCGCGGTGCCGCCCGTGCTGGTCGGTGACTGGTCGGCCGGCTCCGGGTATGACGCGGGCCGGAAGCTCGCCGCCGACGACGAGGTCACGGCCGTGTTCGCCGCCAACGACGAGATGGCGCTCGGACTCCTGCGCGCACTCCACGAGCGAGGCCGGCCGGTGCCCGGCGACGTCAGCGTGGTCGGCTTCGACGACATGGAGGCCGCCGCGCAGTTCTGGCCGCCCCTGACCACCGTCCGTCAGTCGTTCGGCGAGGTCGGTCGTCGCAGCGTGGACGCGTTGATCAGCGAGATTCTGGCCGGCGAGCACCGGCACCAGCCCGTCAGCGTCGCCACCGAGCTCGTCATCCGGGACAGCACCGCCCCGCCGCGCCGGACCACGGCGTGAGATGAACCGGGAGAACCCGGGACAACGTCACCTGCCTGTCACCCGCCGTACCGTCAATGGTTAACCGGTCAGGCGAAGACTTCAGTCATGAGCAAACGTCGCCTGCTGTACTCGTCCGTCCTCGCGCTCACGCTGATCGCCGGCGGTTCGGCCTATGCGATCGTTCACAAGACCGCGGGCCCGAAACCGGACGGCACCGCGATCACTCCGGTCGGCTTCAAGGTCACCCCGGCCGGCACCTCGACCAAGCTCGGCAACCTGCCGCTGAACGCCGTACTGCATCCCGACGGCAAGCACCTGCTCGTCACGAACGACGGCCAGGGCGTGCAGAGCCTGCAGCTGGTCGACACCGACAGCCACACGGTCGTCCAGACGCTGAAGTACCCGTCGCCGGAGTCGCTCTACATCGGCCTCGCCTGGAGCCGCGACGGCAAGACCGCCTACGCCAGCGCCGCCGCCAACTCGAAGATCCGGGTGCTCTCGTTCGACGGCGCCAAGCTGACCGAGACAGCACCGATCCCGCTGCCGACGAAGACGCCGGACGGCAAGCCGATCACGCTCTTCCCCGCGGGGCTCGCGCTCACCGCGGACGGGTCGAAGCTGGTCGTCGCGGACCAGCTCGGTGACGCCGTCACAGTCGCGGACACCGCCACGAAGCAGACCCGGACTGTCGCCGCCGGGCACCGCCCGGGCTGGGTGACGCTGAGCGCCGACGGCACGACGGCGTACGTCTCCGACCAGGGCGCCGACATCGTCGACGTGGTCGACGTCAGCGCCGCCGCACCGGTCGTCACCCGGCAGATCAAGGTCGGCACGCACCCGAACAAGTCGATCCTGTCCGCCGACGGCGGCACGCTGTACGTCGCGAACGGCGACGCGGACACCATCAGCGAGGTCGACGTCGCCGCCAAGCAGGTGCGCCGCACCCTCTCGGTCTCGCCGCGCGAGGGCGCCCCGATCGGCAGCAACCCGACCGGCCTGGCGCTGGACGCCAAGAACAAGCACCTGTTCGTCACCAACTCCGGGAACAACGACGTGTCCGTGGTCAACCTCGAGGAGGGCCACGTCGAGGGCCTGATCCCGACCGCGTGGTACCCGAGCTCGATCACGTACGACGACGAGCGGCTGCACATCACCAGCGCCAAGGGCCTCGGCACCGGACCGAACGACGGCCCGGGCTACCCGAACCCGGAGTCGACCACCGGCACCTCACCCGACCAGTACGCCGCGTCGATGCTGGCCGGGATCCTGACCAGCGTCGACGTCCCGGACGACGACACCCTCGCCAAGCACACCGCGCAGGTCGAGCAGAACAACGCGCCGGTCGAGGGCGCGGGCGCGATCGTCCCGCGCAAGCCGGGGGACACCAGCCCGGTCAAGCACGTCATCTACGTGGTCAAGGAGAACCGCACCTACGACCAGGTGCTGGGCAACCTGAAGAAGGGCAACGGGGGGCCGAGCCTCAACCTGTTCGGCGACGAGTCCGCGCCGAACACCCGCGAGCTGGCCCGCCGGTTCACCACGATCGACAACTTCTACGCCGACGCCGAGGTCAGCGCGAACGGCTGGAACTGGGTCGCGCAGGCCAACTCCAACCCGTACGCCGAGCAGATGTGGCCGGCGAACTACTCGGGCCGCAAGGCGCCGTACCCGAGTGAGAACAACGACCCCGAGAACGCCGCGCAGGCTCCCGACAGTGCCTACCTGTGGCAGCGCCTCGACAAGGCCGGGGTGTCGTTCGCGAACTTCGGTTTCTACGTCGGCCGCAGCGGCGACGAGTTCCACGCCGCCGACCCGGTGCTGGACGCGAAGACCGACCACGCGTACCAGGGCTACGATCTGGCCTGCCCGGATTCGTCGGACACGTTCAAGCCGACCAAGACGAACTGCCTGACACCGCGGGTCGACCAGTGGCTGAAGAACTTCGGCGGGTACGTCGCGGCCGGCTCGATGCCGGCCGTGCAGTTCGTCCGGCTCCCGAACGACCACACCTCCGGGACGCGTGTCGGGCAGCCGACCTCGAAGGCGATGGTCGCCGACAACGACTACGCCCTCGGCCGGCTGGTGGACGCGGTCTCGCACTCGCCGTTCTGGAAGGACACCGTCGTCCTGGTCACCGAGGACGACGCGCAGAACGGGCCGGACCACGTCGACGCGCACCGCACCCTGGCGCTCGCGATCAGCCCGTACACCCAGACCGGCAGCGTCGACTCGACGTTCTACAGCACCGCGTCGATGGTGCGCACGATCGGCCTGTTCGCCGGGATCGGCGCGCTGACCCAGTTCGACGACTACTCCACCCCGATGAGCGCGTCGTTCACGGACCAGCCGAACGCCACGCCGTACACGGTGATCCGGCCGTCGTACCCGATGACGACGGTGAACGGCGCGAACGCCCCGATGGCCGGCATCTCGGCGAAGCAGGACCTCACCAAGGAGGACCAGATCGACGAGAAGACCTTCAACGAGGCGATCTGGAAGTCCGTCCGCGGCGCGAACTCCGTCATGCCCGACCCCGTGTACGGCGTGATGGGCGCGCCGACCGCCGAAGCCGACGACGATGACGAAGCGGACCAAGCCGCCACCGCCGAGGAGTCCGAGGACGGCGAGCGGTAGGGGCGGTCGCGTTCTCAGGTGTTCCTCAGCAGCAGCCCGTAGGATCGCGGGTAACGACCCGTACTCGGGTCACCCGTAAGTCATCAGGAGGATGACATGCAGAGCAGTAACCCGGTCCTGAACCGGTCGAGTGCCTTCGCGCCGGGCCACGGTCAGGCGTACCCCGGCGCCAGCCCCTACGGCGGGCCGGGTCAGTACGGTCAGCCGGGCTACGGTGTGCCGCCGCAGCAGTACCGGCGCGCCCCGGCCGCCAGCCGGCCGATGACGCTGGACGACGTGATCGTCAAGACCACGCTCACCCTCGCGGTGGTCGTGGTGGCGGGCGCGCTGTCGTGGTGGTTCCTGCCGGTCGGCCTGGTCACGCCGGTGTTCCTGGCGGCGGCGCTCGGCGGGTTCGCGCTCGCGATGGTGCTGTCGTTCATGCGCACGGTGAACCCGGCGCTGGTGATGCTGTACGCCGCCGCCGAGGGCGTGTTCCTCGGGATCGGCAGCAAGTTCATCGCGAACTACGTCGGTGACGAGACGGTCGTGGCGCAGGCGGTGCTCGCGACGATCGTGACGGCTGGGCTGACGCTGGCGTCGTACAAGTACTTCAACATCAAGGTCAGCGCGCGGTTCACCCGGATGGTGATCATCGCGACGATGGGCTTCGCCGGCGTCGTACTGATCAACCTGCTGCTCAGCCTGTTCGGCATCGGCACCGGTATCGCCGGGTTCGGCGCGATGGGCCTGCTGTTCGCCGCGATCGGCGCGGGCCTGGCGGTGTTCAACCTGATCCTCGACTTCGACATGGTCGAGCGGGGTGTGGCGATGGGTGCGCCGCAGAGCGAGGCCTGGCGGGCCGCGTTCGGGCTCACCGTGACGCTGGTCTGGCTGTACTGGAACCTGCTGCGGATCATCGCGATCCTGCGCAACAACTGACGTAGAACGCGAGAGGCCGGTCCCCCCACCTGGCGGGGGACCGGCCTCTATCTAGGTCATACGGGCGTTCAGCGCATCCGCCGGTGTGCCCGGTCCAGGTCGTACTCGTGGACGATGGCGGTTGCGTGCCCGTGCGGCAGCGCGAACTCGCTCTGCAGCCAACTGACCCTGTCGCCGAAGCGAAGGAACGACGGTCCGTCGTTCATCAGGCTGAACCACTCGCTCATCGAACGCCCGGTGATTGTGGGCACCTTCTCCACCAGACGCCGATGCGTCTCTTCAGAGTGGTTCAGGCCCATGGTCGCCTCCCGTCGTCGCGGACAGTTGCGTAGTTATCGACTGTGCCCGACGACCGGCGATCTAACAAGACCCCAACAACGTCCGAACAGCGTCAGTCCGCGAAGACCGCGTGCTGGTCGTACTCGTCGGCTTCGACCCGCTCGACCTCGGCCTTCGGGTGGCGCCGCCGGTGACGCAGCTGGGCCCAGCGCCCCCGCGGACCGCGGTCGCGCCCGGCCACCTGCGTCGCGGCCACCTCGGTGCCGTCGGACTCGGCCGCGGCCACCGCGGCGTTCGCGATCGGCAGCACGGCCTCGCCGCGGAACGGCTCGGGTTGCTCGACGGCCTCCGGGCCGACGCCGACCGCGGCGGCGACCGAGGGCAGCAGCGCGCCCGCGGCCGCGACGTACCCGGCGGCGGACGGGTGGAACCGGTCCGGGCCCCACAGCGAGCGGTCGGCGGCGAACGCCTCGGACAGCAGCGAGCCCATCGACACGGTCCGGCCGCCGGCCTCGACCACGGCGATCGTCTGCGCCGCCGCGAGCCGCCGGCTCCAGGATCGCGCCACCTGCCGTAGCGGTGGCGCGATCGGCTCGACCAGACCGAGGTCCGGGCAGGTCCCGACGACCACCTCGCAGTTCGCGGAGCGCAGCCGTCGTACGGCGTGCTCGAGCAGGCGGACCGACGTGGACGGGCGCATCTTGGCCTTCACGTCGTTGGCGCCGATCAGGATCACCGCGACGTGCGGCCCGTCGAGCAGCGCGGTGTCGACCTGCGCGGCGAGGTCCCTGGACGTCGCCCCGGAGACGGCGACGTCGACCAGCCGGACCGGGCGCTCGGAGAGCTCGGCGAGGCCGGACGCGAGCAGCACCCCGGGCGTCTCCTCCGGCGAGCCGGTGCCGTACCCGGCGGCACTGGAGTCGCCGATCATGGCGAACGTCAGCGGATGTCCTGCACGCCGGCCGTACAGGCCGTTGCCCCGGGTCGGGTAGAACCGCATCGGGCCGATGACACGCTCGGCATACTGCGCCTCGGCCATCAGCACGCCGTACAAGGACGCGCCGATGAGACCGAGTCCCCCACCTCCGAAGGCTGCGGCCTGGGCCAGTCTCTTTGCGGCCCGGGCTTTGCTCATGGCGTCCATGATCACACACGGTTAAGACGTTTCAAGTGCTTAACTCGCCGTAGCTAGCGATTCAGCCCCGCCATTTCGGGTCGGGGCACCGCCCATATAGTGAGACCGTGCGCTACGCGAACTCACTCCTGGACCTGGTCGGGAACACCCCGCTTGTCAAGCTCTCGAAGACCACCGACGGCGCCAAGCCGCTGGTGCTCGCGAAGGTCGAGTACTTCAACCCGGGCGGCTCGGTGAAGGACCGGATCGCGGTCCGGATGATCGAGGCGGCCGAGGCCTCCGGCGAGCTCAAGCCCGGCGGCACCATCGTCGAGCCGACCTCCGGCAATACCGGTGTCGGGCTGGCGATGGTGGCCCAGCAGAAGGGCTACAAGTGCGTGTTCGTCTGCCCGGACAAGGTCAGCGAGGACAAGCGCAACGTGCTGAAGGCGTACGGCGCCGAGGTGGTGGTCTGCCCGACCGCGGTCGCGCCGGAGCACCCGGACTCGTACTACAGCGTCTCCGACCGGCTGGTCCGTGAGATCGACGGCGCGTGGAAGCCGAACCAGTACGCGAACGAGAACAACCCGCGCTCGCACTACGAGACCACCGGTCCCGAGCTGTGGGAGCAGACCGAGGGCAGGATCACGCACTTCGTCGCGGGTGTCGGCACGGGCGGCACGATCAGCGGCACCGGGCGCTACCTCAAGGAGGTGTCCGGCGGTCGCGTGCAGATCATCGGCGCGGACCCTGAGGGCTCGGTCTACTCCGGCGGCACCGGCCGGCCGTACCTGGTCGAGGGTGTCGGCGAGGACTTCTGGCCGGAGACGTACGACAAGACCATCTGCGACCGGATCATCGAGGTCTCCGACGCGGACTCGTTCGCGGTCACCCGGCGGCTGGCCCGTGAGGAGGCGATGCTGGTCGGCGGCTCCGCGGGCATGGCAGCGGCGGCTGCGATCCGGCTCGCGCACGAACTCTCAGCTGACCCTGCCGCCGATGACATGGTGATCGTCGTACTGCTGCCCGACGGCGGGCGCGGCTACCTGACGAAGGTCTTCAACGACGACTGGCTCGCGCAGTACGGCTTCCTGAGCTCGGGCCGCGAGGGCACCACCCTGCGCGACGTGCTCGCGATGAAGGACGGCAGCATGCCGCCGCTGGTGCACACGCACCCGAACGAGACCATCGCGGAGGCGATCGAGATCCTCCGCGAGTACAACGTCTCGCAGATGCCGGTCGTGCGCGCCGAGCCGCCGGTGATGGCCGCCGAGGTCGCCGGCGCCGTCTCCACGAAGGCGCTGATGGACGCCCTCTACGTCGGGCACGCGCGGCTGGTCGACCGGGTCGAGCAGCACATGGGACCGGCGCTCCCGTCGCTCGGCGCGAACGAGCCCGTCGCGAAGGCCGTCGAGCTGCTCGAGAAGGCCGACGCGCTGATGGTGCTCGACGACGGCAAGCCGGTCGGCGTCGTCACCCGCCAGGACCTGCTGGGCCACCTCGCAACCGGCTGAGCGCCGAGGCCCGAGGCAGATCGCTGATCAGGGTCACGTGCGACGACTGATCAGCTTGTGCAGCCGGAACCAGTTCGCGGTGGTGCGGTCCGCCAGCCGTGGCGGAAGGACGGCCGGTTCGGTGTCGGTCAGCTGCCAGCCGTCGAACGTCGCCGCGACCTCGGCACGGTCGACTCCGCGGGGGAGCGGGCGCGGCGTTCCGCCGGCGAACGCGAACATGAGCAGCGCCGCGCCCGGAGCCGCGACGGCGGTGGCCTCCCGGGCGTAGTCGGTCCGTGCCTTGTCGTCGAGACTGTGGAAACAGCCGAGGTCCAGCAGCAAGAGGTACCCGGTACCGACCTGTGACGACATCCGGGTGGCGTCGCCGCGGAGGAAGCGCACCTTCGCGCCTGCCGTCGACGCCCGACGTTTGGCACGGCGGATCGCCTGCGGCACCACATCGATGCCAGTCACCTGCCAGCCGCGCGCGGCCAGCTCGAGCGAGTGTTTCCCGCTGCCGCACCCGATGTCGAGCGCCTTCCCGGACGCGGGGTCCTCCCGGGCGACCAGCCTCCCGAGCTGTTCCGCCTCCGCATCGCCGAGCTGCTCCCACGGCGTCATGCCGATCCGGTACAGCAGCCTCCACATCGTCGCCATCGCGCAGCCCACCTTCTCGCCAGGTCAGACGTCACCAGGATGCCCCCGGAAGCGAGCGGTCGCGAACTTCCGTTTGACCTCAAGTCGACTTGAGATTGCAGGATCTGCGGCATGACGACGACAACCGCGGACCCGCAGGTCCGCCCGCTCAAGCTGTTCGCCAATCCGCACTGGCCGCTGGCGCTCGGCGCGATCGGGCTGGTCACGCTGGGCACCTTCGAGAACCGCGCTGTCGGTACGGCGCTGCCGACGCTGGTCCGCCAGTTCGACGCACTCGGGGCGTTCGGCCTGGCGAATGCCGCGCCGATCGCCAGCTACCTGGTGGCGCTGGCCGTCACCGGGCTGTGGACCGACCGGCGGTGCTCGGTCCGGCGCTGACCGGCATCGTCACCGAGACGGCCGGCTGGCGCTGGGTGTTCCTCGGCGCGCTCGCGCTGCTCGTGCCGGCCTGGCTGGCGCTGCAGCCGGCGATCCGGCTGATCGAGGCGACGCCGGCGCCGGAGCCCCAGGACGAAGCGGAGGAGACGTGGCGCCAGGTGGTTCCGTACGCGGTCGGCGCCGCGGTCGCGGTGTTCTTCCTGACCCTGGCGGGCGACCAGCTGGGCGAGCACCTGCTGCGGTCCGCCACGATCGTGGCCGGCGGTCTGGTGCTGCTCGGCCTCAGCGTGGTACGGCTGATGCCGGCCGGGACGTTCCGCGCGGCGCGGGGCTTCCCGACCGTGGTGCTGCTGCGGGCCGCGATCGCGGCGGCGTTCGGCGGGGTGGGCGCGTACCTGCCGCTGCTGCTCACGCTGCACCACGCTTCGGGCCGTCGCGGGCCGGGATCAGCCTGACCATCACCGGTGTGATGTGGGCGTTCGGGTCCTGGCTGCAGGGCCGCGACCACCACGTCAGCCGGGTCGTGGTGCTGCGCACCGGCCTGAGCCTGATGACGGTCGGGCTGGCGGTCACGACGACACTGGCCTGGACGGAGCTGCCGGCCTGGGCCGGGCTGTCGGGATGGGCGGTCGCCGGGATCGGGATGGGGCTGAGCTCGCCGACGCTGGCGGTGCTCACGCTGGACCTGGCGGGTGACAACCACCAGGGCCGCTACACCAGCGCCGCGCAGATGGCCGGCTCGGTCAGCATGGCGACCAGCTTCGCGATCAGCGGCACGCTGCTCGCGGTGGCCGCGCCGGACCCGGGGCGTGACGTGTTCGGGGCGGTGCTGACGGCGGGCGTGCTGATCGCGGCACTCGGCCTGCTGGCCACCGGGCGGGTCACCGGGCGGCCAGCAGGCGCCGAGTCCTGGGCGGCCGGGCGCTTCGCGCGCGCGACGACGCTGAGCGCGAGCAGGGGAGCGTGCGGGCGGGCACGACGGCACCCAATGTAGGCAGCCGGTTGCAGCGAGACAAGTCGTTTCGGCGATGCTCGAAAGGACTCCGTCAGGATTCGACCGCTGTGCCGGCACCGACCAGCCGGGTCACCAGCGCCTCGCCCAGCGAAGCGCTGAACCCGCCCTTCTCGAGGTACGACGCGACGCGGCCGTGCTGGTCCCGGACGTGCTGCAGGGCCCCGGTGATGTTGGTCGCGGGCGTGTGCCGCATCGACTGCCAGTAGTCGCGGACGGCATCGGTCGGGGCGTTCGCGATCAGCTCGTCGTACCGGTCGCTGAGCCGCTCCGAGCTGAGCTCGTAGTCGGCTCCGATCGCCTCGTCCGGGACCCCCGCCAGGCTCAGCGCCAGCGCCACCACCAGCCCGGTGCGGTCCTTGCCGGCCGCGCAGTGCACGACGACCGCGCCGGGCGGGGCGTCGGCGATCGCGGTCAGCGCCGCGGCGAACAGTTCCGGGCGGCGGTCCAGCATCCCGCGGTACAGCTGGGCCAGGGTGCGCTCCTCCTCGGGGTCCGCCGGGTCCTGCACCGGCAGGTTCACGTAATGACCCTCACCGGCGAGCGGGCTTGGCCGCTGCTCGCACTCGCTCGCCCCGCGCAGGTCGACCACCCGGCTGACGCCGTACGCGCGCAACGCGAGGAGCCCGTCGGCGGTCAGGTACGAGTGCGAGTCGGTCCGGACCAGCGCGCGCTCGCGGATAGTGCCGCCGCCGGCGACGGGCAGCCCGCCGACGTCGCGGGCGTTGATCAGGCCGGGCCATTCCAGGTGCAGAGCGGTCATGCCGCCGACCCTATGCGCTTCCCGGCCCTGGCGTGGTGGGGATGAGGCGCACACGGATCTGATCCAGTCGGTTGCACCCGGCAACCGTCGCTGCGCGTCGTGGTTGCCTCGGAACTCCTTGTGTGCAAGGGAGTCCCGTGCCGGCAAGCGCTCCCGCGAATCGTTGACCGCGTGCCACGCGGGCGCGCACGATCGAGAGATCCGAGGGGGACTCGGGACATGAGGGGGTTTCACCATGACAGACACCAGCCTGCCCACTGCCGGACTCGACGGCTTCACCGGTGCGGTGCTGCGCCCGGACGACGCGTCGTACGACGAGGCACGGACGGTCTACAACTCGATGATCGACCGGAGGCCGGCGCTGATCGCGCAGTGCGCGTCGGCGGACGACGTCGCCGTCGCCGTCCGGTACGGCGTTTCGCAGGGGCTCGAGATCGCCATCCGCGGCGGTGGTCACGGTGTCGCCGGGACGAGCGCCACCGAGGGCGGGATCGTGATCGACCTGCGCCGGATGAACCACGTCGACATCGACCCGGACGCGCGGACCGCGCGGGTGGAGGGCGGCGCCACCTGGAGCCACTTCGACCGGACCTGCCAGCCGTACAACCTGGCGACGACCGGGGGACGGTTCTCGAGCACCGGTGTCGCGGGTCTCACCCTGGGCGGCGGCTCGGGCTGGATCGAGCGCAAGTACGGCCTGGCGTCGGACAACCTGCTGTCGGTGGAGCTGGTCACCGCGGACGGACGCACGGTGGTGGCGAGCGAGGACGAGAACCCCGACCTGTTCTGGGCGCTGCACGGCGGTGGCGGCAACTTCGGGGTGGCGACGGCGCTGACGTTCCGGCTGCACTCGTTGCCGGTGACAACCTTCTGCCTGCTGCTGTGGCCGGCGTCGTACGGCGACGAGGTGGTGCGGGTCTACCGCGACCTGGTCGAGTCGGGGCTGCCGGAGGAGCTCGGCGGGGCAGCGGTGTACCTGACAGCACCGCCGGCGCCGTTCGTGCCCGAGCACATCCAGGGCACCCGCTGTGTCGGGATCGCCGGTGTGTACGACGGTCCGGAGCAGCCGATGCGCGACCTGTTCCGGCCGCTGCTGAACCTGATGCCGGCGGTGACGATGATCGCCGAGATGCCGTACTCCGAGATCCAGTCCGCGATCGACGCGCCGCCGACGTTCCGGAACTACTTCTCGGCCGAGCACCTCGCGTCGTTCCCGGACGCCGCGGTCGAGCTGTTCTGCACCCGCGCCGCCGACATGGTCAGCCCGTCACCGTCGCAGCACCTGGCGATCCCCTGGGGTGGCGCGGTCAGGCGCAACGCCGGCGACTGGCCGCAGCCGCACCGCGCCGCGGACTGGGTGGTGCACCCGCTCGGCATGTGGGAGGACCCGGCCGACGACGAGCGCGGCATCGCCTGGGCGCGTGGCTACATGGCCGACATGAAGCCGTTCTCGACCGGCGCGGTCTACCTGAACTTCATCGGCGACGAGGGCCAGGACCGGGTCGTCGCCGGCTTCGGCCAGGCCAACTACGAACGGCTGGCGAGGATCAAGGGCGAGTACGACCCGAACAACGTCTTCCACCTCAACCAGAACATCAAGCCCGCCTGACCTCTCGCCGCAAAAGCCCTTGCAGAGAAGGGGCTTCCGGCCCACCCGGATGGGTCGGTCGCCTCTCTTGTGCCACCCGGATCGGAGCGAGGTTGGGTTTAGGGCCCTGGCCGTCAGGAGTGAACGCGGGCGTCGCGCCAGCCGGGTGACGAACAGTCATGCCCGGGGCGATGCGCTCGAGATGGGGGCCGGAGTCGGTATCTGATACACGCCTGCCAGACGAAGGTGAGGAAGATGACGGCAGCGATCGCGGCGTCCGGGCTGGTGAAGAACTTCGGAACGACCCGCGCCCTCGACCATCTCGACCTGACGGTTTCGACCGGGGAGGTGCACGGCTTCCTGGGCCCCAACGGCGCGGGTAAGACCACCACCATCCGGGTCCTGCTGGGGCTGCTGCGCCGCGACGGCGGGCAGGTCAGCCTGCTGGGCGGCGACCCGTGGCGGGACGCGGCCACCCTGCACCGCCGGCTGGCGTACGTGCCGGGAGAGGTGAACCTGTGGCCCAACCTCACCGGCGGCGAGGTGATCGACCTGCTGGGGACGCTCCGCGGCGGCCTGGACGACTCGCGCCGGGCCGATCTGCTGGACCGCTTCGCGCTGGATCCGACGAAGCGGTGCCGCGCCTACTCCAAGGGCAACCGGCAGAAGGTGGCGCTGGTCGCGGCGTTCGCGTCCGACGTTGAGCTCTACCTGCTCGACGAGCCGACCTCCGGCTTGGATCCGTTGATGGAGACCGTGTTCCAGGACGTGGTGCGGGAACACCGCGCGGCGGGCCGCACCGTGCTGCTGTCCAGCCACATCCTCTCCGAGGTCGAGGCGCTGTGCGACCGGGTCACCATCGTGCGCGCCGGCCGGGCCGCCGAGTCGGGCAGCTTCGACCAGCTGCGGCATCTGACCCGTACCAGCGTCGTCGTCGAGACCTCGCGGCCGGTCGACGGGCTCGCCGGCCTGCCCGGTGTGCACGACCTGAGCCTCGACGGGCCGCGGACCCGGTTCAACGTCGACCAGGGCGATCTGAACCGCGTGCTGGAGCGTCTGGTCGCGCTCGAGGTGCGTTCTCTGGTCAGCTCCCCGCCCACCCTGGAGGAGTTGTTCCTGCGCCACTACGGCGACGACGGCGGCGCCCGGCGCGACGAGGCAAACCTGGCGGGTGTGCGATGAAACACCTGACTGGCACCGCCCGGCTGACGCGGCTCGCACTGCGCCGCGACCGGATCAGTCTCCCCCTCTGGGTTCTGGGGTTGTCCGGCTTCCTGGCCGGGACCACTGCCCTCTGGGTCGACCAGTACCGCAGCTTCCCGGACCTGATCCAGGATACGCAGGTCGCGGCCGCCAACACCGGGATACGCATGCTGGGCCTGGCGTCGGGCGCCAGCATCGGCGCGTACGCCATGGTCCGGGACTACCTCCTGATCGCAGCGCTCGCCGCACTGATGAGCATCTTCGCGGTCGTGCGGCACACCCGGCAGGGCGAGGAGACCGGCCGCGCCGAGCTGATCGGCGCCGCGGTCGTCGGCCGCCACGCCGGTCTCGCCGCCGCCCTGATCGTGACGGTCGCCGCCGATGCCGTGCTGGCGGTAGCGGTGGCGCTGTCGATGATCGCCGCCGGGCAGCCGGTCGCCGGCTCGTTCACCGCGGGCGGCGCGGTCGCCGCCGTC
>WNFV01011472.1_pt1 | contig 21055 bp, 18 predicted proteins | sample 5400101 | NCBI WGS metagenome assembly WNFV01 (sample SAMN13153361, study PRJNA577476) | soil metagenome | isolation source: 115 cm soil or saprolite under grassland replicate 1 | place: USA:California | collected 2016-06-15 | reverse complement strand
TGCTGCTGGAAGTGCTGGCGCAGGATTATGTGCGCACCGCGCGCGCCAAAGGTCTGGCCGAGCGTGGGGTCGTGATCGGGCACGCGTTGCGCAACGCCATGCTTCCGGTGCTCACGATTGGCGCCCTTCAGCTCGGCTTGTTGTTAAGCGGTGTCTTACTGATCGAGTCAATCTTCAGCTGGCCAGGGATCGGGCGTTATACCGCGCAGGCGATCGTCAGCTCCGACTACAATGGAATCATGGGCGTCACGATCGTGCTGGCGGTGATCTACCTGCTGATCAACACCGTCGTCGATCTGCTCTATGTCTGGCTCGACCCGCGAATAAAGTATAGCTAATGCGCTTTCAGCGTAACATATCACACGCCTAAAGCATGAAAACGGAACCTGGCTACATTTTGGCCGACCCACGCCTACCCGATCCGCTGCTGGCCGGGCGCCGCTCGCCGCTTCATAACCTGCGCCGATTTCTCTCGCAGAGTTATCTGAACGTGGTTGGGCTGGCGCTGGTAGCGCTGCTGCTCGCGCTGGCGATCGGCGGCGGCGCGCTGGCGCCCTACCCACCGACAAAGACCAACCTGGCCGAGCGCTTGCAGCCGCCCTCGGCACGACACCTGACGGGCACCGATAACTTTGGACGCGATATCTTCAGCCGGGTGCTCAACGGCGCGCGCATCTCATTGCAGGTGGCGCTGGTCGTGCTGAGCATCTCGGTCGCGATCGGCTTCCTGGTCGGGGCGGTCGCTGGGTTGGCGGGCGGAATCGTCGACGAGCTCCTGATGCGCCTCACCGATCTGTTCATCGCGTTCCCAGCCCTGGTGTTTGCGGCCGCGATCGCGGCGACGCTCGGGCGCAGCCTCGAGAACACCATGATCGCGCTCGCCACCGTGTACTGGCCTTGGTACGCCCGGCTCGTCCGCTCACAGGTGCTGGTCCTTGCGCAGCAAGAGTATATCGTGGCCACCAGGGCGATCGGCCTGCCATCCTGGCGCGTGATCTGGCGGCATATTCTGCCCAATGTGCTCCCGCTGATCCTGGTCCAGCTCAGCCTCGACGCGGGCTACGCGATTCTCTCGACCTCCTCGCTGAGCTTCCTCGGGCTTGGCGCGCAGCCGCCCTCGCCGGAATGGGGGGCCATGCTCACCGCCGCGCGCGAATTCGTGCGTGAAGCCTGGTGGTATATGGCCTTCCCCGGCCTGGCGCTGACACTGACCGTGCTCGGATTCAACCTGCTCGGTGACGGTCTGCGCGATTTTCTCGACCCGCGGATGCGCGGGCGGATGTAGCGGGGCATGCGGTCCTCTTCGCACGAGGAACGAATATATTATTGCCCACATGTTGGCAATCGCCGGCGCCGATGCCAATGAATCACAATGATCGTAGGGGCAGACCGGCGTGTCTGCCGCAATGTTGGGCATTGCTGCCCATTGCGGGCAGACACGCCGGTCTGCCCCTACAGCACGGATCATCGTCGTATTCAGCGCCAGCATCCGACATGTGGTCGTATACAAGATATAGGTAATGATATGCCCATGCGGAACGAGACGGAGGGGAATCTAGCATGATTCAACCAGCCGACATGATCATCACCAATGCCCGCGCGCTCACGCTCGACCCAGCCCAGCCGCACGCCCAGGCGGTGGCGATCGTCGGGGCGCGAATCGCGTTCGTCGGCAGCAGCGCTGGCGCCGAGCGCCTGTGTGGCCCGGCCACGCGCGTGATCGACGCCGGAGGTCGGACCCTACTGCCGGGGATCATCGACAGTCACTACCACCTGGAGATCGGCTCGCTCAAACTCGACGATATCCGCTTCGAGGGCGCGCGCTCCTACGGCGATGTCGTGGGCGCCGTGCGCGCCTACGCCGCGGCGCACGCGCAGCGGCCCTGGCTGGCCGGCTACGGCCTGAACTATAATGTATTGCCTGGCCATGGCCTCACGCGCCACGACCTCGACCAGATCGTCGCCGATCGCCCGCTGCTGGTCGTCGCCTTTGACCTGCACACCGCCTGGGCGAACACCAGGGCGCTGGAGCTGGCTGGCCTGCTTCAGGGCGGATTCTGCGAGCCGGGCAACGAGATCGTGATGGCGGCCGACGGCACGGCCAGCGGTGAGCTACGCGAGCCGGGCGCTTACAATCAGGTGATGGCATTGCTGCCCGCGCCCGACGAGGCGCAGGTGCGCGCGCTGCTGCACAAAGGGCTGGCCGAGGCGGCTCGCTATGGCATCACCAGCATCCACAACATGGATGGCGACATGGCCCAGATGACGCGCTATCTCGCGCTGGAGGACTGCGGCGAGCTCAGCCTGCGAATCTCGGTGCCGTACCTCGTCACCCCAGACACAGCGCTCGACAGCCTGGGCGAGGCGCTGGCGATGCGGGCGGCTGAGACGGAGCTGGTGCGCGGCGGACGCGTCAAGTTCTTCATGGATGGCGTGATCGAGTCGTGTACCGCGCTCTTGCTGGATGATTACGCCGACCAGCCGGGCGACCGGGGCGCCGCGATCTTCAGCGCCGAGCAATTTACGCCGCTGGCGACTGAGGCCGATCGCCTCGGATTACAGATCGCCGTCCATGCGATCGGCGACGCCGCGATACGTCGCGCGCTGGATGGCTTCACCCAAGCTCAGCGCATCAATGGCCAACGCGATAGCCGCCACCGGATCGAGCACATCGAGCTGCTGCACCCCGACGACCTGCCGCGCTTCCAGGAGCTGGGTGTGATCGCCTCGATGCAGCCGTTGCACGCCGCAATCTCGGAGCCTGGGCAAGTCTGGGCGCGGCGAGTCGGCGCCGAGCGCTGGGGCTGCGGCTTCCCCTGGCAGACGCTGCGCGAGAGCGGGGCCTATGTGGTATTTGGCAGCGACTGGCCCGTAGTGACTCAGAATCCTTTCCTGGCCATGCATGCGGCGATGGCGCGCCAGCCCTGGGCTCCCGGCCAACCACGGCAGGCCCAGACGCTGGAAGCGACGTTGGCCGCCTATACGCGCGACGCGGCCTACGCCGAGTTCCAGGAAGATCTCAAAGGGCAGCTGCGCGCCGGGATGCTGGCCGACCTGGCGCTGCTGTCCGGCGACCTCGAAACGCTGCCAGTCGACGAGCTGGCGGGCACGACCGCAGCGCTGACTATCTGCAATGGGCGAATTGTCCACGAGGATCTGCGATGAACCTCGCGGAGTACGCCCGCTACGATGGACTCGGGCTGGCCGAGCTGGTGCGATCCGAGCAGGTGAGCGCGCTTGAGCTGGGACAGCTCCTGCTGCGCGCGGTCGACCAAGTCAACCCGCGGATCAACGCGGTGATCGAAACCTACCCCGAGCGAGTTGCGGCGCTCGACCGCGACGCCAGGCCGGAAGGCGCGTTTGCTGGTGTGCCGTTCTTGCTGAAGGATATCGGCGCCGGCGAGGCCGGCAAGCAGCAGGAAATGGGCTCACGGCTGGCGCGCGGGCGACTAGTCGCGACCGATAGCTTCCTGACCAAACAGTTCAGAGCGGCCGGGCTGACCATCCTTGGCCGCACCACCACGCCGGAGTTCGCGCTCTCGGCCTCGACCGAGTCGCTGCTGACTGGCGCAACGCGCAACCCATGGGACCCGCGGCTGTCTGCCGGTGGATCGAGCGGGGGAGCGGCTGCCAGCGTGGCGGCCGGGATCGTGCCGATCGCCCACGCCAGCGACAGCGCGGGCTCGATCCGCATCCCGGCCAGCGCCTGCGGATTGGTTGGGCTGAAGCCATCGCGCGGGCGGGTCAGCAGCGGGCCGGCGGCGGCGGAAAGCCTGGCCGGCATGTCGCAGGAGTTCGTGGTCTGCCGGACGGTGCGCGACGCCGCTGCTATGCTGGATGCCGTTGCGCGGCCAATGCCGGGCGACCCATTCATCATCATACAGTCGCCCCAGCCCTATCTACAGCAGCTCAGCGCGCCGGTCGGCCGGCTGCGGATCGCATGGACGGCGAGCTCCTGGCAGCCAGGGACGCCTGTGGATCCAGCGGTGGCGCGCTGTATCGAACAGGTGGCGCGGCAGTGCGAGTCGCTCGGCCATATCGTGATCGAGGACTCACCATCGTTCGAGTACGAATCGTTCCTGCGGGCGATCTGTATCGGCTGGGCGTTCGGATTTGACGTGGAGGTCGACGAGCTGGCAGCTGCCATGGGGCGCACCGTCGGCGATCAGACGCTCGAGCCGATTACGCTGGCGTACTACCGATATGCCCGTGGGCTCGCGGCGGTCGATCTCGTCTGGGCCGAGCACGCCGCCAATCAGCTGCGGCGAAGCGCCGGTCAGTTCTTCGAAGCCTACGATCTCCTGATCACGCCGACGTTGATGCGCCTACCCGAGCCGCTGGGCAAGTATAGCCAATCGCGCGACGACATCGACTTCTATGGCTTCTTCCGGCTCTGCGACGAGCTGTGCGTCCACATGCCGCTGTTCAACCTCACCGGGCAGCCGGCGATCTCAGTGCCGTTGGGAGCAGGCCCAGCCGGCCTGCCGATCGGCGTGCAATTCGTCGCACGGTTCGGGCGTGAGGATCTGCTGCTGCATCTCGCAGGTGTCTTCGAAGAAGCGATGCCCTGGCGGGAGCGCCAGCCGGCCGTGCATGTGTCGAGTGTAGCTGTCTGATGTACATCGCACCCTTCGATACGCGGTTCCGTGGCGCTGCGGCGCCACGGAACCGCTACTCAGGATGCTCTGGGGCACGGATTCGATCGACTCTGCGTTGTAATACTCGCAGTGCTGGCTCAAGCTTTGTGACGAATGCTGTACACGCTGGCAAAGGGCGCTCCGGTGGTGGACCAGGCGGCAGGTGCCCACATCTGCCGCCTGGCCCGCGGGCGCGACCGGCTACCGGCCGCGCTCTGGATCGAGCTCCACCATCCGGCGGTAGTACAGGCCGCGCTGCTCCAGCTGGCCGTGCTCGACCGGGCTGATGTAGGTGCCGCGCTCGTCCTCCGGTTTGTCCTCCTCGACCGGGATGCGATACGTGTTGGCCCAGGCATCCTGGCGGATGCCGGTCACCTGCCAGGAGACTTTCATTCCGGCCGTGCCGCCAGCAATCTTGAAGCGGTTGCCATTGATCTCCTTGGCGATGTGCAGCCGCGGACCCGGCGCTCCAATCGCCGTGAGCTGGTAGCGGAACTCCATTCAGCGCGCGTTCACGCTAAAGCCTCCATCGATCGCAATCTTCGCCCCGTTGATGTAGCGCGCCCGGTCGGATGCGAGAAAGATCACCAGGTCACTGATCTCGTCCATCTCGGCCAGCCGCCCAGCCAGAATGCCCTTCTGCCGGCAGAACGCCGCCAGAAACTCGGTGGAACTCTGGCCCTGCTGCTGCGCCATGGCATCGACCCAGGCCGCCCGCCACTCCGTCGCGACCGGCCCCGGCAGCACGGCGTTGACCGTGATCTGCGCGTCCGCCAGATCGTGTGCAAGGTAGGCGGTCACTTGGTTCATCGCCGCATTGTTCAGCCCAAGCGTCAGCGCCGGCACCCACACATTCGTGGCGGACGCCCCGCTGATACTGATGATCCGCCCCGCGCCGTCGCGCGCTATATGGGGCAAGCACGCCCGGACCGCGCGCAGCATCCCGATCGCTTTGAGGTTGACCTCGTCCAGCCACTCCGCGTCGCTCCAGTTGATCTGCCGATCCTGGCGGCGGGGCGGGCGGCCGACATTGTTCACCAGGATGTGGATCTTACCGAAGCGCTGGCCGGCCGTGGCAGCCGCGGCGTCAACCTGTTCGGCGTCGGTCATATCAGTGGGAACCGCCAGCGCCTGCACGCCGTACTCCTCCCGTATCTGCGCGGCGGTCTGCTCCAGCAGGCCCTTGTCGCGGGCCAGCAGCACGACGTTGACGCCTTCCGCCGCCAGGCCGCACGCGATGGCCTTGCCAATGCCCTTGCTCGCGCCGGTGATCACGGCGACGCGCCCGTTGAGTCCAAGTTCCATAGGATATTCCTTTCGGTGATTGTGAATTGATCCCCTACTGAGTATTACAACGATATTTTCAACGGATAGACTGGAATCTCCCAAATCGCTAATCCCCAATCGCCAATATCTCGCTAGGAGCTGCAGCGTCCGCGACGGACTCCACACCCGCCGCGAGCGGCAGCGCGAGTGGCTGTTGAGCCAGCCGATCCAGCCGGTTGGCCTGGGCCAGCAGGCTCGCCGTTTGTCGCTCCAGTAGTGCATACTGGCCACGCAGCCAGCTGGCTTTCTCGGCCAGCGCGGCCTGGAGCTGTGCGGGCGCCCGCTGCATACAGCTGGTACACACCAAGCCCAGCACCTTGTCACGGGCCGTGTCGTCGATGCAGGCGATCCCCAGTTCGCTGACGGGATGCCCGCAGAAAAAGCACGCATTGGTCGGCATGCTGTCGTGAGTGAGCGGGTGGGTGATGACGATTCGGATGGTCTTGTCCTTTCCTGCCTGGTTCGGCCGCGCCGGCCGATGGCAGGAGTATAGGCCAGGTCGTGCGGAAAATGATGCCATTTTTTACCAAACTACCTCGGCGTTTTTGCCAAAATGAGCACGCGGTTTTGCCAGCCCCGCTGATCCGACGTACAATGACTCCCAGCGAGTCCAGCCGCGATCGCACTCCACACCATTCGGCACGTCGGCCGGCCCAGCTTGAATCGCGCCGCCAGGAGCAGTGGAGCATGGCACCTGCGACCGCCCCCATGAGCCCAGCCGCCTTCAGCACCTTCGGGGAGCTGTTGCGCTACCTGCGGCGTCGGCAGCGCCTGACGCAGATCGAGCTGGCAATCGCGGTGGGCTACAGCACCGCGCAGATCAGCCGGCTGGAGCAGAACCTGCGCCTGCCCAATCCGAGCACGCTGCAGGCGCTGTTCATCCCGGCGCTGGGGCTGGAGGATGCGCCGGACATGGCCGCTCGCTTGCTCGCGCTCGCGCGCGCCGCCCGCGACAAGCACGACACTGACGCCCAGACGCCCGACAGAGAACCGGCGCGCGATGCGCTGAACGTACCCAACGCCCCGCCGACTGCCCAGGTCGCACGACCCGGCCCGCTCATCCTGGTCACGAAACTGTTTCTTCCACGTTGTCGCCCCGACCTGGTGGCTCGGCCGAGCCTGCTAGCCCGCCTGGACGCCGCGCGGAATGTGCCGCTGACCCTGGTGGCCGCGCCCGCCGGCTTCGGCAAGACCACCCTGCTCGCCGAGTGGCTCACCGCCAGGACTGAGGGGCGCGAGCTGAGGGCTGAGTCGGTCGCCTCGCCTCGCAGTCCTCAGTCCTCAGTCCTCAGTCCTTACGTCGCGTGGCTCTCGCTCGATGATGGCGACAACGATCCTGGCACCTTTCTGCGCTATCTGATCGCCGCGCTCCAGACAATCGCAGCCACGGTTGGCAGCACAGCCCTGGCCCTGTTGCAGGTATCGCAGCCGCCCGGCTTGCAGATGCTGCTGCGCGTGTTGCTCAACGACCTCGCCACGCTCCGGCAGGAGTGTCTGCTGGTGCTGGATGACTATCATCTGATCACCACACCTAGCGTCCATGCGGCGCTGGCCTTTCTCCTCGACCATCTGCCGCCGCAGCTGCACCTGATCATCGCCAGTCGCGAAGCCCCGCGGCTGCCTCTGGCCCGGCTGCGCGGGCGGGGACAGCTGCTCGAGCTGCGCGCGGCCGAGTTGCGCTTCACGCCCGCCGAGGCCGCGACGTTTCTGACGGAGATCATGCAGCTGCCCCTGAATACGGCAGAGGTAGCGGCGCTGGAGACGCACACCGAAGGCTGGATCGCCGGCTTACAGCTGGCGGCGCTGGCAATGCGTGATCGCAGCGACCTGGCCGGCTTTATCAGCGCTTTTACCGGCAGCAACCGCTTCGTAGTGGAATATCTGGTCGCGGAAGTCTTCGCGCGCCAGCCGCCGCATCTCCAGGCGTTCCTGTTGCAGACGGCGATCCTCGACCGTATGTGCGGCGCATTATGTGATGCCGTGATGGGAGTTGGCGAGTGGGGATCTGGATCTGAGGAAGCGGTGCCAAACCCCAGCTCGCGACCCGTCACCTCGGAGCGGAGCGCCTACAGTCAACTGATGCTTGAGCAGCTGGAGCGCTCGAATCTCTTCACCATTGCGCTGGACGACCAGCGGCGCTGGTTCCGCTACCATCATCTGTTTGGCGAGGCGCTACGCGAACGGCTGCTGAGCGGCGCGACGGCGGCCGCAATTGCCACGCTGCACCGGCGCGCCAGCGCGTGGTGCGAGGCGCAGGAGCTGGTGATGGAAGCCGTGCAGCATGCATTGGCCGCCCAGGATTGGGATCGGGCAGGGCGCATGATCGAAGTCCATGGGCTGCCGCTGATTCTGAGTGGTCAGGTCCACACCGTGCTGGGCTGGCTGAACGCCCTCCCGGCTGACTTCATGCAGCTGCGCCCGATCCTGATCGTCCATTATGCCACCGGGCTGATGTTCACCAATCAGGTTGATGCGGCGGAGGCGCGGCTGCATGACACTGAGCGCGCCCTCGTGAGCGAGACGCCCGACGAGCTCGCGCGGCTGGTGCGGGGTCGCGTGGCGCTGTGCCGGGGGATTATTCGCTACCTGGCGGGCGATCTGGCGTCGGCGCGCCGGTTTTTGCAGCAGGCAGTGGCGCGCTTGCCGAAGACCACGTCGAACGCAACACTCGCGATCATGAGCGACAGGGCACGTGCCGCCACCGCGGTCTATGGAGCGGCGACGGCCTATCAACTGACGGGCGATGTCACCGCCGCGAGCGAGCGGCGGGCCGCCGAAGCGATCGCGGCGATACGGACGACTGGCTATGTGACGGAGACGTTGCGCAGCTACACCGCGCTGTCCGGGCTGCAGGTGCTCCAGGGGCGTCTGCGAACGGCTGCCGCCACCTACACCGAGGTCGAGCGGCTGGTTCCCGGCCGGGATGCGCTGCAAGCACTGATCGGCAGCCCATCCTACTATATTGGCATGGGCGATCTGTTGCGCGAGTGGAACAACCTCGACGCGGCCGAAGGCTACCTCACGCGCAGCATGGAGCTGGTGCAGGGGACGCTGGCGACCGAGGCCGATGCGATCACGCGCGGCTACATTGCCCTGGCCCGGGTGCAGCAGGCGCGCGGCGACGGGGCAATCGCGATCGAGAGCGGCCTGTCCCCTGATGACCCGATCAGTTTCCCACGCGAGGCGGCCTACCTGACGCTGGCGCGCGTTCGCAGCGCGGCGAGCCAGACGGAAGCCGTTGTACCACTGTTGGATCGACTGCTGGCAGATGCGGAGGCGAGCGCGCGGATGCACAGCGCGATCGAAATCCGCGCGCTGCAAGCGCTGGCCTACACAGCCATGCGCGATCGATCCCGCGCTCTGACCGCGCTGGAAGCGGCGCTCGCCCTGGCCGAGCCGGAAGGGTATATCCGAATCTTTGTGGATGAGGGCGCGCCGATGGCCGCGCTGCTGCGCGAAGTAGCTGCTCGCAGCAGCGCGCCCGCCTATGTGGCACGGCTCCTGGCCGCCTTTCCCAGGACCGAGGGCCGGGACTGAGTGCTGAGTCGCTGGCGCCCACCCGCTCAGTCCTCGGTCCTCAGTCCTCAGCACTCCTCGAGCCGCTCTCCGAACGCGAGCTGGAGGTTCTGCGCATGGTAGCCGCCGGCCGCTCCAACCGCGCGATCGCCCAGGCGCTCGCGATCCAAATCGGCACGGTCAAGCGGCACGTCCATAGGCTGCTCGGCACGCTGGCAGCCCAGAGCCGCACCGAGGCGGTGGCGCGCGCCCGCGCGCTCGGGCTGCTCTAGCTGGCCTCCACGCCCTGCAACTTTGGACATCTTTTTAATTACAGGATTTACGCGCTGGCGCTGCCGGCGTGGCGGTAGGGCTGCGATCCAAAGCGGCCAAGATCACGGCGCAGCAGCAGATACGCGCCGCAGCGAAGCAGTGCGCCGCGCTCAAGGTGCGCGATCACAGCGCGCCGCAAGCGCGTGTCCCGTGGCGCAGTCGCTGTGTCGATCGATCTCGCGCCAAACGTGAATGTCAGGAAGTCGTCGTCGCCACCGTCGCTGGGGAGCAGGTAGCCCTCGTGCTGCCAGCGCAGGATATTCGAATCCGACGCCAGCATCGTCTCAAGCTGTGGGCTGAACAGCCACGAGGAGCAGACGTAGGCCGCAAATTGATGATTGGGGTAGTAGCGATCAAAGAATGGCTCGGCCTGCATGAGTGCATCCCGGATCGCATCGAGAGTCAGTGCGCCCTCGGCTGGGATATGTAGATCGAGAACCGGATCGCCTGGGCCAAGCGCGAGCTGCCACTCAGCGCGTGGCAGGCGCACCGGCTCTGGCAGCGCAACCCCGCATGGTGTAATCGGCGTGCCGATAATGGCGTCATCGGTCTCGATTAGCGTACTTGTCCAGGTGAGATCGCCGGACAGATAGCCATCGTCGGTGTAGCGCTGGCCAGATTCTGCCAGCAGCACAAGCTCCTGCGTACGCACGTGGGTGTAGGCGCGCGCGGGATAATCCCACGGCTCGGGCAAGAATTCGAGCCGGCCGAGCCGGTAGAGATGACCGCTCGCGACCGTGCGCAACCACCCCGGCATCCAATCCGCAATCCCGATATGCCCACGCTGCTCCGCGTCTTTGAGCCATGCAATCGCGTGCCGCCGATTGACCGCCTGCGCGATATCGGGCGGTACGCCGCGCGCCGCATGACGCTGGCGCACCAGCCGGATACTGTCGAGCACAAACAGGGCATGGAGCAGATCGGCATCCGCCCCCAGCGCGGCGTCGGCCTGGCGCATAGCGTCGCTGAAGTCGGCATTGGTATCGTAGACCCGCTGGTGTGCTGCGGTGGCGATCCGTTGGAGCGGCGGGTCGGCGTTGATGCGCCGGGCGAGATCGCGTAGCGTCTGCGTCGCTATCGCGCCCAGGCCCGCCTGGGCGCTATTGTATGCAATCTCGCGCTCGTCGAGAAACGCCGGCGTCGGTGTCGTCAAGTCCATAGCGTTCTCCGATCAAAGCTGGCGCAAGCATGGCTTGCACTGTCCATACGCACAAATGGTATGGAAGCGCTAAAGTGCTTGGATGGGCCACGATTAGGATAGCACAGCCGCGCAGGCGCTGCAACCAAAACCGGTGATCAGGGTGTGACGCACGATTTTCACACGATTGGCCGCCGGTTGAAATCGCCGGTACAATAGGACTAACACGGTTCACGATCGTTCAGGCGATCACCGGCCGCTGGCCGGAGCAGCTGGGCGATGCCGCGTCGCACAACTATCATCTCTCGTTCGAGCGGATCGAGGCGAATTGAATGAGCATCACTCTCGATCAGGTCGTTCCGTGGGGTCGCTCGCTCGACGAGTACCGGCGCATGTTCGACATGAGCCAGCGCGACCTGGACGCCAAGATTCTAGGCTGTGGCGATGGCCCGGCCAGCTTCAACGCCGAGATGACTGCGTTGGGCCGCTCGGTGGTGTCGTGCGACCCGATCTATACTTTTTCGAAGGAGCAGATTGCGCGGCGCGTCGAAGATACCTACGACCCGATCGTCGAGCAGGTGCGCCGGAACGCCCAGAACTACGTCTGGAGCGATTTCCGCGACCCCGACGTGCTCGGGCGGCACCGCTTAGCGACGATGCGCGCGTTTCTAGCCGATTTCGACTCGGGCCGCGCTGCCGCGCGCTACTTGCCCGACGCGCTGCCGGCGCTCAGCTTCGCCAATGGCCAGTTCGACCTGGCGCTCTGCTCGCACCTGCTGTTCCTCTATTCCGAGCAGCTATCGCTCGCCTTTCACACTGCCGCCATCCGCGAGCTGTGCCGCGTGGCACGCGAGGTGCGGATCTTTCCGCTGCTGGCGCTGGATTGCCAGCCGTCGCCCCATATCGCTCCAATCCAGGCACGGCTGCGTCAGGCCGGATTCGTGGTCGATCTCGTGCGGGTGCCGTATGAGTTCCAAGCCGGCGGCGACCAAATGATGCGAATATCCTATGAATGAAGTAACTATTCGCCCAGCCACGGCGGCCGACCTACCGGCGCTCTACGACATTTGGTATGCCAGCGAGGCCGGCGACGACCCGCGCCCGCCGCCGCGCGGGCGGTCGCCCTGGCTGGCGCACGAGCTTACGACCGGCGAGCTGCTGCTGGCCGAGCGTGATGGCGCGGCGATCGGCTTCGCGGCGACGATCACGCGCAGCGGAATTGCGTTCCTATCGGATTGCTTCGTGCGCGCCGATGCCCAATCCAGTGGGGTCGGGCGGCGACTGCTCCAGCGGCTGCTCCCACGCGACGACCGAACCCACTGCACCGTCAGCTCGAGCGACCCGCGTGCCCAGGCGCTGTACATTCGCGCTGGGATGCGCCCGCGCTGGCCCAACTTCATTCTGGATGCCGAGACGGCCAAGCTTGGCAGCGTGCCAGCTGGCAAAGTGGAAGTGATCGAGGGGCGCGCGGGCGACCCGGCGCTGGTGGAGTGGGATGCCGCGATCGGTGGGCGCCGCCGCCCGCAGGAGCACGATTACTGGGTCGCGCATCACCAGGCCATCCCGCTATCGTTCATGCGTGGCAGCCGGCGGATCGGCTACGGCTACGCGCAGCTGCACAGCCCTGAGCTGCTCTGGCGGCCCGATACACTGCGGCTAGGCCCGATCGGGGCACAAAACCAGCGCGATGCGCTGGCGTGTGTCCGCGCCGCCGTAGGTTGGGCCAAAAGCCGCGCACCAGCGATCGATATCAGCGTGCCGGGGCCGCACGCCGCGCTAGCAGCGCTGCTGGAAGCACGCTTCCAGATCAGCTATGTCGAGACGTTTTTGTCATCATCTGACCAGCCATTCTTCGATACGGGGTGCTATATTCCCTCAGGTGGCACGCTCTTTTGATGCGTGGCTACAGAGGCTTGTATTTGTGGGTCATTATTCGCCCGGCGCGGCGAATAATGACCCACAAAAGCAAAAAAGTGGCCTGCGGCGCTTTGTGACGATCGAGCATTGGCTCACCACGTGACCTCCAGCCGCCCGCTGCCCTGTTCGGCCTGCGCCACCACGTATCGGCTGCCGAAGACCCGGTCGATCTTGATCGGCTGCGGCTGGCCGTCGAGCGTCACCAGCGCGACCCTGGAGATCGTTTCGGGCAGCAGCAGCCGCAGCGTGGCGCGCGCGCCAGATCCGGTGAAATCGAGCGTCAGGCCGCGGGCCGCCCTGCGCCAGCGATAGGCTACATAGCCATCCGAGGCGGCGTAGCGCGCCACCACGCGCGCCGCACTCACATCGGCGGCGGCGGGCCAGCGCGGGCTCAGGCGAACATCCAGGTAGCGTGCGCCTTGATCCTCGATTCCGGCCGCACCTTCGAGCAGCGCGGCCAGCATCGCCGAGGCGCCCCAGCCATCGCTCGGCAGCGTCGCCGGGCCCGACTTGCCAGGGTTGCCGGCCGGGTAGTACCACAGATAGCTCGTGTCGGTATCGCCGATCAGAAAGCGGTAGCGCGACAGGATATCAAAGCCATAGCGCTCGGCGCCCACGCGAAACGCCCCGCGCGCCAGCTCGCCGCCGACCAGCGGCATCAGCCCGCCGTTGACATACTCGCCCGGCTGCTCGCCCTTGCCCGCCGCCATTCCAAAGCTGCCGGAGGGAAACGGCGGGTCGATGCTATACCATTCGGCGAAGGTCGCGCCACGCGCCAGAAAGCGCTGGTAGTACTCATCCACGATCGCGCGCGCCTGCCCGGCACGCAGCACGCCGCGATTGAGCGCAATCGCGTTCGAGAGGCTGAGCTGGCGCGATTCGTCCACGCCAAGCGCGCTGAAGGGTATCAGGTGAACCTGGTGGGTGAAGAAGTGGCCGTTCCAGCTGAGCGCGTTCAGACGCTTCATAATTCCAGCCGACTCCGTGCGCCAATGTGTCGCTTCTTTGCGATTGCCGAAATACTGCTCGATCTTGGCCAGCAGCCGTAGCGATGCGGCCAGCCCGGTGTTGTCGCCGTGAAAGATGCCCCAGACGGTCTGCGTGTCGATCCAGTGGCGTGGCGCGCGCGCGCCGGTGGTCGGGTCGACCGTGGTGGGGCCGTACTGGAAATCCCAGGTGTCGATTGTAAAGGGCCGCTTGACCAGCCGCCGATTAGAATCCCAGCGCAGTGGGTCGCTCATGGTATAGCGGATGCCACGGCGCATGGCGGTGAGGTTCGCGCGCAGCCAGTGGTCGTCGCCGGTCGCCTGCCAGGTTTCGTATACTGCCTGGACGAACAGGTACTCCAGATCGGCCTCAACCGTCTTGCGATCGGCCTGCACAAACTGCTGCGGGCGCGACAGATAATCGGGGAAGCTGCCATCGGGCCGCTGCGCGCGCCGGAACGCATCCAGCGCGCTGGTCAGGTCGCGCTCGAAGTAGTGAAAGCCACGGCCCTGATACGTGTGGTCGCGCAGCCAGATCAGGTCGCTATCGGGCGATCGGTAGCCGCGCACGCGGTAGCCGTCGAGCGCATACTCGACCGCATCCTGCACCAGGAAGCCGCGCAGCCGTGGGTACAGCTCATCAATGCGCGGCTGCCCGGTTGCGATCGTCGTGCTGGCGGTCAGCGTAAACAGGCGGCGGCCGGCACCGGCGATCCGCCCATCGATCAGCACGATCGCCTGGTGCGGGCCGAGCGCACCACGGCCTTCAACCAGCACACTCGCCGCGCCACCTTGCACCTGCGCCGGCCAGACTCCGGCCGGCTGTGATTCGCCATCGTAAATCCGCAGTTCGGCCGGGCCGCTGTAGCCCGGCACCGATAGCGTAACGGTGATCGGCGTCAGCGGCTCGGCCTCGCTGGGCGCTGCGAGCGTCGCGCGCTCGGGGGCAGCGGCGTAAGCCAGCAGATCGCGCGGAGATCGCTGTTGCCAGCCATCGGGCAGAGCTACGCTGTCTAGGCCGGCCTCTTCGCCCGTGCGTCGCTCCAGCCTCGCGCGGGCAAACAGCTGAGCCATGCGGCCATCCAGCCAGATCGCCGCGCTGAGCGGCCCGCCCAGGCGACGCGCGCCGTCATTCTGCTCCCAGAAGCGCAGGAACTCGCCCTCCAGCCGGGGGCCGGATGTCGGGGAGCGTAGCGATTGACCAAAGGCATGTGTAGGCGCGCGGCAAGCCAGCGCACACACAAGCAGCGCCAGCAGCGCAGGGCGTACACGAATCAATGATGTGGATCGCTGGTGCTTGAACATTGTGGTACGTCGTTATATGAATGATATGACGCGATCGGAGCGGCTATGTCATTATAACGCCGAACGGTTGCTGGGTGGACGAAAGTTTATGAATATTTGATATCCGATTCGTATCGGCAGAGTTTCGCCGCCACGGCGCGCGTGCTCCCTCTCGTATGCCGTTCGCCTGCGCGGCGGGCGGCCGCGCCCGCCGCGACCAAGTGTCGATATTGTCACATATCTGCTATCGAAATTGCGTTGAATCTGCTGGTGCAAATCGTTTAATATGAGTGGTATTCTCGGGCAGATTGGTGACCTTGCCCGTGGTCATTGTAGGAGTTTATATCGTGCCGCGATAATACCTACGTTATTGGTTCGCCAGCAATCAACTTAATTGGAGGAAGAATGGCAGCCCTACGTCGTCCACACATGCTAGTCGCAGCCCTCCTCGCCATGGCTCTCCTGGCAGCTTGTGGCGGGTCGAGCGCGGCCGACGCGCCCACCGCCGTGCCCGCGCCCACCGCCAAGCCCACACTGACGCCGCGACCAACCGCCAAGCCGAAGCCGACTGCCGAGCCCACCGCCGAGCCGGAGCCCACCGCCGAGCCGGAGCCCACCGCCGCAGCCGATTCCGGCCCCCAGCTGCTGGATGTGAAAATCGCCAAGCTGAAATCCTATACCCATGGCAATGATCTGTTTACCCTTGATGTGCCCGCGAACTGGACGCTCAAGGATAATAGCAAGCCCACCGAGGCGATTGCGACCTGGACTGATCCAAATGAGAACGCTTTCATGGTCGTGGATATCTTCGAGAAGGATCAGAAGCAGACGAAGGAAGAGCTGGTCACATTCCTGAAGGACTATCTCGATCGAACCTTTGGCTCGCAGCAGGATTTCGTGCAGGAAGATGCGCAGGAATCGGGCCCGAGCCAGCTGATCGTCTGGACCTATACCGGTGAGGGTACCGGCAGTGTTAAGGCCAAACTGTTGGCGAACAGCTTTATAAAGCAAAAGGACAACAAAGTCTCGCTGTTTACGTTTGTTGTGCCGGCCGATCAGTTCGATCGCCTCCAGCCCGATCTAGACAGTATTTTGGGCTCATATACGATCAACAGCTCGGTCGCGCTCAACGGCGATACGGCTGGCACTGCCGTGCCGATCTTGCAAGTCGAGCTTGGCGATCTCGAAACCTACACGTACGATACCGGCCTGTTCTCGATCGATGTTCCAAAGAGCTGGACGATAAAAGACAACAGCAAGAAGGGCGAGGCGATCCTGCTCTGGACCGATCCGAGTGAGAATGGGCTGCTGGTCGTCGATATCCTGGAGTCGAAGGACAAGAAATCGAGCGATGAGATGGTCACGTTTCTACAGGAATTTCTCAACCGCTCGTTCAAATCGGAAGACGATTTCACGATGGACGACCCCAAAGAGCAATCCGACGGCAGTCAGCTGATCGTCTGGAGCTACACGGCCGGCGCATCGGGCGGCGCCAAGGTCAAGCTGCTCGGTAATAGCTTCATCGAGCAGCGCGGCGACAAGCTTTCGATTCTCACCACCGCAGTACCGGATGAGCAGTTCGATACGCTAAAGCCCGAGACCAACAAGGTCATCAACAGCTATTCGATCGATTCGGCGGCGGCGCTGCCATAGTCGGCTACCCTACCGTACACATTGGTTGTCAAACAGCGGCGAGGCGCGCAATTGCGCGCCTCGCCGTTTTTAGTTAGCCCAGTGGTTGTGTATTTGAAAATCCCTGAGCGCGGCTCGTGCTATACTAACCAAAAGTGGCACGCGGCCTGCTCCAGGTGCTCTCGCAGCATCTGCGAAACCGCATGCGCGATCTGGGTGAGCTGCGGGAGCGACTGCCGGAGCCACTACTGCCTGCAGCAGGCGCTGAAAGACCCGCTTTTCCTGCAAAACCCCAGCGCGCATTTGGCCCTGTTCGCCGATCATGGCGTGGTGCTGCGCGAAATATTGGCCATGGTGAGTCGCTATAGCAAGAGCAAAGTGCCGGTCAGCTTGCTGAACGATCCTGCGCAGCATGTTCAGCTACGCCGCGCCATGCCCGCTGGCTCTCACGGCACGATCACCGTGCGTACATCGCTGCTCCATTGCTCCAGCGCGTCGAGCGTCTGGTTGATCGCGTCGGCTTCCAGCGGCACCACGCGCGTGACGATCCGCGATGTGTCGAGCACCTTGCGTCGCGCCATCTCGACCAGCACCGGCAGCTCTTGCAGCAGATGATCGTTCGAGCCGATGATCTCGACCTCGTTGCCCAATAGCTCACGATAGGTATCGATCTCCAGCGGCCGGTCGCTGATGCCGGCGATCACCGCGCGGCCCATCACACCCAGGCAGCGCACGGTCTGTTGCATCGTCTGTGGCAGCCCTATCAGCTCGATCGCCACATCCACGCCCCGGCCATTGGTCAGCCTGCGAATCTCGGCCACCGGGTCGACCTGGCGCGCGTTTACCGGAATTGCGCCATAGTGTGCGGCGAGCTGTAGCTTTTCTGCATTGATATCGACCGCGAAAACATCCAGCGCGCCAAAGGCCCTGGCCAGCTGGATGGCCGACATGCCCAGGCCGCCGACACCAACGATAGCGGCGGCCTCGCCGGCTTTGAGCCGCGACTTGCGCAGGGCATGAAAAGCGGTGGCCGAGGCGCACATCAGCGTCGCACCCTGCTCGAACGGGATCTCGTTGGGCAGCGCGATCGCATTGCGCGCGGGCACGGCAATGTACTCGGCGTAGCCGCCGCTGGTGTAGTGGCCCAGCATCAGAACCTTGGGGCAGAATTGTTCGTTGCCGGTGCTGCAATAGTAGCAATCGCCGCAGGTAATGTTGTAGTGTAGGCAGACTCGATCGCCAACGCTGACGCTGGTCACCTGCTGGCCGATCTGCTCGACCACGCCGGCCACCTCATGGCCCAGCGTCATGGGCAGCGGCCGCACCGGCGATCGACCGGCGCGATAATGCACATCCGAATGGCAAATGCCGGCCGCGCGGACGCGCACAAGGATGTCGCGCTCGCCAATCGCCGGCACAGGGATCTCGTAGAGTTCCAGCGGTTGACCCGCGCCGATCATTTGGACTGCTTTCATCAAAAACTCCTTTGCGGTCATTCGTATTTGCTGGTACACTGTTGCTGACGACCGACGACCGACGACCGACGACTGCCGACTGCCGACTGCCGACTGCCGCGAGGTGAGCCGTGACAACATCGATCCGCTGGACATCAGCCGACCTCGAAGCGCTACCTGACGATGGAAAGCGTTATGAGATCATCGACGGAGAGCTGTTTATGTCAAAGCAGCCCAACTGGCATCATCAGTTTACCTGCGGTCGGTTCTTCCGCTTTCTCGATGAATGGAACGATCGTACCGGCCTGGGAGTTGTCAATGCTGCCCCCGGCGTTATTTTCGCCGAGGACGACGATGTCGCTCCCGACGTCGTCTGGATCAGCAAGCCGGATGGCAAGCTCCACGCCGCGCCGGAATTGATGATCGAAGTACTTTCACCAGGCACAACCAACGAACGTCGGGATCGTGCGGCCAAGCTTAAACTCTATTCGCAGCGCGGTGTGCAGGAATATTGGGTGGCCGACTGGCGACGGCGACAGGTCGAAATCTACCAGCGTGAGCATGCGGCGTTGCGTCTGGTTGCGACGCTCTACGAACAGGACACGCTCCAATCGCCGCTGCTGCCGGATTTCTCGATCCAGGTGGTACGCCTGTTCTCCGAGCGAGCATAGTTCGAAGTTACTTCCCGCGCCGCTCACGCAGCATGCCGCCCAGCACAAACAGCAGGTTGGCCGGTCGCTCGGCCATGCGCCGAACCATGTACGGATACCATTCCTCGCCGTAGGGCACATACACCCGCAGCCGGAATCCATCGCGCACCAGCTGCTCCTGGAGATCGCGCCGGATGCCATACAGCATCTGGAACTCGAAGCGGTCGGCGGCGATGCCCTGCTTGGTGGCGTAGGCGCGCGTCGCCTCGATCATGCGCTGATCGTGGGTGGCGATGGCGGGGTAGTTGCCTTCGCTCAGCAGCATTTGCATCAGCTTGACATAGTTCGCATCGGTGTCGGCCTTGGCGGGGAAGGCGACAGCGGCCGGCTCGCTGTAGGCGCCTTTGCACAGCCGCACGCGCGCGCCGAGCGCGTTCAGCTCGCGAACATCGGCCTCGCTGCGGTAGAGATAGGCCTGGATGACCACGCCGACATTCTTATGCGCCGCGAAAATCTGGTTGAAAATATCGAGCGTGACCTGAGTGTAGCCCGATCCCTCCATGTCGATGCGGATGAAGTTATCGAACTGGGCGGCCTGGGCGACGATTCGCTCGACGTTGCGCTGGCACAAGTCCCGATCGACATCCAGCCCCATCTGCGTCAGCTTCAGCGAGGCGTTGCAGAGCGCGCCCGCCCGCTCGATGCCGTGCAGAATCGCGATGTACTGCGTCGCCGCCGCGCCGGCCTCGGCGGCTGTGCCGACCGACTCGCCCAGATAATCGAGCGAGGCGGTCATGCCGGCGGCGTTGAGCTTTTGGACATTCTCGATCGCCTCGGCCAGCGTCTCGCCGGCCACAAAGCGGCGCACCAGCGGGCGCGCCAGCCGGCCGCTGAGCACGCGCTTGAGCGCCGGCTGCTCCGCAAGATAGAGCAGCGTGCCTCGCAGCATAGTGATGTCCTCTTCAATTTCAATCGTGCGACTGGCAGCTGCTACTCACAGCGTTGTGTCCGGCGCGCCAGCAAAGAAATCGGCCACAGTGGCCTGGAAGGGAAGCGTTGGTGAGACGAGCGCACCATCCGCGTCGCTCAATTGCGTCTGGACATAATCGCCGAGCGTCGCGTCGGGCCTGCTGCACACGAGCACATCGCGTGTCGCCGGCCGGACGATCCAGTATTCCGGTACGCCCGCGCGTGCATACGCGCCGCGCTTAATTTGAAGATCGGTTTCGGGGTTGGTAGGCGAGAGGATTTCGACCAGCAGCGTGGGAATGCCAAAGATACGCCGATCATGGATGATGCCGAGGTCGCTGGTCTGAATCATCACAATATCCGGCTGCACGGGATCGCATCCCGGCATAAATAGACCGATTGGCGCCCAGGTAGTCAGACCGAAGCCGCTGCGATCAAGCTGCTCGATCAGCGTTAGGGAAATCTGGCGAATAATCCATTGGTGAAAGTAGCTCGGTGCGGTCGTCATATACAGCACTCCATCGATCACCTCATAGCGATTACCGTCATCGGGCAATTGTTCCCAGCGCGCACGGTTCCAGCTCGCATCGGGCGATCGCAGCACAAGCCCGGGCAACGATGTCGTAATGGTCATAGCTCTCTCCTATGCGGAATATCGTTGCGATAGCGTGCGCGACATTTCCGCCAGCGCTGAGTTAATGGACTGCTGTGAATCAAAAAAGTGCTTAACGAGCAACGCCTACAGTATAGCATACTGAAATCATTGACAATATCTGATATACTGCCAGCGCTGCTGAGCATATCTCTATGTGTTCGCTTCGCCGCGTTGTCCAGGAGGACGCTTCTCAATGAGCGTTAATCGTGCCTAGTTGTAAAAGTTAAGCCGTACCAGGGCTGATTGCCCTGGTACGGCCAGTCGGAATCCTATCTTCGTCAACCCTAGCTTTGATGCATAAACGTGTCTAACTGACGGATTTATGCTTCAACGTACATTGGCATGGGCTACTTGCGCACCGGCTCGCCAGTGTACGGGTCGAACTTCCACTCCTCGACCGGGCGCGGGTGATCCGGCAGCGCCTGGGGCGCGGTGTAAGCCGCCTTCTCTTCGGGCATGACTAGCCACAGCACTACATAGACGAGCGGGGTAACACCGCCGAAGAAGACCGATAGGACGAACAGCAGCCGCACGATCGTCGTATCGACGTTGAAATAGCGTCCGATACCGCCGCATACG
>WNFV01003225.1_pt1 | contig 21059 bp, 11 predicted proteins | sample 5400101 | NCBI WGS metagenome assembly WNFV01 (sample SAMN13153361, study PRJNA577476) | soil metagenome | isolation source: 115 cm soil or saprolite under grassland replicate 1 | place: USA:California | collected 2016-06-15 | reverse complement strand
CCCAGGCACCGCTGGTCTCAGGGGCGACGAGCTCGAGTGCGTCCGGCCGCAACACCACTTTCATCGCCCGTCCCGTCGAGACCGTGCCGGGTGCACGCGTCACCCTGAATTCCTTGCGCATGCCCCCGATAGTCAGCGCCATTTTCTCCTCATTGGAGGCCGTAGTGGCTCCCGGCTCGGCGGGTAGAATCGTCGCACGGCCAATGAAGCTCGCTACACCGAGCGACGCCGGGCGTGCGTATAGCTCCTCCGGTGTACCGACCTGCAGCAGCTTCCCTCTCCGGATCACCGCAATTCGATCCGCGATAGCGAACGCGTCTTCCTGGTCGTGCGTCACGAACAACGCTGAGACTCCCACGCGATGCAGCATCGCCCGTAGCTCGTCGCGCGTTGTCTGTCGCAGGGTCGGGTCGAGGTTCGACAGCGGCTCGTCGAGCAGGAGCACCTGAGGCTCGATCACCAGCGCCCGCGCAAGAGCCACCCGCTGCTGTTCACCACCCGATAACGACTGGATTCCACGATGACCTGCGCCGCCCAGCCCCACCGACTCCAGGGCGCTTCGTGCGCGCTCCAGTCGCTTTCTCTTCGGAACACCACGCGCCTCCAGCCCGAACGCGACGTTGTCCTCGACGGGCATGTGAGGAAACAAGGCATAGTGCTGAAACACCATCCCGAATCCACGCTTCTGTGGCGGTAGCGAGGTGATGTCTTGTCCGTCGAGCATCACCGTTCCGCTGTCGGGGATCTCGTATCCCGCGACGATCCTCAGAGTCGTTGTCTTACCCGAGCCCGACGCGCCAATCAGGGCGAGCAACTCTCCAGCCGCGATGTCCAGCGAAACGTTATCGACGGCGGTGTGATCGCCAAACCGGCGCGTTATCCCCTTCAGCGCGAGCGCGCCCGCGCTCACTGCCTGTGCCCGCGGTTCCTGATGTTTGCGTCCCAGTACTTCATCCACTCGTCGAGATGCTCCGCCATTACGCGGCGATCAACCGACATCGGTTTGATCTTCGACTTCGCGTCCCGAATCCACTTTGGCAGCTGCGAAACCGGAATGTCCGTGCGCGCCGGAATCCGGAGGAACTGCTCGGCTGCTGCCTTCAGCGCTTCTGGCGTCGTGACGAACTCGTAGTACAACCGAGCTTCGTTCGGATGCTTCGTGCCCTTTACGATCGCGATACCGTCCACCAGAACCGGAGTGCCACTCGACGGAATGACATAGCCAACCGGTATTCCCGTTCTCTGCTGAAGAGTGGCAATGTCGGGCATGTCCCAGAGAGTGATGATCCCCTCCTGCCTGCCGAGCTTCTGGTAGAGAATCGTCGGGTTCAGAACGTACTCGCGCGTGTTCGCATCGAGCTTTCTCAGCCATTCGTATCCACCCTGAGGACTTCCCGTCCGCGCCACCGAGCGGGCGACGATCGCTCCGAATATGGCACGCATCGTTCCCGACGCGATGGGATCGCGAATCAGCAGCTTTCCCTTCCACTTCGGATCCAGTACCTCATCCCAATCCTTGGGCGCCTGCGCTGCAGTAACAGCCTGCGTGTTGTAGGCAATGACCTCGGGCGTGAGATACGTACCGTACCAATGGTCGTTGTTCTCGCGCCCTTCGACACTGATTGCGTTCGACCATGTGGGGATGTATGGCTCGAGCAGATTCTCGCGTGTCGCCCGGTCGAACGCTTCCGCGGGTGCGCCAAACCAGACATCCGCCTGAGGATTGTCCTTCTCAGCGCGCACACGATCGAGAACTTCCTGCGACCCCATGTCCACCCATTGCACGTCGATATCCGGGTGCGCCTTCTCGAATCCCTTCTCGAGGTACTCGAGAAGCTCCTTCCCGTGCGGGGAGTAGACAATGAGGACGGTGCGTTTGTCGCTCGAGCATCCGAGAGCCGACAGCAGCAACAGCGCGACTGCCGGCCAACGCCTCATCTGCTGCCCGGTCCCCTCATCGCTAGCACATTCACGAACAGTCGCGCGGCTCCGCCAACTCCCGCCGGGAGTTGACGGAAGAATGCGAGCGTCGTATAGACGTAAAGTCCCCGCCCGTAGGGAGCGATCAGGATGGCGCCCCGATTAGGCTGTTCGCCCTGATCGTTCATCACCAGCAGCGGATGGTACGCGGGGTCGAACGTGCGGGGCATATACAGCGCGCGCTCCTTCACCCAGCCGTCGTAATCCGCAGCGGTGATCCTGTTTGAAGCTCCGAATGCGCGCGACGTCGCATCGAGGACGGTGACCACAGCGTTCTCTTCAGTCACCCGGTCATGCGGCCGGGCGATGGTGATTGGAAACGGCATCATTCCTGGCTGGGTCATCTCGTACTGGCCGTATTGCACCAACAGCGTCCCACCGTTTCGGGCAAACCCGAGCAGATACTGATTGTTGTCACGCAGCTCTCTGCTTGCCTGATACGCCCGTGGACCGACGACGACCGTCGTGAATGACGACAGATCCGTCGACGGGATCTCCGACGGCTGCACGATCGTCACGGGGATGCCGAGCTGCCTGAGGGATGGAGCAACGTTGTCGCCGACGCCCGATATGTAGGCTACTCGAAGACTTGCTGGGACCGCCACGTCAACCGACTTGATTGCAACGGTCGCATCCCGATACTGCCGCTCCGGAGCAATGTGCTCGTAGTCGATCGGGACGTATCCCATGCGGCTCGCGACACCATCAACTGTCGCAGTCGCACCAACGACATGCGTCCCGGCAGGAAGCTTCCCGCGAACATGGAACGTCACGGTCCGCGTTCCCGCCGAATCGACCATCACCATTCGCTGCGCCGAGTCCGCGACGAGACCGGCAGGGACCGTCAGTGCCACCGATACCGGCTTGCGTGACATCAGCGCCGACCTGAGCGTGACGCTGAAAAAACGGTCCAGCGGAACACCAGCCCGAGCCATCTCCACCGTCCGATCGAGTGACACACTCATCGCCGGCGCTACGGCTACCGGCCGCTGAATGTCGCCACGAACCGGGTCGGCGAAATGATAGACGACAGGAGTTCGCTGGGTCGCGCACGACGCTCCGCTCCCGCAAATCGACACGCCCAGCCATGACTGTTTATCGATCTCGTCCTCGGGGAGCGGGCCGAGCTTCGGAGAGAACAGGTCTCCATTTCTGGGCGACGCCAGCCACCACGGCTGTGTGATCTGCGTCCCGCGAAGGAATGTCGCCCACCGAAAACTGCTGTCAGGGGAGATGGCGACAACCGCGCCCGAGGGAGCTCCGGCCCAGATTGGTCGCGCTGTGATCTGAATAGGACTCCGATTATAGACGGTCACGGTTACCGCTGCGCTGTCTCCCAGCGCGACTACCTGGCGATCAGCGACCGCCTCTACCGCAACGCTCGGCGCTGTGAGCCTCGAGTCCAGCGTCTGCGACGCAGGCGCCACGATCTTTTCCAGACCGTCAAAAAGAGAGTGCTCATTGTTCGCCGGTATGTCGGCGTTCACTCGCGTGGCTTCGCGTCGGAATGTGTCCCACACTACTCCCTTGCGCTGCAGCGTTCCGAACCCCTGCGACTTGTGCTGAGAGCGACTCTCGGCCGCGATTTCAGCGTACGATTTTCCGAAGGCTGGATTGTACTCGCCTACATTGACCCGAATCGTCGCCGTGCCTTCGGGGGAAAATCTCGCGTGCCGATAGTACTTCAGCGGAATCCACGGCTGGCCATAGATACGAACAGGGAACCGCACCGTGTCGGCGGAGGCACTCTCGTAAGCCTCTTTGGCGAGGATCGCAGACACCTGATGCTGCCCATGGCCGTCGAGCGGTGTTCCGGAGAAGGTGGTCATGATGATGTGCGGCCGGAACGCGCGAAAAACCGTCACCATGTCGGCCAGGAGTGAATCCTTCGGCCAGTGGCTGAATGTCTCTGCTGCCGTCTTCGAGAACCCGAAATCGTACGCCCGTGTGAAGTACTGATGCGCTCCGTCCACACGACGAGCCGCAAGCAGCTCCTCCGTACGGATTATTCCGAGCTGCTCGCCAAGCTCGTTGCCGATCAGGTTCTGACCGCCGTCGCCCCGATTGAGCGACAGATATGCGGTTTCAGCACGTCCGCCGCGCGACAGCCACGTGATGAGCTGCGTGTCTTCGTCGTCCGGATGCGCCGCGATCCATAGTACTCTCAGCCTCTCAGCGGGTGCCGACCCCGGCGTCGCAGGTGCGGTGCTCGCGCGCGCTTGTGAGACAGCGGAGCGTGGAGCGGACAATGTGAATACCGCCGCGAAGGCAATCAGTGCGCGCTTCATCGATGCTCTTGGTTTGATGGGCGCTGGAGTCGTTACGAGCTGACCACCGCACCGCGTTTCCTGCTTCCCGCTGGGGCTATAAGCTCGGCCGTCACTTCGGCGATGATTCGATCCTGCTCGGCCTTGTGCGCCGAGGCGTACCCTTCAGCCGGGCTGGCGCGCTCGGGCCGGCCGATGTAGCGGACAATCATCACGTTACCGGTGGAGACGCGAAGGCGTGGAGACACGTACGTCCAGGCGCCCATGTTCTTCGGCTCTTCCTGCGCCCAGACGACTTCCGCCGCTGCGGGATAGAGATCGACGATTTTCGCCACGGCTTCGTGCGGCCACGGGTAGAGCTCCTCCACCCGCACCAGCGCAATGTGCGGTTTTCGCTGGGCTAGCAGATCGTAATAGATCTTTCCCGTGCAGAACACGAGACGTGTAACCCCATTCCGCGATTTGGCAGCAAGTGGATCGTCGAGCACCGCCTGGAAGCTTCCGTCGGTCAGGTCGCTGAGCTTCGATGCAGCTGTGCGCAGCCGCAGCAGGCTCTTCGGCTGCATCAGAATAAGCGGCCGCTTGCGACGCGACGTTGCCTGGCGCCGGAGAATGTGGAAGTACTGGGCTGGAGTGGACGGGTACGCTACGCGCATGTTGTCGTCGGCGCACAATTGAAGGAATCGCTCGAGTCGCGCGCTCGAGTGCTCGGGCCCCTGTCCTTCATATCCGTGCGGCAGCAGCAGGACGACCGACGAATCCTGTCGCCATTTTGCATGATCCGATGCGATGAACTGGTCGATGATGGGCTGCGCAACGTTCACGAAATCACCGAACTGCGCCTCCCACAGAACCAACGCCTCAGGCATCGCCGTGCTGAACCCGTACTCGAACCCGAGCGCAGCCGTCTCCGACAGCGGACTGTTGTAGATCTCGAACTTGCCCCGCGCTTCGGATAGGTGGGCGAGGGGTGTGTACTGCTCGCCGGTCTCGGTGTCATGTAATACGGACTGACGGTGCGAGAACGTTCCTCGCTCGGTGTCCTGGCCGCTGAATCTGATCGTCGAGCCCTCGACAATCAGCGAGGCGAACGCCAACGCTTCGGCGTGACCCCAGTCGATACCACCGGCGTCGCCCATCGCATCGCGCCGGCGGCGCAGCGTCTTGACCAGCTTGGCATTGGGCTTGATGGTCTGCGGCCATGCCAGTATCTGCTCGTTGAGCGAGATGAGCTGATCGGGACGAGGAGCAGCGGATCTGCTCGAGCTCGCGTCCTCGCGTCCACCCTCTTCCAGCGCTTCGGTTTCTTCCGCCAGGCCATCACCGTCCTCGGGCATTGCGCCGCTTTGAATACGCTCGAGTCTGGCGGTGATTTCTGCCTCGAGAGCTCGTGCCTCTTCGTCGGTGATTATTCCTTCGGCGATGAGGCGGTTAGCCCACACCTCCCTTGGTGTCGGGTGAGATTCGATCTGGGCGTACAGTGCCGGCTGTGTGAACGACGGCTCATCCGTCTCGTTGTGACCATGCCGCCGGTAGCCGACCAGATCGATCAGGAAATCCTTTGCAAACTTCGCCCGATATGCAATCGCCAGTCGCGCCACCCGAACGCATGCATCTGCGTGTTCGGCGTTCACGTGTACTATTGGAACCTCGAAGCCTTTCGCCAGATCACTGGCATATCGCGTCGATCGACCGTCGCACGGGTCGGTGGTAAAGCCTACCTGATTGTTGGTAATGATGTGTAGTGTTCCGCCAACACGGTAACCGCGCAGCCGCGACAGGTTGAATGTTTCCGCAACGACTCCCTCGCCAGGGAACGCGGCGTCGCCGTGTATGCATACCGGAACGACGGCAGACTCGTTTCGCTGCTCACCATCGGTCAGCAGGTCTTGTCTCGCGCGAGCGACGCCTTGCAGAACCGGATTCACGAACTCCAGGTGACTCGGATTCGGAATCAGTGTGACTGCGATCTCACGGCCACCTGCTACCTGTCGCTGGCCCTGCGCGCCGAGGTGGTATTTCACGTCGCCGGTCTCGCTCTCGGCGCTGCCGGCCGCGTGCTTTCCCTCGAACTCGCCAAAGATCGCGGTGTACGGCTTGCCAAGAATGTGCGCGAGGACGTTAATGCGCCCGCGGTGTGCCATTGAAATGCTGACTTCACGGGCACCGTGCCCGGCGGCCATGTCGATCGCCACGTCGAGCATCGGCACCAGGGCATCAGTGCCTTCGATCGAGAATCGCTTGTAGCCCTGATAAACACGTCCGATGAAACGCTCAAGGGCATCCACTTCAGTCAATCGCCTGAGGATCGCTTTCTTTTCCGTCGCCGTGAGCGGCTGCTGAGCCCTCCCGCTCTCGATCTGCTCACGAATCCACGCACGCTCAGTCGCGGAGCCAAGATGATCGAACTCATAACCGACATTGGAGGAATAGAGTTTTCGCAATCGGGCCAAAGCTTCCGCCGCAGTGGGCTCGGTTGCGCCAAGCGCGCTGCCCGGAATTGCCTGGAGATCGGCTTCGGTAATTCCATGAAATTCGGGTGTGAGCTCGGGAGTCCCCGGGGGACGCGTTCCCAGCGGATCGATCTCCGCAGCGAGGTGGCCGTAGGCGCGAATGGAATCCAACAGCTCGGCTGCACCTGCAACCTTTCTGAGGAGCGAAACATCAGCCGCCGGGGCCTTCGCCCCCGGAGCCCCTGCCGTGGCGGTCGAAGTGCCGGCTGCGACGCTCGCGCCGATCGATTCCGCTAGCCGAAAAAACTGACGCCAGGACTCGTCCACCGACGATGGATCACCTCGGTATGCCTCGTAAACTTCGGCCACGTATCCATCGTTGAATACGCCGGTGATTGACTGCGTGGACATTCGCCTAATTTAATGCGGCGAACGAAACGCCGAGAAGCTTGGGCCCGTGATTCCGCGTTCTAGCGCGTCGAGAGATTTCGCGGCTCCGGCAGGCTCACCGATGAGCGCGGTTCAGTCGGAGTGTACTGGGCACGGGTGGACGCAGCGGCGGCGTGGATCACGCGAAGCGCGTTGTCCCGGTCGAGCGTTGGCAGATACAGAAACCCGGCGATGCTGTTGACGTCGAGAGGTGGCGTTTCGTTCGGCCGGCGAGAGAGACTGACGCCGATCACTGCAGTCTTCGAGAGACGCTCATCGTTCTCCCACGCAGCAAGCGGAAAGCTGGTGAGCAGCTCGTACTCGCAGAGGATCACATCCGGGGTGCCGTGACGTGCGGCGTTGAGAGCGCCATCCACTCCAACGACCGATTCGGTATCGAGTCCGAGCTGACCGAAATACCGACCAAGGTGTTCTGACACGTATTCATGCCGACCCACGCAAAGCGCGCGGAGCGTCCCGTCTCGCTGGCTCACGACACCATCGTAGATAAGCATGGCGATCCTGACAAGTCCCCATGGGCTCCCTGTCCTACCGGGAGGACGTCCCGAGTAGACACTGATTACCCGAAAAAGCCCATCGGGAGCGCCCGCTCACCTCAAGGCACCCTGCCATATAGGCATCCTGAAAAAAACCCCGCATCTCGAGAGAGACGCGGGGGTGTTGCTACTATTGCTTTCGATGCGGTTTTAGCGCTTGGTCTTGTCGACGTTGTTTCCGATGACGCCACCGAGGATCGCGCCTGCCACACCGCCGATGACTGCGCCCTTGACCTTGTCACGGCTGGTCACCGCGCCGAGTACTGCACCAGTTGCGGCGCCGATCGCGGCATCACGCTTCGTATGCTTGACGATCACCTGACGACGCGCCGGGGGATAGTAGACCCCGCCACCCGACGAAGACCGCCTGGTGCTTGTCCGGCGAACAGGGGCAGTCGACCGAACCGTCGTTTGTGGGGTCGAATAGACGGGCTGGCCACCTATGTAGCCCACTGGCGCCAGTCCCTGCGCCTGCGCTGCGCGCTCCGCAGCCGAAATGCTGTCCAACGCTGTGTAAGGGCGTGCCTGAGCCGCCAGAGACAGGTCAGAATTCAGAGCATCGTCAACGCGTTTATTGCTATCGTCACGCCCGCAGGCAACCGCCAAAATGGCCGCCGGAACGAGAAAAAGCATTCGATTGATTTTCATTACATCCTCCTGAATTTTGGCCGCTGAACGCGCCCAGACCTTAGTAGCAGGCAGGGACCGTGCCAGATCGGGCCATTTCGACGACCCGTTTCACGCCGCTGATGCGGTCGAAAACTCGTCCACATCCATGCTCCGAGGCGTGGCCTCACGTGGCAGAATCAGCCTGAAAACGCTCCCTTGGCCGAGCACGGATTCCATCTCCAGCGACCCATCCAACAGATCGGCTAACCGCCTCGAGATTGGCAGTCCGAGGCCAGTCCCAGGCTGCTGCGTTGGTGAGACTTGAACAAACTCCTCGAAGACGCGCGCCTTGTCTTCGTCCGAGATGCCCTCGCCGTTGTCGACCACATTGATTGATACACCGCCATCCTCGGTGGGGATGCACTGCACCTGGATGGGCCGCTTTCTCCCGAACTTTATCGCATTCGACAGCAGATTGAGGAGGATCTGCCGAACTCGCCGTGGGTCGGTGGTAATCGTGACCGCATCAGGCGGGTGCTCGAAAGAAAGCTGGGATTCGTAGTCGTCGGCCAACGGTCTCACGGTAACAAAGAGGTCGTCAATGAGCGCCGCGACGTTCACTGGCTGAAGAGCGAGCTCGATCTTTCCGGCTTCGATCTTCGACAGGTCGAGCACATCGTTGACCAGCTCGAGCAGATGCCTCGCCGCTTTCAATGTGCGCTGAAGGCCTTCCCGCTGCTTTTCGTTGAGCGGTCCATAAATGTTGTCGATGAGTAGAGTGCTGTATCCGATCACGGCGTTGATCGGTGTCCGGAGCTCGTGGCTCATCGAGGCATAGAACCGGTTTCTGACGCCCATCGCCTGCTCAAGCTCCATCTGTCTGTTATGAAGCTGGCTGTTGAGCTCGGCGAGCTGCGCCGCTGATTTTGCCTCCGACTCGAGCAGCCTCGCCCGATGCTGCAGCTCGAGCTCGCGGCGCTCGCTCTCCGCAAGCATTTCGGCCTGCTGTTTTATCTGCTCCTGCTTCAGGTAAAGGTCGACGAATACGGCGACCTTGGAGCGAAGGACGTCGGGATTGAATGGCTTGAAGACATAATCAACGGCGCCCATCGAGTAGCCCTTGAAAACGTACGAGTCTTCCTTGTTGATCGCGCTCAAAAAGATGATTGGTATGAAACGCGATCGTTCCCTCGACTTGATGATCTGCGCCGTGTCGAAGCCGTTCATGTCCGGCATCTGGACATCGAGAAGGATTACCGCGAACTCATATTGAAGGACGCATTTGAGCGCCTCTTCTCCCGAGTGCGCGGACACCAGCCGTTGACCGAGCGGCTCGAGTATAGCCTCGAGAGCCAGCAGATTCTCGGCGCGGTCATCGACCAGCAGGATCTTAACGCGATCGTCGGAGGTCATCCGGTCGATCCCGTGGTGGGTGCCACCTCGTTGCGAATCATGCGAACCAGATGCGGTGCGATTCCGAGTAGTGGCACGATGGCCGCTTCGGGGACGGCTCGCCGCGCGGCCTCGGGCATCACCGGACTCTCGGCAGTCGCTGGATCCTGAATCACCGCCCAACCGCCTCGATCAACGATATGTCTCAATCCGCGGGCCCCGTCGTTGTTGGCCCCGGTGAGAATTACACCGATCGTCGACCCTGGATAGGTGTCCGCGGCAGAGAGAAAAGTGACGTCGATGGACGGTCGGCTGTAGCGGACGAACGGATCTGTGCTGAGTGAGAGATGCCCGTCGTCCACCAGCATGTGGTAGTTCGGCGGAGCCACGTAGACTGTACGCGGCATTAGCGGCTCCTTATCCTCGACGTCAACCACTTTGAGCGACGTGGCATCCTGAAGCAGATTGGCGAGCAGGTTGTCAGCGTGCCGGCTGCGGTGCTGCACTACGGCGACGGGCACCTCGAAATCCGACGGCAGGCCGCCGATCAGTTGGCTCAGCGCCGACAAACCTCCCCACGAAGCACCGACAACAACGATCGATGTTTCAATCATCGCGCCTTCCGATAGATCTTCTCAGGCCCGTTGATCTGCTCGTAAGACTCTTCGTAGGGCGAGAATCGTAGTGATTCCTTGCTGCCCAGCGCGAGGACTCCAAACATCGCCAGACTGTCGTAAAAAAGCTTCAGGACCTTGGACTGCAGGGTCTTGTCGAAATAAATGAGAACGTTGCGACAGAGAATCACATTGAACTCGCTGAACGACCTGTCGGTTACGAGGTTGTGCTGCGAGAAAACGACGTTCTTCATCAGGCTCGGAGGGAAGATCGCTCCTCCGTACCGCGCGACGTAGTAGTCGGAAAAAGCTCTCCTCCCTCCGGCGGCGATGTAGTTCTCGGTGTATTCCTGCATCCTGTCGAGGGGGAAAATTCCCGACTTGGCTTTCTGGAGCACCACCTCGTTGATGTCCGTCGCGTAGATCCGCGATCGCTCGTAGAGGCCTTCCTCCTCGAGCAGAATGGCCATCGAATAGACTTCCTCACCCGTCGCGCAGCCGGCGTGCCACAACCTGATAAACGGGTATGTGCGAAGAGTCGGAACCACCTGCTCCCTGAAAACCCGATAGAAGCTCGGATCCCTGAACATCGCCGTGACATTGATGGAGAGGTCGAGCAGCAGCTTCTCCATCATCGCCGGCTCGTGAAGGACGCGGCTTTGTAGCTCGCTGACCGTCGTGAGCTCTTCGGCTTCGATGCGCTTCCATAGTCTGCGCCTTATTGACGCGTACGCATAGGATCTGAAATCGAAGCCGTACTGCTGGTATATCCCCTCGAGAAGAAGCTCGATTTCGATCTGCTCGAGCTCGGGACTGTACTGCGCCGGCGTTGCCGCCGCGGCAGGAACGGTCTCTTCTATTTGTAAAGCCACACGCGTAACAAGGAAATGAGCTGCTCGGTATCAACCGGCTTCATGATGTAATCCGAGGCTCCGGCAGCAATGCATTTCTCTCTATCCCCCTTCATCGCCTTCGCGGTAAGTGCGATTATCGGAAGCAATTTGAACCGTGCATCTCCCCTGATCTTTCGCATCGTCTCGTACCCGTCCATCTCAGGCATCATCACGTCCATCAGGATCACGTCGACTTCGGGGTCCTTCTCGAGCGCTTCGGTCGCATCCTTTCCGTTTTCCGTGAATCGCACGTTCATGCCGTGATCCTCGAGGACGCTCGTCAGCGAAAAGATGTTGCGCACGTCGTCGTCCACGATCAGAACACGCTTGCCGGCGATCACCGCGTCCGCATCGTGGAGCTGCTCCAGCATCCTGCGCTTGGTTTCGGGAAGCTTCGCCTCGACCCGATGCAGGAACAGCGCGGTTTCATCGAGCAGCCGCTCAGGAGACTTTACGTCCTTCATGATTATCGTCTCAGCGTATTTCTTGACCCTGGTTTCTTCCGCTCCGGTCAGCTGCTTCCCGGTGTAGACGATGATCGGCAGGTCGGCAATCGCGGGATTCGACTTGACCTTTTCCAGCAGCTCGAACCCGCTCATCTCGCTGAGCCCAAGGTCCAGTACTACACAGTCGTAGTGCTTGCCCGAGCCCAACTCCTTGAGCGCTGCCTCTGCCGAATCGACGGCGGTGATCTCAACGTCCTCGTGGGCGATCAGCTCCACAATCGCTTCACGCTGCTTCGAGTCGTCTTCCACTACGAGGAGATGCTTCGGGACGTCGTTCAGGAAATTCGTTATCCGGGCGAACGCCTCTTCAAGAGCCTCCTTGCTCACCGGCTTTGCGAGGTAGGCCAGCGCTCCCGCACGAAGTCCCTGCTGGCGCCGCTCGATGCCGCTGATGATGTGCACCGGGATATGGCGCGTATGCGGGCTGTGCTTGAGACGCTCCATCACCTTCCATCCGTCCATGCCCGGCAAGTCGATATCGAGCGTGATCGCGTCGGGACGATACTCTTCCGCCGCTGTCAGCCCACTGTCGCCGTCGAGAGCGACGATACCCTTGAACCGCTTCTCCCGCGCCATGTCGAGCATGACCCTGGCGAAGTTCACGTCGTTCTCGATAATGAGCAGCGTCTGATCGCCGGGCTCGATGTGCTCGTGATCATCCTCCACGACGTACTGCCGGGCGCGGCGTTCGGGCACTGCAGTCGTAGCGGTGCCTGCGCCGCGTGCCGGCGTCGGTCTCCACGTTGGATTCGGCCGGACGTAGGGCGATCGCACGCTGTCGCCAGCACCCGCAGCCTGGGTCGTGGCACGCGCCGAGACATCGGCGGGTTGAGGATCTCGATACGACACCGGCAGAAACAGAGTGAAGGTACTACCCTGGCCTGGTGAGCTTTCCACGCGGATCTCGCCTCCGATCAGCCTGGCTACCTCGCGGCTGATCGACAGGCCCAGCCCCGTGCCTCCGAACTTCCGGCTCGTGGTTCCATCCGCCTGCTGGAATGCCTCGAAGATGAGCCGCTGTTTATCCTTCGCAATCCCAATCCCCGTATCGGTGACGCCGAAGGCGACTACCATCGGACTGCTGTCGAGCACGGAGTTGGCAAATCTCCGGCCCTTGTCGGCTCGCCGGATGTTGAGCGAGACACTCCCTTCATTCGTGAACTTGAACGCATTCGACAACAGGTTCCTGAGCACCTGCTCGAGCCGCTGGCCGTCCGTTCGCATCCTGGCCGGTACATCGGACGCGATATCTACCTTGAACGCCAGCTTCTTTTCCTCGGCGACTGCGTCGAAGCTCCGATGTAAAGCCTCGCTCAGGTCCGCCAGCGACACGTCGGTAGCGTGAACCTGCATCTTGCCCGCCTCGACCTTCGACAGATCGAGCACGTCATTGATCAGCGACAACAGATCGGTCCCTGAAGAGTGAATCGTCTGCGCGTACTCGACCTGTTTGGACGTCAGGTTCCCTTCTTTGTTGTCCGTCAGAAGCTTCGACAGAATGAGCAGACTGTTGAGTGGCGTCCGCAGCTCGTGTGACATGTTCGCGAGGAACTCGGACTTGTACTTGGAGCTCAGCGCAAGCTGCTCCGCCTTTTCCTCGAGAGCAACGCGCGCTGACTCCACCTCGTCGTTCTTCTGCTCGACCTTCCGGTTCTGCTCGGCGAGCAGCGAAGCTTTCTCCTCCAGCTCTTCGTTGACCTGCTGAAGCTCGACCTGCTGATCGCGAAGCAGCTCCTCCGAAGCACGTAACGATTTCGTCTGCGCTTCGAGCTCGGTGTTCGAGCGCTTGAGCTCGTCCTGCTGCTGCTGCAACTCCTGAGACTGGCTCTGAAGCTCCTGCGTCAGGCTTTGCGACTGCTCCAGCAGCTCGCTCGTCCGCATGTTCGCGGCGATCATGTTGAGCACGACGCCCACGCTCTCGCCAAGCTGATCGAGGAACAGCTGATGGATCTGGCTGAAGGGGAGGAACGAAGCGAGCTCGATCACCGCCTTCACCTCGCCCTCGAACAGCACGGGCAGCGTCAGAATGTTTTTCGGCGGAGCTTCGCCGAGTCCCGATGTGATTCGTATGTAATCCGGTGGAACGTTGGTGAGGAGAATCGGCTTCTTCTCCAGAGCGGCCTGCCCCACCAGCCCTTCGCCCAGGTGGAACCGATTTGCAACATGCTTCCGCTCCTTGTAGGCATAGCTGGCGATCAGCTTCAGCACCGAAGCGTTCTGCTCCTTGTCCATGATGTAGAACGCGCCGTGATGCGCCGACACCAGCGGCGTCAGCTCGGACATGATCAGCTTCGAAACTGACTCGAGGTCCTTTTGCCCCTGCATCATCCGGGAGAACTTCGCGAGGTTGGTCTTCAGCCAATCCTGCTCCGTGTTTTTCTCGGTCGTGTCCTTCAGGTTCGCGATCATCTGGTTCAGGTTGTTCTTGAGCTCGTCCAGCTCACCCTGCGCTTCGACCGTGATCTGCCGAGAGAGATCGCCTCGGGTGACAGCCGTGGCCACGTCCGCAATTGCTCGCACCTGAAGCGTCAGGCTGTTGGCCATCGCGTTCACGTTGTCCGTCAGCGCGCGCCACGTGCCGGCCGCGCCCGGAACTTCCGCCTGGCCGCCAAGGTTTCCCTCGGTTCCCACTTCCTTGGCGACACGGGTTACTTCGTCGGCAAAGACGCGGAGACTGTCGACCATCGCGTTGATCGTGTTCTTCAGCTCGAGTATCTCGCCCCGGACCTCGACGGTGATCTTTTGCGACAGGTCTCCCTGCGCAACAGCGGTGGTGACGAGGGCGATGTTGCGGATCTGTCCAGTGAGGTTTCCAGCAAGTGTGTTCACGTTGTCGGTGAGATCCTTCCACGTCCCGGCCACTCCCGGCACCTGTGCCTGACCGCCAAGTCGGCCTTCCGTACCGACCTCACGGGCGACACGAGTAACCTCCGACGAGAATGCGCTGAGCTGGTCCACCATGATGTTGATGGTGTTCTTCAGCTCGAGAATCTCTCCCTTCACGTCCACCGTCATTTTCCGCGACAGATCACCCCGCGCAACGGCGGTGGTGACGTCGGCGATGTTTCTCACCTGACCGGTGAGGTTCGATGCCATGAAATTCACGTTGTCGGTTAGATCCTTCCATGTTCCAGCAACGCCCGGCACTTGCGCCTGACCGCCAAGTCGACCCTCGGTTCCCACCTCGCGTGCTACGCGAGTCACCTCGTCGGCGAATGAGCTGAGCTGGTCGACCATCGTGTTGATGGTGTTCTTGAGCTCGAGGATCTCACCCTGCACGTCGACGGTGATCTTTCGCGAGAGGTCTCCTTTGGCGACTGCCGTTGTCACGTCGGCGATGTTGCGAATCTGGCTGGTGAGGTTGGACGCCATCGCGTTCACGTTGTCGGTGAGATCCTTCCACGTGCCCGCGATGCCCGGCACGTTCGCCTGCCCGCCGAGCTTTCCTTCCGTACCAACTTCTTTTGCAACGCGGGTCACCTCGTCGGCGAACGAGCTCAGCTGGTCGACCATCGTATTGATGGTGCTCTTGAGCTCGAGCGTCTCGCCACGCGCTTCGACCGTGATCTTGCGCGAAAGGTCTCCCTTCGCGACGGCGGTCGTTACGTCTGCAATGTTCCGCACCTGGCTGGTGAGATTTCCGGCAAGCGTGTTCACGTTATCGGTGAGATCCTTCCAGGTGCCCGCAACGCCCGGCACGCTCGCCTGACCGCCGAGCTTACCCTCGGTTCCCACCTCGCGCGCAACACGCGTCACCTCGGCGGCGAAGGCACTCAGCTGGTCGACCATGATGTTGATCGTGTTCTTGAGCTCGAGAATCTCGCCCTTTGCGTCGGCGGTGATCTTTCTGCCCAGATCGCCTTTGGCGACCGCTGTCGTTACGTCAGCGATGTTTCTCACCTGGCCGGTGAGGTTCGACGCCATGAAGTTCACGTTGTCGGTGAGGTCCTTCCAGGTGCCCGCGACATCAGGGACTTCGGCCTGTCCCCCCAACTTACCCTCGGTGCCGACTTCCTTCGCCACGCGTGTCACTTCGCCGGCGAAGATTCGCAGAGAGTCCACCATCGCGTTGATCGTCTGCTTGAGCTCGAGGATCTCGCCCTGCACGTCGACCGTGATCTTCCGGGAGAGATCTCCTTTTGCAACCGCGGTGGTAACGTCGGCAATGTTCCGGATCTGCCCGGTGAGGTTCGACGCCATTGCATTCACGTTGTCCGTGAGATCCTTCCACGTTCCGCCGACCCCCGGCACTTCCGCCTGACCACCAAGCTTTCCTTCAGTTCCTACTTCCTTCGCGACTCGCGTGACTTCAGATGCGAATGCACCGAGCTGATCGACCATCGTGTTGATCGTGTTCTTGAGCTCGAGCACTTCACCCTGTACCTCGACCGTGATCTTGCGGGAGAGATCTCCCTTCGCGACCGCGGTAGTGACGTCGGCGATGTTTCTCACCTGACTCGTGAGATTGCCGGCCAGTGTGTTGACGTTGTCCGTGAGGTCCTTCCACGTGCCGGCAACCCCGGGGACGTTGGCCTGGCCACCGAGCTTACCTTCAGTTCCCACCTCCTTTGCGACACGCGTCACTTCGGAGGCAAATGCGCTGAGCTGGTCCACCATCTTGTTGACGGTGGTCCCGATTCTCAGGAATTCTCCCTGGACAATCTTGCCGTCTATCTCCAGCACCATTTTCTGCGACAGGTCGCCTTCGGCCACTGCCGTCAGCACGCGGGCAACCTCCGTTGTTGGCGATGCCAGGTCTATGATCAGCGAGTTGAGCGAGCTCGTCATCGTCGCCCAGCCACCCGTCGCGCGCCCAATCGATGCACGCTCGTTCATCTGTCCTTCGCGGCCGATTGTCGTGCTGACCCTGACCACCTCCGAAACCAGTCGCTCGTTTCGCTCGGCGATGCCGTTGAAGGCACTGACGATCTCCGACATCAGTGGGTCGACGCTGGATCGGAGACGGATGTCGAAATCTCCGTCGCGAAGATCCTTGAGGCCGGCTAGAAGAGTCTCGAGGTCGGCCCGGAGAGCGCGACTCGACTCGCGGCTTCCATTCCCGTTTCGCCGGCGGCCAGGGGACGCACCGCCATCCCCGCGACTCGTGCCGGACTGTTCGGTTGATTCAAGCGTCCCGCCATCAGCGCTCTTGTGGGCGGCACGGCTTGACCGCTTCCGTCGTGGAGGCGGAGCGGTTTCGTCGGGGCTATCGATTATGTCGCCGATTTCCACGGCTTCTCCTGATCAAATGGTGCTACTTCCGCTTCATCTCGATAGAGGAAACGAGGGAGACACGGCGCAAACCCGCGCGCCAGCGGCTGCATCGGATTTACTGTATTCAAAAGTGGTACCGCTCGAACGCGATTCGCTGCCGGGCGAGGGGTCGAAGTAAGTGACACGCCCACGTTCAGTCATCCGATCTTGCCTTTCAGCAATCGCACCGGAATTCCGCCATTCCGGGTCCGGAATACTTCCTCGAGTGAGATACGAAGCATCGACTCCAGTGCTGTGTCCGCCGACAGGATGACGAGGGTATACCGTGCCGCCTTGAGCTTGAGGACCTTGCCCAGCTGCGCGTAGAGATTTCGAAGTGTTGGTCGCTCACCGACGCGTATCCCGTAGGGAGGGTTGGTGACGATGAATCCGGGCTCAGCCGGCGGCTGGATGTCGGAAATTGGCCGCGCCTGAAGGTCAATGTCGTTGAGCACGCACGCGCGCTCAGCGTTTTCCTTCGCGGATTGTACGACACCATCGTCTCGGTCAGACGCCATCAAGACGCCAGGAGCACGAGAAAGCTCCACTTCGCGTGCTTTTGCGCTGAGCGACTCCCACAGGCCTTTATCATACCCCGGCCACAGCTGGAAACCAAAGTTGCGCCGAATCCCCGGAGCAATCCGCCGAGCCAGCAGCGCCGCCTCGATGGCAATTGTCCCGGATCCGCAGAGTGGGTCCAACAGCGGCGAACGATGGTCCCACATGCTTCCCATCACCATCGCGGCCGCCAACGTCTCACGCAACGGAGCCTTCCCCGTCGCCTGTCTGTAGCCACGGCGATGGAGAAGGCTGCCTGAGCTATCCGCGCTTACGACGCAATCGTCATGAGTGAGCCGTACGATGAACAGCTGGGCTGGCGGTTCCCCCGCGGCGTCGCGCTCCCCTTCCTCCAGCAATTCCGCTCCGGCACTTGTGACGTCGATCTCGCCAACCCGGCGCACTACTGCGTCGGCGAATCTCTGGGCCACTGCGTCAGAGTGATAGAGTCGCGATTTCCTGCACGTCACGCGAAATCGCACCCGGCCTTTGGGACCCACGTATTCATCCCATCGAATTCGCCGGGCCCGCCTCTCCAGCTCGTGAAAGCTGCTGGCGTGGAACTCCGCCACACGGACGACGATTCTACTAGCCGTACGCAGTGAAAGATTTGCGCTGTACAGCTGGGTGAGGTCGCCGGTGAAAGTCACGCCGCCTTCGATCTGCGCCACTCGCGCAATACCCAGATGCTCGAGCTCCGAAGCGACGAATCGCTCGAGCCCGGGAGCGGCAATGGCGAACATCCGTAACGACTGCTTCGATTTGACCCGGTTCAGGGCATCATCCGCAAATTGACGTCGTGTATTCGTGCGTAACGGCGAATCGGACGCGCGCGGTCAATATACCTCGCTTCCGCGTGTTGACGCGCGGGAATGGTTCCTGCCGGTACAACTGTCGTATGCAGGAAAAGATTTCCCGCGAGTTCGCGAGGTCCATCCTCGCGGAGCGGTTTGGTCATGTTGACTTCAGGCGAGGGCAATGGGAGCCTATTCACGCTCTCCTTGAAGGCGGTGACGCACTTGTCGTAATGCCTACGGGCAGCGGCAAATCGGTCATTTACCAGCTCCCCGCGCTGCTCATGCCGGGGCTCACCGTCGTCGTCAGCCCTCTCATCGCCCTCATGAAGGACCAGAAGGACAAACTCACCGCGCAGGGTGTCGACGCGGTTGCCATGCACTCGCACCTCTCGACCCTCGAGAGTCGCGAGGCACACCGCCAGATTCGACAGGGCGAGGGCGAGCTTCTCTATCTCACACCCGAGCGATTCAAGGACAGGGATTTCTTCGAGCATCTCCTCAACCGCAAGGTCAGCCTCTTCGTGATCGACGAGGCTCACTGCGTCAGTCAGTGGGGGCACGACTTCCGCCCGGATTACCTCTCACTCGCTTCGATCGCCAAGCGGCTGGGCCGACCTCCGATTCTCGCGCTCACTGCAACAGCAACGCAGGAGGTTCAGGACGACATCGTGCATCAGCTCGGAATGCACAACCCGCACGTGACAATCACCGGGTTTGCGCGCCCCAATCTGCGCTTCGAGGTCAGGCGGACAGTCAACGACAGCATAAAGGATTCGATCGTAGAGCAGATCCTTCGCGAGAGCGAAGGCTCAGGTGTCGTTTATGTCGCGACGGTGAAGGAATCCGAGCGGCTCTACGAGATGTTGTCGGAGCGCCACGACGTCGGGCTCTATCACGGCAAGCGACCCGCGGCCGAGCGAAAGGCCGTCCAGGAGTCGTTCATGAGTGGTGATACAAAGGTGATCGTCGCCACCAATGCGTTTGGTCTGGGCATCGACAAACACGACATTCGCTTTGTCGTGCACTACCACTTCCCGGGATCCATCGAGTCGTACTACCAGGAAGCAGGACGTGCGGGGCGCGACGGTTTACCGGCAGTCTGCACGATGCTGTATCGAGTGGAAGATCGGCGCATCCAGACGTACTTCCTCGGCGGACGATACCCTGAGGTGGAAGAAGCGGCACGGGTCGCGCTGGCGCTGGAGAAGTATCCTCTGGACCAACCGGTGGCGCTCAGCGACATCACCGAGATCACCGAGGTAGCACAGCGGAAAGCCAAGATTGTTTTCGCACTTCTCAAGCGGCACGGGCTGGTCCGTGAGCACCGAGGCGGTCGCTGGCAGCGGCTGCGGGGCAACCTCACGTCGGTCGACCTGAGCCGCGACCTCACCGACTACGAGGAGCGTCGAGCCGCCGATCAGAAAAAACTCGGAACGATAATCCAGTTCTGTCAGACTACCGAGTGTCGGACGAAATTCATCCTCGAGCACTTCGGCGAAGAGGTTGCCGCCGACTGGAGCTGTGTCAACTGCGACGCATGTGACGCCCGGCTCGTGTGGGCCGAGCCGGCCTAGATCATCCGGTACCAGGGCTAGGCCAACCGGGCGTTGACCTCTAGCTTGACGTTTCCCGCAAACGCTTTCGACACCGGGCAGCCGGAGAGTGTGGCGCTAGCGATCTCCTGGAACTTCACGTTGTCGATTCCCGGAACGGATGCAGTGACATCGAGCCTCATTGTCGTTATCTGGAATCCGACTCCGACATTCTCGACCGTACATTCGGCGGTGGTCGAGATTTTCTTCGGCGGGGTTCCGTTCTTCTCCAGTCCCCCGCTCAGTGCCATACTGTAGCACGCTGCCTCGGCGGAGGCGATGAGCTCTTCCGGATTTGAGCCGCCTTCCTCACCGAAACGCGAGCCGAAGGTGTATTCGCCGCCGACGCTACCCGTACCAACGTTGTAGCTGCCCTTCCCACCTTTTAGTCCGCCTTCCCACACTGCGCTCGCTTTCCTGGTTGGCATCCGATCTCCTTCTGGTTGTGGCTGCTAGCTGACAGTCTTCGAGAAACGCTTCACGCTTACCACGATGAGTCCTGTCGCAAAAAGTGCGAGAATGAGAGTTTCATGCCAGAGATGATTGAACCCGACCCCCTTGAGCAGAATTCCGCGAAGAATCGTCAGGTAGTACGTAAGAGGCAGCGTGTATGAAAACCATTGGGCAACTGCCGGCATTGCTTCTCGCGGAAACATGAAACCCGAGAGGAGAATGTTGGGCATCAGGAAGAAGATGCTGAGCTGGATCGCCTGAATCTGGGTCTTCACCAGCGTCGAGATAAGTAGCCCAATACCAAGATTGGCGACGATGAACGCCAGAGAAAGAACGAACAACAGCGTGATGCTTCCGCGCAGCGGGATGTTGAAGAGCAGCCGCCCGAGGATCAGGATGCAAGCCATCTGCACGTAGCCGACGACGACGAATGGCATCAGTTTGCCGAGCATGATGTCGGTCTTGCTTACCGGTGTGACGACGAGCTGCTCGAACGTTCCTTTCTCCCGCTCCCGGACGATTGCTATGCTGGTGATTGCGAGCAGCGTGAGGCTGAGCAGCACGCCAATGATTCCGGGGACGATGTATACCGAGCTCCGGAGGGCCGGGTTGTACCAGGGCCGTACTCTCACATCGAGCGGCAGTGTGCGCCTCGACTGAGGATCGATCATGGCCGTCGCCCGCACCGATGCCGCCAGTGCTGCTC
>WNFV01003589.1_pt1 | contig 21066 bp, 22 predicted proteins | sample 5400101 | NCBI WGS metagenome assembly WNFV01 (sample SAMN13153361, study PRJNA577476) | soil metagenome | isolation source: 115 cm soil or saprolite under grassland replicate 1 | place: USA:California | collected 2016-06-15 | reverse complement strand
TTGCCGGTGCGCTCTGCTCATTGGCCTGGCTGACCGCGCGCGCGACCGACCGCTGGCATCTGCTCCTGGTCGGGGCGATCGTCCTGCTGGCCTGGAACCCGTACACGCTGTACGACGCCGGCTTCGAGCTCTCGTTCGCCGCCGTCGTCGCGATCTTCGTGCTCGCGCCGCGCTTCCAGCGGTTCCTGGAGGGCTACCCGGTCGGCGCGCTCCGTCCGGTGATCGCCGTCTCCGCTGCGTGTGGCCTTGCGACCGCACCGATCCTCTGGTTCCAGTTCCACGCGCTGCAGCTGCTCGCAGTTCCGGCCAACGCACTGGCTGCGCCGGCCGTCGTGCCGCTCCTCGGTCTCGGGCTCGCCGGTACCGCGATCGCGCCGCTCTCGGGGAGCGCCGCCGCGGCACTCGCGTGGCTGAACGGGTGGTGCGCGGCGTACCTGGCGACCGTTGCACGTGTGATCGGCGGCCTGCCGTTCGCGCAGATCCAGTCCACCCGCACACTGCTCCTGCTGCTCGCCGGTGCTCTCCTGATCGCCGCCTATGCTTCGGAGCGGTCGTGGAGCTCCAACGTCGACGAGACCTAGGTCGTGATCAAGACGGCGATGCGGGTGCAACCCGCATCGCCTCGAAGCGGCGCCGCCGAGTCGGCGCCTGAGTTGGCCGCGGTGGCGACCGAGCTCAAGCCCGTCTATCTGATCACCGGCGGCGACCGGCCGAAGATCCAACGCGCGCTTCGCCGCCTCCGGGAGCGGATCGGCGAGGAGGCAACCGAGCTCCTTTCTGCGCACGAGGCCGGCGGCGAGGACGCCGTCGCCGCGTGCAACTCGCTCGGCCTGCTCGGCGGTGGTGGACGGCTTGTGGTCGTCGAGGACGTCGACCGCTGGAAGGCAGCCGACACGAAGGCGATCGCCGCGTACCTCGCGAGCCCCGCCCCCGACACGGTCCTCGCCCTCGTCGCTGCAGAGCTCAAGAAGGACTCCGCGCTCGCAAAGGCGTGTGCGAAGGCCGGCGACGTGCTCGTGTACGACGTTGTGAAGCGGCGCCTGTCCGAGTGGGTCACCAAGCAGTTCGCGGACCGCAAGGTGAGCATCGACGCGGACGCGGCGCGGCTCCTGATCGAGATCGTCGGCGAGGATCCGGAGGAGCTGGCCAGCGAGGTCGACAAGATCGCGACCTGGTCGGGGGGCGAGCCCGTCGGCACGCGCGAGATCGAGCTGCTCGCCGCCGGCTGCGCCGAAGTCCCGGGCTACGAGCTGACGGATGCCTGGGGGCGGCGCGACCTCGTGGCTGCGCTCGCCGCCCCGCGTCCGCGACTGCCAGACCTTCGCGGCGGAGGGCCTGACCGCGCGCGAGGCGGCCGCGCGCCTGAAGCGACATCCGTTCTACGTCGAGAAGCTCTTCGCGCAGGCGCGTAACTATGGTCCCGACGAGCTGCGCGAAGCCGTCGTGCGGCTCGCCGAGCTCGACCATGCCGTCAAGGGCGGCTCGAGGCTCGCGGTCGATCTCGAGCTCGACCGAGCCCTCGTCGAGATCACGCGGCCGCGCGAAGCCGCGACTGTCGGCTAGCGCTTCGGCGCGACGAGTCGGGCTGCCTGCGCCTTTCGGCGGGCCGCTGTGTTGCGGTGCAGCGCTCCGTGCGCGGCGGCTCGGTCGAGCCAGCGTACGAGCTCGCGGTGCTCGGCGGCGACGTGGTTCTGGTCACCCTCCTTGACTGCGGCCTCGAGCCGCTTCGCGAGCGTCTTCGCGGTCGAGCGGTAGTGCAGGTTCTCGAGCCGCTGTTTGGCGGCGGTGCGAACGCGCTTCTTCTGCTGTTGGATATTCGGCATCGGCGTGAAAAGGCCCGCAATTCGCGGGCGGCAGGATGGTACCAGAGGGTGCCCTCCCTATACTCGCGCGGGTGGACGAGCGCTCCGGCCGCCGGCTCGCCCGGTCGACGGCGATCTTCTCGCTCGCCACCGGGCTCTCTCGGATTCTCGGTCTCGTGCGCGAGGTCGTCGCCGCGTATTACTTCGGCGCCGCCGGGAAGATCAACGCATTCACGGTCGCCTTCCAGGTGCCCAACCTCGTCCGCGCGCTGGTCGCGGACGCAGCGCTTTCGTCGGCATTTGTCCCGGTCTTCACGGAACTGCAGGAGCGCGGCGACCGCCAGCGGGCCTGGCGCGTTGCCTCGAGCCTCTTCTGGCTCGTCCTGCTCGGCCTCAGCGCACTCACCGCCCTGTTCATCGTCGTCGCCCCGTGGATCATCGGCGCGTTTGGAGACCCAGGCGGCGACCGTCAGCTCGCGATCGGCCTCTCGCGCGTGCTCTTCCCGATCGTCGCCCTGCTCGGCGTGTCCGGGATCGTCGTCGGGATCCTCAACAGCTACGAGCGCTTCTCCGTCCCGGCGCTCAGCCCGGTCTTCTGGAACGTCGCGATCATCGCCGGGCTCGTGATCGGCGTCCCGCGGTCGGACTCGATCGACACGAAGCTCTACGTCTACGCCGTCTCGATCGTGATCGGGACGGTGATCCAGGTGCTGCTCCCGATGCCGTGGCTGCGCGGCCTCGACGGACGCCTGCGCGTGCTGATCGACTGGCGCGACCCGGCGGTCTGGCGCGTGCTCAAGCTGATGCTCCCCGTCACGCTCGGGCTGGGGCTGATCAACTTCAACGCCGTCGTCGACTCGGTGTTCGCGTCGCGGCTGATCGACCCGACGCTCGCGCCGACCGCGATCGACAAGGCGTTCCGTCTCTACATGCTCCCGCAGGGGATCTTCTCGGTCGCGATCACGACGGTCCTGTTCCCTTCACTCGCGCGCCTCGCCGCCCGCGGCGACGAGGCCGGCTTCCGGAACACACTCGGGCTCGGTCTCCGGCAGATCGCCTTCCTGCTCATCCCGGCGGGAGTGATGAGCGCCGTGCTCGCGGAGCCGATCACGCGCATCGTCTACCAGCGCGGTCACTTCGAGCCGTCGCAAACGCCGATCGTGGCAGGCGCGCTGGCAGCGTTCTCGGCGGGTCTCTTCTTCAACGGAATGATGCTGCTGCTCAACCGCGGGTTCTTCAGCGTCCAGTCGAACTGGATCCCGACGTCCGTCGCGCTCGGGAACCTCGGGTTGAACGCAGCGCTCGACGCGGCGTTCTATCGCTTCGGCACGTGGGGGATTCCGCTCGCGACGTCCCTCGTGAACGTGGCCGGGAGCGCGGTGTTGATCGTCCTGATGCGCCGACGCCTGGGCAGGCTCGGCTTCGGCGCGATCGCCGACTCGGTGCTGCGAATCGTCGTCGCCTCTGCGACGCTCGCCGGCGCCGCGTACGGGACGTGGTGGGCGCTCGACCGCGGGCTGGGACGGTCTTTTCCAGGACAGCTCGGCTCGGTCGGGCTCGCGCTCGCGATCGGCACCGCCGTCTACCTGCTCGCGTGCCGGGCGCTCAGGGTTCGCGAGCTGGGGGCGTTGCTAGCTTTGCGAAGCCGTCTGGCGCGCACCTGACATGACTCAAGACCGCATCCGCAACTTCTCGATCATCGCCCACATCGACCATGGGAAATCGACGCTGGCCGATCGCATCCTCGAGCTGACGCACGCGGTCTCGAGCCGCGACATGCGGGAGCAGGTGCTCGACACGATGGATCTCGAGCGTGAGCGCGGGATCACGATCAAGGCGCAGGCCGTGCGCGTCGAGTGGAAAGGACACCAGCTCAACCTGATCGACACGCCGGGTCACGTCGACTTCACCTACGAGGTGTCGCGTTCGCTTCAAGCGTGCGAGGGTGCGCTGCTCGTCGTCGACGCCGCGCAGGGGACGCAGGCGCAGACGCTGGCGAACGCGTACCTCGCGATCGAGAACAACCTCGAGATCGTCCCGGTCGTGAACAAGATCGACCTGCCACAGGCCGATCCCGACACCGCCGCCGCAGAGCTCGCCGACCTGATCGGCGACGACCCCGAGCACGTCCTGCGCATCTCCGCGAAGACGGGCGCAGGCGTGGAGGACGTCCTCGACGCGATCGTCGAGCGCGTGCCGGCGCCGGCGGGCGACCCGCAGGCACCCGCACGCGCGTTGATCTTCGACTCGTCGTACGACCAGTACCGCGGCGTCGTCGCCTTCGTGCGCGTCGTCGACGGGCGCTTCTCCACGCGCGAGCCGCTGCGGGCGATGGCGCTCGGGACGCGGTTCGAGGCCGAGGAGCTCGGCTTCTTCTCGCCGACGCGCAGCGCGTCCCGCACGCTCGAGGCCGGCGAGGTCGGCTATGTGATCACCGGCCTGAAGGACGTCTCGAGCCTGCGGGTCGGCGACACGCTCACCTCCGAGAGCCGGCCCGCGGCCGAGCCGCTCCCCGGGTACAAGGACGTGAAGCCGATGGTGTTCGCGGGCTTGTTCCCGACGGACTCCGACGACTACCCCGAGCTGCGCGACGCGCTCGAGAGGCTGAAGCTGAACGACGCCGCGCTCTTCTACGAGCCGGAGACCTCGCAGGCGCTCGGCTTCGGCTTCCGCTGCGGCTTCCTCGGCCTGTTGCACATGGAGATCGTGCGCGAGCGCCTCGAGCGCGAGTTCGACCTCGACCTGCTCGTGACCGCGCCGAACGTCGCCTACCGGGTGAAGCCCCCGAACGAGGACTGGCGCGAGGTGCACACGCCGAGCGACATGCCGAACGAGATCGAAGAGGTCGAGGAGCCGTACATCAAGGCGTCGATCATCGTCCCGAAGGAGTTCGTCGGCGCCGTGATGGAGCTGAACAACGACCGGCGCGGGCGCTTCGACCACCTCGAGTATCTGTCCGAGGAGCGCGTGCACCTGACGTACGAGCTGCCGCTCGCGGAGATCGTGCTCGACTACTACGACCACCTGAAGTCGCGGACGCGCGGTTACGCCAGCTTCGACTACGACGTGATCGGGTTCCGCCCGGGCAAGCTCGTCCGCGTCGATGTGCTCGTCGGCGGGGAGAGCGTCGATGCGCTCTCGCTCATCATCCACCGCGATTCCGCATACGACCGCGGTCGCGCGCTCGTCGAGCGCCTGCAGAAGGAGATTCCGCGCCAGCACTTCGACGTCGCGATCCAAGCGGCGATCGGCGCGCGCGTAATCGCGCGCGAGACCGTCAAGGCGCGGCGCAAGGACGTGCTCGCCAAGTGCTACGGCGGCGACATCACGCGCAAGCGCAAGCTGCTCGAGCGCCAGAAGGCCGGCAAGAAGCGGATGAAGCAGGTCGGGATGGTCGAGGTGCCGCAGGAGGCGTTCCTCGCCGTGCTCAACCTCGACGCGGAGAAGAAGTGACGCGCCATCTCTACGTCCACCTGCCGTTCTGCGCACATCGCTGCGGCTACTGCGACTTCGTCACCGTGGTCGGGCGGAACGGCCGGCACGCCGCCTACGTCGACGCGTTGCTCACCGAGCTCGCGCTCGAGAGCGACCTGCTCGCGCCGGACGTCGAGACGGTGTTCCTCGGCGGTGGCACGCCGACGTTCACCGAACCGCGCGCGCTCGAGCGCCTGCTGCGCGAGCTGCCGAGCGCGGAGGAGGTGACGGTCGAAGCGAACCCCGAGACCGTCACACAGGAGCTCGCGCGCATGTTGCGCGGTTTGGGAGTGAATCGCGTCTCGCTCGGCGTACAGAGCTTCCGGCCTCATCTTCTCGCCGTGCTCGACCGCGTTGCCCAACCTGACACCGTCCGGCGTGCTTACTACCATCTCCGTGATGCCGGATTTGACAACATCTCGTTCGATCTCATCTACGGGATCCCTGGGCAGAGCCCCGCCGACCTCGAGTCGGATCTCGGCGACGCGCTCGAGCTCGGCCCGGAGCATCTCTCCTGCTACGAGCTCGAAGCGAAGCCGGGGACGCGTTTCACCCATGCCCACGGCGAGGAGTTGGCGCGCCAGGCCGACGCGATGGAGTCGTACTTCGAGCTCGTCGTCGAGGCGCTGACGGGCAACGGCTATCGCTGGTACGAGACCGCGAACTTCTGTCGTGACGCAGACCGCGACCTGCGCTCCCGGCACAACCTCGCGTACTGGCTCGGCCGCGACTACCTCGGGCTCGGGATCGGCGCGGTCTCGACAATTCAGGGCAACCGCAGGCGCAACACGCCCCGCTTGCCGGCGTACATAGCCGAGCTGGCCGCGGGTCGAATGCCGACGCGGGAGCTCGAGCCGCTCTCCGCGGACGTGCGGATGCGCGAGCGCGTCATGCTCGGGCTCCGCCTCGACGAGCCGCTCGCCATCGACGGGCTGGCCGGCGTCCTCGATGAGCCCGCCCTCGAACGGCTCGAGCGACTCGGTCTCGTCGCCCGCCAGAACGGCGCGCTCGCGCTGACCACGCGAGGGCGCATGCTCGGCGGCGGCGTTACGGCGGACCTGCTCGCCTAAGGCGCCGACTTGGCGGCGCCGCATAGAGGTCGCGCGGGCTTTGCTCGCGCGACCGTCTCGACCAGTACCTTGGACAGACTACCCTCTGAAGCGCGGGAGGGTCCGCCTAAAATGCCTGCAAATGAGCTCTGATCGAGGATCCGGCCTGACCCCGCGGCAGCGCGAGCTGCTCGCGCGCGTGATCGAGGAGTACATCGCGACGGGCCAGCCCGTCGGGTCGAAGTACCTCGTCGAGCGGGCCGAGCTCAGCGTCTCGGCCTCCACGGTCAGAAGCGAGCTGGCCGAGCTGGAAGCGCGCGGCCTGCTCACGCACCCGCACACCTCGGCCGGCCGGGTCCCGACCGAGCAGGCCTACCGGCTGCACGCCGAGGAGCTGCTCGCCCGCCAGGAGCCCCGGGCCGAGTCCTTTCCGCTCGACCTGTCCGAGCTGCAACGGGAGGTCGACTCCGCCCTCGAGACGACGAGCGAGGTGCTCTCGCGCGTCACGCACATGCTTGCGCTCGTGTCAGCTCCGCCGCTGCAGACGACGACCGTGCGACACGTCGAGGTGCTGCTGCTCAACCCGCGCACGGTCATGGCGGTGGTGATCACGTCGACCGGGGGTGTCGCGAAGCGCGTCGTCACCTTCGACCAGCCGGTCGATCCAGGTCTGACCAAGTGGGCCGGCGAGTACCTGAACGAACGGCTCGCGGGCCTGCGACTGGGTACGAGCGCAGTGCGGCGGGTGCTCGTCGAGCCGAGCCTCGCGGCGGGTGAACGAGCCTTTCTGGCCGCGCTCCAGCCCGTCTTCACGGACGCACTGCAGTCGGAGCAGCGGCTCTACATGGGCGGCAGCGCCGAGCTGCTCGAAGGTGCGCGCGAGGACGAGCTCGACCTCTACAGGCATGTGCTCGTCACGCTCGAACGCCGGGCCGCGTTGCTCGGGCTGCTCGGCGAGGCGCTCGACCCGCTGCGTGCGTGGGTGCGCCTCGGCGGCGAGCTCGAGCACCCGGCCTTCCAGGAGGCGGCCCTCGTCGGCGCGACCTACGGACTGACGCACCGGGCGCTGGGTGCGGTCGGCCTGCTCGGCCCGGTGCGGATGGACTACGACAAGGCGATTCGCTCCGTGCGCGCCGCCGCGCAGGAGCTGTCTCGCTTCGTGGAGGACGTCTACGAGGACAACTGACGGCGACGCTACGCTGAGCCGGTGGCCACGACGGAACGCGACTACTACGAACTTCTCGGTGTGGCGCGTGACGCGAGCGCCGACGACATCAAGAAGGCGTTCCGCCGGCTTGCGCGCGAGCTCCATCCTGACGTCTCCGAAGCGCCGGACGCCGAACACCGTTTCCGCGAGGTGGTCGAGGCGTACGAGGTGCTGTCGAACTCGGAGCGCCGACAGCTCTACGACCGCTTCGGTCACGCAGGCCTGCGCAGCGGCGGCTTCCAGCCGAGCACGTTCGACCTCGGGAGCCTGTCCGACCTCTTCTCCGCGTTCTTCGGCGACGACCTCTTCGGCGTCGGCGGCAGGATGGGACGCGCGCGCGGCGCGGACCTCGCCGCACGGGTCGAGATCGACCTCGCCGAGGTGGCCACCGGCACGAAGCGGGAAGTCCCGTTCGGCGTGGCGGCGACCTGCGGCCGCTGCAAGGGCAGCGGCGCAGAGCCCGACACCGAGGTGCGTTCGTGTCCGAGTTGCGGCGGCAACGGGCGCGTCCGCCAGGTGTCGCGGAGCGTCTTCGGCGAGTTCGTCCGCACGGGCGCCTGCCCGACCTGCAGCGGCTCCGGGAAGCTGATCGAGCATCCGTGTGACGAGTGCGGCGGCGCCGGGAGGGTGATCGAAGAGCGGACGCTCGAGGTCGAGATCCCGGCCGGCATCCACGACGGCCAGCGCATCCGCCTCAGCGGCGAGGGACATGCGGGCTCGGTCGGCGCGCGCGCGGGCGACGTCTACGTCGAGGTGCACGTCCGTCCCGACCAGCGCTTCGTGCGCGAGGGCAACGACGTCTACACGACCGTCGACCTGACCATCACGCAGGCGGCGCTCGGCGCGACGGTGACCGTGCCGACGCTCGAGGGGGAGACGGAGCTGAGCTTCGAGCCGGGGACGCAGCCGGGCGAGATCGTCGTTCTGCGCGGCCGCGGCCTCCCTGTCCTGCAGGGCTTCGGCCGCGGCAACCAGCGCGTGCTCGTCAACGTCACGGTGCCGCGCCGCCTGACCGAGGAGCAGCAGCGCCTGCTCGAGGAGTTCGAGCGGCTCGCGGGCGCAGAGACCTACGAGCCGGGCGAGGGGTTCTTCGACAAGCTCAAGAGCGCGTTCCGCTGAGCGGGTGGCGCCGCGTCTCGGTCGCCGTCCCCGCCGAGCGCGCGGAACAAGCGCGAGCGCGGATGCTCGAACTCTTTCCGGAAGGCTTCGAGGAGGTCGACTCGAGTGACGGCGTCGAGCTCGTCGCCTACACCGACTCGGGCGGCGAGGAGCGGTTGTGGCACGCGTTCGGCGGCGCCCGCGCGGAGAACATCGCTGCGGATTGGCGCGACCGCTGGAAGGCGTTCCACCATCCCGTCCGGATCGGCTCGCTCTGGATCGGGCCGCCCTGGGAGGAGCCGCCCGCCGACGTGACGGCCGTCGTGATCGAGCCGGGTCGCGCGTTCGGGACCGGTGCGCATCCGACGACGAAGCTCTGCGTGCAGCTGCTCAGCGAGCTCGAGCGCGCGAGCGTGCTCGACCTGGGCTGTGGCTCGGGCGTCCTCGCCATCGTCGCAGCCAAGTCCGGCTTCGCGCCCGTGCTCGCAGTCGATTCCGACCAGCATGCGGTCGACGCGACGCGCACCAATGCCGCCGCCAACGGCGTCGAGCTCGAGGCGAGCGTCCTGGACGTGCTCACCGACGAGCTGCCGCGCGCGGAGATCGCACTCGCCAACATCACACGGCCCGCCCTGGAGATCCTCGCGCCGCGACTGCACGCGCGCAGGCTCGTCAGCTCGGGATACCTGCCGACCGACCCGATCGAGCTCCACCCGTTCCGGCACGTGAAACGCCTGACGGACAGTGGCTGGGCGGCGGACTTGTACGAAGGCGCCGAGTAGCATCACGGGCCGATGGCCACCTTTTCCGTCCGTTTTCTCGGCTGCAAGGTCTCGCACACCGACGCCCATGAAATTCGTGAGGCGTTGCTGGCGGACGGCCACACGGAGGGCGGCACCGATGTCGCGGTCGTCAACAGCTGCTGCGTGACGCACGAGGCGGTGCGGAAGTCACGCCAGGCCGCCACACGCGCGGCGCGCACGCACCGGCGCGTCTACGTGACGGGCTGTGCCGCCAATCTCGCCGCCGATGCGTTCGAGGGGCTGCCGGAGAACGTCACGGTCGTCGCGCGACGCAGCGAGGAGACGCCCGCTTTCGTGGCGGGCGACGTCGGCGCGCTCGGCTGCATCCAGGCGGACGCGCGCCTCGACCGCGTGCGGGCGTTCGTGAAGATCCAGGACGGCTGCAGCTTCTCGTGCAACTTCTGCGTGATCCCGCTCGTGCGCGGCGCGTCGCGTAGCCGGTCCGCCGCAGCGGTGCTCGCCGAGGTCCGTCGCCGGATCGCGCAAGGACATCGCGAGGTCGTTCTCACCGGGATCAACCTCGGGTGCTACCGCGACCGCGAGGCCGGCTACAAGCTGCCGCGGCTCGTCCGCGAGGTCGGCGCCGTTCCCGGCCTCGCGCGCTTGCGGCTCTCCTCGATCGAGGTCAACCACGTCGACGCCGAGCTGATCGCCGCGCTGCGCGAGACGCCGACCGTCAGTCGCCATCTGCACGTGCCGCTGCAATCGGGCGACGACGGCGTCCTGCGCGACATGGCGCGCCGCTACAGCTCGAGCACGTACCTACGCCGCCTCGAGCGGCTCGCCGACTTCAACCTCACGACCGACGCGATCGTCGGTTTCCCGACCGAGAGCGAGGCGGCGTTCGAGCGCACGCTCGCGGTCGTCCACACGGCTGGGATCACCAAGGTGCACGTCTTCCCTTACTCGCCCAGGCCCGGAACCGTGACCGCCGCACGCGACTCCGTCTCGCCGGCCGTCAAGAAGGAACGCAGCGCCCGGCTGCGCGCGGCTTCGGAGGCGGCCTGCCTCGCGCGCTGGCGGCGGAAGGTCGGCGCGGAAGACGTCGTGCTCGTCGACCGGCCGGGGCGTGGCTACGGCGACGACTACTCGCCGTGGCTCGTCGACGCACCGGTCGGCGAGCTCGTGCGGGTGCGCGGCGCGTCCGTGTCGGAGGAGGGGATCCTCGCTGCCTGACGACTGCCTTTTCTGCAAGCTCGTGCGCGAGGGCGACCACGTCGCGAAGACGGAGGGCCTCGTCGCCGTGCGCGACATCAACCCGCGCGCGGACACACACCTTCTCGTGATCCCCGAGCGGCACGTGCCGACGTTTCGCGAGATCGGCGAGTTCCCGGCCGACGAGGACAAGCGGATGCTCGATTTCATCGCCGAGACTGCGCGCGCGCAGGGGCTCGAGGACTACCGCGTCGTCGTCAACGTGGGCGAGGGCGGCGGGCAGACCATCTTCCACCTCCACTGGCACATCCTCGGCGGCCGAGTGCAAGGGTTGCCGGCGTGAGCCTCATCGCCCGCATGGAGGAGGACCTCCGCGCCGCGACGCTTGCGCGCGACGCCGACCGCCGCGACGCGCTGCGGCTGATCCTCTCCAGCCTGCGCTCCGCGGAGAAGGAGCTGCAGCGCCCCCTCTCCGACGAGGAGGAGCTGCAGGTGTTGCAGCGTGAGCGCAAGCGCCGCGTCGAGGCGGCGGAGGCCTTCCGCGGCGGCGGCCGTGAGGAGCAGGCGGCGGCGGAGGAGCGCGAGCTCGCGGTGCTCGAAGAGTTCATGCCGGAGCCGCTCTCCGACGACGAGCTCGAGGAGATCGTCGACGACGCGATCGCCGAGAACGGCGCGACGAGCATGCGGGACTTCGGTCGCGTCATGGCCGACGTGATGCCTCAGGTGTCCGGCCGGGCGGACGGTTCGGTCGTGTCGCAGCTCGTCAAGGAGAAGCTTGCTTAGGGTCGATCGCCACAACCCAGGCGGAGACGCGGGCGAAGCCCGCGTCTCCTTGCTGGTCGGCGCCGCAAGACGGCGCCTCCGCGGCCGCGTGATGGCCGACGTGATGCCTCAGGTGTCCGGGCGCGCAGACGGCTCCGTCGTCTCTCAGCTGGTGAAAGAAAAGCTGGCCTGACTCGCCCCTACACTGAGGTCGTGGAAGAAGTCCTTGATGTCTCCAACGACGTCGCGGCCGAGCTCGCCTCGATCGGCGACGGGATCCTCGACGCCCTGCGTGACCGGCTGGAGATCAACATCCTGTTGCGCGGCAACCGGCTGACGATCGCCGGCGACGACGTCCACGTCGCGGAGGCGCGCGCGGTCGTGGACGAGCTCGTCGAGCTGGTCGAGACCGGTCAGGAGATCGGTCCGGCCACCGTAGACGCCGTCCTGAAGGCGATCGACCAGGCCGAGAACGTCCAGGACGTCTTCGGCGACGTCGTTTGGCGCCACCGTGGAAAGCAGATCACGCCGAAGACGGTGACGCAGAAGCGCTACGTCGACGCGATCCGCAACTGCACCGTCACCTTCGGGATCGGCCCGGCCGGAACCGGCAAGACGTACCTGGCGATGGCGCTCGCGGTCGCCGCGCTGCAGGAGCGCCAGGTCGCGCGGATCATCCTCACGCGCCCCGCGGTCGAGGCCGGCGAGCGGCTCGGCTTCCTGCCCGGCGACATGCTGGCCAAGGTCGACCCGTACCTGCGCCCGCTCTTCGACGCGCTCTACGACATGCTCGACGCGGAGCGGCTGAACACCTACATGGAGCGCGGCACGGTCGAGGTCGCACCGCTGGCGTTCATGCGTGGCAGGACCCTTAATGACTCCTTCATCATCCTCGACGAGGCCCAGAACACCAGCCCGGAGCAGATGCAGATGTTCCTCACGCGGCTCGGCTTCGGCTCGAAGGTCGTCGTCACCGGCGACGTCACGCAGGTCGACCTCCCACGCGAGCAGGCGTCCGGCCTGATCCACGTGCAGGACATCCTCGGCTCGGTCGACGGCATCGCGTTCATCCGCTTCGGGCATGAGGACGTCGTGCGGCACAAGCTCGTGCAACGCATCGTCGAGGCGTACAAGCTGCACGCGGAGGAGACGGGAACGCAACGGCGGAAGTAGGGGCGATGGTCGAGATCGAGGTCGCGAACCGCTCGGGCGCGCAGCTCGACCTCGATGCCGCCGCCGAGCTGATCCGAGCGGTGCTGCGAGACGAGGGAATCGAGGACGGCGAGCTCGGGCTGCAGCTCGTTGGGCCGGAGGAGATCCGCACGCTCAAGCGGGAGCACCTCGGCGCCGACGAGGAGACGGACGCACTCGCTTTCCCGCTCGACGGGCGCGAACCGGTGCCGGCAGAGTTGCCGCGCCAGCTCGGCGACGTCGTACTGTGTCCACAGGTGGTCGGCGAGTCATGGCGCGCGCCGCTCGTGCATGCGGTGCTGCACCTGGTCGGCTACGACCACGGCGCCGAGATGGAAGCCCGGGAGCGGGCGCACGCATGAGGCCGAGGCCGTCGATCATCGAGAGCTTCAACTTCGCGATCGAAGGCGTAGTGCACGTGCTGCGCACGCAGCGCAACATGCGCATCCACTTCGCGATCGCGGTGGCCGTGCTCGTCGTCGCCGTCGCGGTCGGCGTCTCCAGGCTCGAGCTGATCGCCCTGCTGCTCTCGATCACCTTCGTGCTCGTCGCGGAGATGATCAACACCGCGGTGGAGGGGACGATCGACGCGGCCACGACGGCCTTCGACCCGATGGCGAAGCTGGCGAAGGACATCGCCGCCGGCGCGGTCCTGATCGCTTCGGTCAACGCGGTCGCCGTCGGCTACCTGGTCTTCGCCGGCAAGGCCGCGGACAAGTCGGCGGACGTGCTCGACAGGCTGCGCGACGCGCCCGCCCAGGTCACGGTGATCGCGCTCGTCGTGACCGTCATCATCGTGATCGCCACGAAGGCCTGGACCGGGAAAGGAACGCCGCTGCGGGGCGGCTTGCCTTCGGGCCACGCGGCGATCGCGTTCGCCGCCTGGATGGCGGCGACCTACATCGTGGGGGACTCCCACCGCTTCGTCGTGAGCGCCCTGACCTTCATCATGGCCCTGCTGGTGGCACAGACGCGCGTGGAATCCGGCATCCACTCGACCCTCGAGGTCGCGTACGGCGGTGCCATCGGCGCGCTCGTGACCCTCTCCATCTTCCAGCTGCTGTGAGCAAAGACCTTTACGAACGCGCCGTCGCGATCTCCCAGCGCGCGTACGCGCCGTACTCCAACTACCTCGTGGGCGCGGCCGTGCAGACCAAGGACGGGCGGATCTTCGAGGGCGTCAACGTCGAGAACGCCGCCTACCCGCTCGGGGTCTGCGCGGAGAAGTCCGCGCTCGTGAAGGCCGTAAGCGAGGGCTACAAGCCGGGTGATATTGCGGCGATCGGGATCACGGCCTCGCCGTGCGGCGGCTGCCGGCAATGGCTGTACGAGTTCGGGATCGAGGAGATCACCTTCCTCAACTCGCAGGGCGAGCTCGCCACGTACTCGGCGGCCGAGTTGCTGCCGGACACGTGGGACCTCCCGGCTTGAAGTCGGGCTTCGTCGCCGTCGCGGGACGGCCGAACGTCGGCAAGTCCACGCTGGTCAACGCCCTCTGCGGCGGCAAGGTCGCGATCGTGTCCGACAAGCCGCAGACGACCCGGCGCCGCATCTTCGGGATCGCGAACGGGGACGACTACCAGCTCGTGCTCGCCGACCTGCCCGGCTTCCAGCGGCCACTCGATCCGCTGACGGAGCACATGCAACGTACGGTCGACAGCGCTTTCGAGGACGTCGAGGGCGTGCTGCTCGTGCTCTCTGCGCGCGAGCGCATCGGCGCCGGCGACCGCTTCGTGGCGCGGCGCGTGTTCGAGCTCGGCGTCCCCGTCGTGATTGCGCTGAACAAGGTCGACCGGCTCAAGGGCGGCCACATCGCCACGCAGATGGAGACGGCGTCCAAGCTCGGCGACTTCCATGCGCTGCATCCGGTCAGCGCGAAGACGGGCGACGGCGTGCCCGAGTTGCGCGAGGAGCTGGTCGGCCTGCTGCCCGAGGGCCCGTTGTACTACCCGCGTGAGCAGCGGAGCGACCTGCCGGTCGAGCTGCAGATCGCCGAGTTCGTGCGCGAGCAGGCGCTCCGCCTCACGAAAGAGGAGGTGCCGCACGCGATCACCGTCGAGGTGCAGGAGGTCGGTGAGAAGGTCGTCCAGGCGGACGTCCTCGTCGAGACCGAGTCGCAGAAGCAGATCGTGATCGGCAAGGGCGGCACGAAGCTCCGTGACATCGGCAAGAGCGCGCGGCCGGAGATCGAGCAGCTCCTCGGCCATCCGGTCTTCCTGGAGCTGCGTGTGAAGGTGAAGCCCCGCTGGCGCCGCGACGAGGCGCTGTTGGAGCGACTCGGGATCTAGCGCCGGCTGAGAATGAGGCCGAGCAGGACCCCGGCAGCAAGCAGCTGCACCCAGTCGGGCAGACCGCCCGAGCGGTGCCAGCCGCGGAAACGATGACTCGGGAAGAGCTTGCGCCCGCCCGGGCGTGGCAATCGCAGTACGTGCTCGAGATCCGGTGCGGATCCGGCCGCGGCGCCGAGAGTCACGACGTCGAAAGGGCCGTGCCTGAACGTGACGGCGGCGAGCGCGGCCACACCCGACCACAGCTCGAAGCGCCGGTTCCCGATGTCCTCGTGCGGCAAGCGGTCGCCGGCGAGATGCATGAGCGCTCCCACGGCGATCGCCGATCGCCGCGACGGCGCGAGCGCACCGACGGCGGCCCCGGAGGCGACGTGCAGCGAGACGATCACCGTCGCGGCTTCGTGAAGACATTCGCGCCCCCGCGCTCGAGCGTGTGGGGATTAAGGCGCGCAACCCTCGAATACACCACGGCCGAAGCGTAAGCCAGGCGAAGCCGGCTTACGCGCAGGCGAACTGATGCGACGCGGCAACGCGAAGCATTGCCGCGCCGCACGGTCGCAGGCCGTCGCCGACCACCTGGGAGCGCACGGGCTTTGCCCGTGCGCGCTCCTCGCGAAGCGGTGTACATCGGAGAGCGAAAGCAAAGCTTTCGCTCTCCTTCCGGGAGCTACACTCGCCTCATGGCGCAGGCACCCGTTCTGCCGCGCGGATTCGAGCTTCCGCTCGAGCCGAGGCTGCCCCGCATCGGCTCCGTCGATGCGGTCGCGCTGGAGGAGCGCGCGGCGTCGCTTGCGAAGCGCTCGATCAAGCGCGAGGCGAAGGTGTTCGCGCTCGACCTCGCCGTGCGCATGATGGATCTGACGACGCTCGAGGGGCAGGACACGCCCGGGAAGATCGCGGCGCTCGCGTCGAAGGCGATCCGGCCCGATCCGAGTGACGCAGGCGTGCCGTCGGTCGCCGCGATCTGCGTCTACCCGAATCTCGTACCGACCGCAGTCCAGCGCGTCGAGGGCTCGAGCGTGAAGGTGGCGTCCGTCGCCACGGCGTTCCCGTCGGGCCAGTCGCCGCTGGAGGCGAAGCTGGACGAGGTGCGCTGGGTCGTCGAGCACGGCGCCGACGAGGTCGACATGGTGATCGACCGCGGCGCGTTCCTGTCGGGCCGTTACGCGAAGGTCTACGACGAGATCGTGCAGGTGAAGGAGGCGTGCGGCGCCGCGCACCTCAAGGTCATCCTCGAGGTCGCCGAGCTCGGGACGTACGACAACGTCCGCCGCGCGTCGCTGCTGGCGATGGCCGCGGGCGCCGACTTCATCAAGACGTCGACCGGGAAGCTCCCCGGTGCGGCGACGCTGCCGGTGACGCTCTGCATGCTCGAGGCGATCCGGGACGTGCACGAGGAGACCGGCCGCATGGTCGGGATGAAGCCTGCCGGCGGTATCCGCCAGGCGAAGCAGGCCGTGCAGTACCTCGTGCAGTTGCACGAGACGCTCGGGCTCGACTGGCTGACGCCCGATCTGTACCGGCTCGGCGCGTCGTCGCTCCTGAACGACGTGCTGATGCAGCTGCGGAAGGAGAAGACGGGCGTGTACCAAAGCCCGGACTACTTCACCGTTGACTGAGCTCGAGCGAAAGCAGGATCGCGCACCGGTCCCGTCCGAGTGGACCTACGCATCGGCGCCCGAGGCGCGCGACATCGTCGCGCTGCAGGAGCGCTACGGCCACTACGTCGGCGGCGAGTGGCTGGACGCGCGCGAGACGTACACGACGATCTCGCCTGCGAGCGAGGAAGCGCTGGCCGAGGTGGGGCAGGCGACGCCCGAGGAAGTCCAGGCCGCCGTCACCGCCGCGCGCGACGCCTACGAGAACGGCTGGTCGGACATCTCGCCGGCCGAGCGCGCGAAGTACCTGTTCCGGATCGCGCGCATCCTGCAGGAGCGCTCGCGCGAGTTCGCGGTGCTCGAGTCGCTGAACGGCGGCAAGCCGATCAAGGAGTCGCGCGACGTCGACCTCCCGCTCTCCGCCGCGCACTTCTTCTACTACGCCGGCTGGGCGGACAAGCTCGAGTACGCGTTCCCGAACCGGCGGCCGAAGCCCGTCGGCGTCGCGGGACAGATCATCCCCTGGAACTTCCCGCTGCTGATGCTCGCGTGGAAGATCGCGCCGGCGCTGGCGGCGGGCAACACCGTCGTGCTGAAGCCCGCGGAGACGACGCCGCTCTCGGCGCTGCTCTTCTGCGACGTCCTCCGGCAGGCCGAGCTGCCGCCCGGCGTCGTCAACATCGTCACGGGTGACGGCCGCACAGGCGTCGAGATCGTCAAGTCCGAGGGCGTCGACAAGATCGCGTTCACGGGCTCGACCGAGGTCGGCAAGGCAATCCAGCGCGAGCTCGCGGGCACGGGCAAGAAGCTGACGCTCGAGCTCGGCGGCAAGGCAGCGAACATCATCTTCGACGACGCCGCGCTCGACCAGGCGGTCGAGGGAATCATCAACGGCATCTACTTCAACCAGGGCCACGTCTGCTGCGCGGGCTCGCGCCTTTTGGTGCAGGAGTCGATCTACGAGCCGGTCGTCGAGAAGCTGAAGCGCCGTCTGACGACGCTGCGCGTTGGTGACCCGCTGGACAAGAACACGGACGTCGGTGCGATCAACTCGAAGCAGCAGCTCGAGAAGATCGAGGAGCTTGTCGCCTCGGGCGCGGAGGAAGGCGCCGAGATCTACCAGCCGCCGTGCCGGCTGCCGGAGAAGGGCTACTGGTTCGCGCCGACCGTCTTCACCAACGTCGCGCAGAGCTACCGCATCGCGCAGGAGGAGATCTTCGGCCCCGTTCTTTCGATCCTCACGTTCCGCACGCCCGAGGAGGCGGTCGAAAAGGCGAACAACACGCCGTACGGGCTCAGTGCGGGCGTGTGGACGGAGAAGGGCTCGCGCATCCTCTGGATGGCGGAGCGGCTGCGCGCCGGCGTCGTGTGGGCCAACACGTACAACCGCTTCGATCCGAGCTCGCCGTTCGGCGGCTACAAGGAGTCGGGCTTCGGCCGCGAGGGCGGGCGCCATGGGCTCGAGCCGTACCTGCAGTTCGAGGACGGGGCATGAGCAGGCTTCCGGTCAAGAAGACGTACAAGCTGTTCATCGGCGGCGCGTTCCCGCGCTCCGAGTCGGGGCGCACGTACGAGGCCGAGGGGCAGAACGTCGCCCGCGCCTCGCGCAAGGACGTGCGCGACGCGGTGCGGGCCGCACGCGGCGCGCTGCCGAAGTGGGCGGGCATGACCGCGTACAACCGTGGCCAGGTGCTGTACCGGCTCGCGGAGATGATCGAGGCGCGCACGGCCGAGTTCGCGGAGCTCTGCAGCGGCCGTCCGGAGGTCGAGCGCAGCGTCGATCGGATCGTCTGGTATGCGGGTTGGGCGGACAAGCTCGCGCAGGTGCTGGGCTCGTCGAATCCCGTTGCGGGCCCCTACTTCAACTTCACGGTCCCCGAGCCGACCGGTGTCGTCGCCGTCCTCGCGCCGGACGAGCCGCCGCTGCTCGGCCTCGTCTCGCGCGTCCTGCCGGCGCTGACGGGCGGGAACGTGGTCGTCGCCGTCGCCTCGGAGACGCGGCCGCTCGCGGCGATCGAGCTCGCGGAGGCGCTCGCCACCTCGGACGTTCCAGGCGGGGCGGTCAACCTGCTGACGGGCCGCCGAGGGGAGCTCGCGCCCTGGCTCGCCGCCCACATGGACGTCAACGCCCTCGATCTCACCGGCGCGGACGGCGACTCGCCCGACCTGGAGCGCTCGGCTGCAGACAACGTGAAGCGGGTCGTGCGCGGCCAACCTGACTCGCAGAGCCCCTGGGACATCGCGTCGTTCCTCGAGCTCAAGACCGTTTGGCACCCTGTAGGCCAATAGCTGGATACTTTGGGCCGGGTCGACGCTTCGATGGTGTTTGCTTGCGGGATATTGGAAGTCAGACGGCCGTGTGGGCAAAGCTCACTCGGCCTCTATGCGGCGCCGCCGAGTCGGCGCCTTGGGCCGTGAGATTCAGCCAGGCGATCTCTGAAGGGGACGGCATCTCGCTGATCGTCGATGTCGCCGACGCCGAGGCGGCGAGGGCGGCCGAGTCGCAGGGGGCGGAAGCGGTTGCCGTCACGAGTGCGATCGACCTGCGGGAGGCGATCGAGCTGCCGATCCTTTGGCGGGTCGCCGGCGGGCCCTCCGCGGCTGCGGTCGCCGGGGCCGACGCTTGGCTGATCTCCGTGACGGCGGCGGGCGACGACGGCGAGTGGCTGACGAGACAGCATGCGGAGGCGATCGAGCTCGGCCTCGACTGTGTCGTCGAAGTCCGGAACGAGGAGGAGCTCGAGCTCGCGCTGGAGCGACTCGATCCCGAGATCCTGCTCTTCTCGGTCGGAGACGACGACGATGCCGACGCGCTGCGCCGCGCGCTCGACCTGCTGCCCGATGTGCCGGCGGGAAAGCTTGCGGTCGCGGAGGTGCCGGTGTCGGGCCGCGAGCAGGTTGAGGAGCTCGAGCGGGCTGGAGTCGATGCGGTCATCGTCGGAGCGCGAAACGTCGCCGGGCTCGTCAGCGGCGCTCCGCCGCAGGTCTGAGGCGCCGACTCGGCGGCGCCGACCATCAGGACGGCGGGCTTTGCCCGCCGTCCGTCTGAAATGACCGATCGACCCGATCGAAGTCAATCCAGACCGACCCTGAGCCGCCTTTTAGACCGCTGGGCCGGGACGCAGTGGGGCGGCCCGGGCACAGCGCTCGCCGCCCTGCTCGGCGGCGCCGCAGCCTTGCGCTTCGTCGGTATCCAGTACGGCCTGCCGTTCGGCAACCTGCTCAACCCCGACGAGCAGTCGATCGTTCCGCGCGCCTGGAAGCTCGTGCACGGCGGCGGGGGCGATCCGCACTGGTTCGACTACCCGACGCTGCTGATGTACGTCAATGCGCCCTTCCAGGCGTGGCAGGACGAGCCCTCGTTTCTGACTGCCCGGATCGTCGCCGTCGTGCTCGGGCTGGGGGCGATTGCGGCGGCGTGGTGGCTGGGTCAGCGAGCCTTCGGAGCGGGCCTCGTGACGGCGGCGATCGTCGCTGCGTGCACGATCAACGTCGCGTACTCGCGCGCGGCCGTCACCGACGTCCCGCTCACGCTCGGGGTCGCCGTCGCGCTGACGCTGATGGTGAAGGGACGGATCGAGCTCGCCGGGATCGCCGTCGGGCTGGCGACGGGATTCAAGTACCCCGGTATCTTCCTGCTCGTCCCGCTCGTGGTCGCCGGCTGGCAGCGCTGGAACAGACTTGCGGCCGGAGCCGTGCTCGCGGTGGTGGCGTTCCTCGCCTCGAGCCCGTTCGTGCTCGTGCACCGCCACCAGGCGTGGCACGAGGCGCGGCACGTGCAGCAACGCGCGCGCGACGGTTGGCTGGGGTTCGAGCACGACCACGCCGCGCCGATCGCGTTCGTCGGCCGTCTCTGGGAAGGGCTCGGGCCGGTTCTGATCATCTGCGCGCTCGGCCTCGTCTTCGCGCTGGTACGGCGGACGCGGGTCGACCTGATCCTCGCGTCGTTCGTCGTCGTCTACTTCGCCGACCTGCTGACGCTGCACGCGCACTTCGACCGCTACGTGCTGCCGCTGGTGCCGCCACTGGCGGCGCTCGCGGCCCGGTTTCGACCGCTCGCGCCCGTCACGTTGCTGCTACTCGTGGTCCCGCTGACGTGGTCGATCCGCGACACGAAGGAACTGACACGAACCGACACGCGGGTGGTCGCGCACGCGTGGGTGGAACGGCACATCCCGAACGGGACGCATGTCGCCGCCGATCCCTCGACGCCGAGCTTCGCCGGGCTGGACGTGCTCCACTTGGAACTGCCCGGGCCGAAGCGGGGGTTCGACCCGAACCGGGACGTCGCGCGGCTGAGGAAGGAGGGGATCCGCTACGTCGTCGTCACCGGGTCGGTGACCGACCGGGTGCTCGCCGCCCGCTCGGACTATCCCCGCGAAGCATCCTTCTACGACGCGCTCGAGCGGGAGACGAGGCGGGTCTTCCACCTGGAGCCCGGGGACGGCCGGGCAGGGCCCTGGGTGTCGATTTACAGGCTTTAATGGTGCGGTGAAACGGCTCGGGGTCCTGCTCCTGCTGACGTGCGCACTCGCCGGGTGCGGCTCGAACGACTCGGTCAACGCGTCCGCCGAGCTGCGCTGTCCGGCCAAGGCCTCGGCCGGCTGGCAGCGGCTGGCCGAGCGCATCCAGGCGCCGG
>WNFV01004170.1_pt1 | contig 21071 bp, 23 predicted proteins | sample 5400101 | NCBI WGS metagenome assembly WNFV01 (sample SAMN13153361, study PRJNA577476) | soil metagenome | isolation source: 115 cm soil or saprolite under grassland replicate 1 | place: USA:California | collected 2016-06-15 | reverse complement strand
GGAGGATCCGCGGAAAGTGGTATTACGCTTACGTGTAGCGTAGTATAGACCCTATGCTTCATTCAAGTTAGTTTTGAAGCGGCCCTTTTCCGGTATGATAACCAAAGTTGAGGAAGCTGTGGGACTCGCCCAGCAGACATCTGGACCCGAACAGCAGTTGAAGAAGCTGGAGAACGCCATGAGCCTCAAGGAGGACGTCCAGTACATCGATGAAACCGGCGGAGGAAAAAGCGGAAGCAGACGGCATCGGGAGAAATCTTAACATCTTCATCAACCTTTTAGATGCAGTCCTAGGACCGCTCGCCGTCGAGACGCAATTTCATGAGCAAGCCGGTCGAAGTTGGCAGTTTGAAGATTGGCCACTACGTCCTCATTGATGGTGAACCGTGCAGGATTGTAGAGTTCGAGAAATCCAAGCCCGGCAAGCACGGCTCCGCGAAGGCAAGGATCGTTGCGATAAGCGCGTTCACAGGCCAGAAGAAGAACCTCATCAGCCCGGTTGACGGCAAGGCCGAGGTCCCGCTAATAGACAAGCGAACGGGACAAGTTCTTTCCATCTCCGGAAATCTCCTCCAGGTGATGGACATGGAGAATTATCAGACATTCGAGACACCCATGCCGGACGATGAGGACTTGAAGAAACAAATGACTTCCGGAATCGAAGTCGAGTACTGGAGCGTTATGGGACGGAATATGGTCGTTCGCCGAAAGGGCTGAGCCATCCATCACGAGTAAAAGTCCTTCAAGAGTAAAACACCTACGGCTCTGGCCGGGAATGACGGCCGGCGCTCTCGTCCGAGAGATGAGCGCAACCGGGGTCCTAGGCGGAGGCCGAATCGGGGCGGCCACCGATGTTGTCGAAGAAATGTTCCGAGGACCAAACTTCACAAATTTCCTGACACTCGCAGGGCCAATGGTCCCATCGGGATTTCGACTGCTCATTGGGGACTTGATCGATCGAGGGTTTCTCGATGCGATCGTGACCACAGGGGCGAACTTGACCCATGATGTGATCGAGGCACTTGGCATGCACCACTATCAGGGCACATTCCAGGTCGACGACCGTCTCCTGATCAAGAAAGGATACAGTCGGATCGCGGACATCTTTGTCAAAGAAGAATCATTCCAGATTCTAGACAAGACTGTCCGAAGGCTCCTTGGAAAAATTCCAGCTGATCAGAGGCGAGGAGTGGCATTCTCAGACATCCTAGGAAAAATCGGTCTCCTCTTGCGGGACAAGGATTCGATTCTCTACAAAGCTGCCCGTAGCAAGGTCAAAGTCTTTTCGCCAGGGCTTCTGGACTCGATCCTTGGTCTTAGCCTCTGGAGTTTCTCTCAGACAGAATTGCTACAATTGAACCCGATGGCGGACGTGACGAACATGGTAGAAATGGCAATGACCTCGAAAAAGCTCGGGGTTCTGATTCTAGGCGGAGGCTTACCAAAGCACCACACCCTCTTGGCCAGTGTCTTACGAGAGGGCGTCGACGCTGCAGTTCAGATAACCGCAGATAGACCCGAGCCCGGAGGACTGAGCGGAGCTCCGCTGGCTGAGTCGATCAGCTGGAGGAAAATCCGGAAAGGTGGAAAGTTCGTCGACGTATACGGTGATGCAACCGTCTGCTTCCCGCTGATAATCGCCGCCGTTCTTGGGAAGGTTAAGAAGCGCGCGAGAACGTTAAGAGAGTAGTCTTGGAAACAGTCGGCCGTTCTCTGACGGACGCAGTCCGCAAGCTCTTGCGGATGCCGAACGTCGACGAGAAGGCGATCAAGGAGCTTGTGAAGGATCTCCAGAGGACACTATTGCAGGCGGACGTGAACGTCGAACTTGTCCTCCAACTATCCAAGGCAGTCGAAGATCGATCCCTGAAAGAGAAGCTTCCCCCAGGTATCACTAGGCGTGAGCACGTCGTAAAGGTCCTCTATGAAGAAATGACGAAGTTTGTCGGCCAAGACCCAGCTAAGGTCGAGGTTCAACCTGGTGTGTTCCGAAAACTCATGCTGGTCGGGATTCAGGGAACGGGGAAGACGACTAGCTCCGTGAAGCTAGCACGGTTTTTCCAGAAGAGAGGATTGAGAGTGGGTATTGTCGGCGCAGATACTTACCGTCCTGGCGCACTCGAACAACTGAAGCAGCTAGCGGCCACGGCGGAGATTCCAGTCTACGGCGAGCCCGGCAACAAGAAGCCTGAGGACATTGCCAAGCATGGTCTCGAGCACTATCGGAAGGAGAAGACCGACTTGGTGATTATCGATACTGCGGGAAGGCACAGGAACGAGCGGAACCTGATGGAGGAGATGAAGAGAATTGCTTCTGCTGTGAAGCCTGACGAGATTGTGTTGGCAATCGATGCGACGATTGGACAGCAGGCGATTACTCAAGCCCGCGCGTTCCACGAGGCAACACCTGTCGGGTCCGTGTTGTTGACAAAGATGGATGGGTCCGCCAAGGGAGGAGGAGCGCTCTCGGCTGTCGCAGGGACCGGTTCGAAGGTCAAATTCATCGGGACGGGAGAGCGGGTTGAGGATTTGGAGCAGTTCGTCCCGACAGACTTTGTGGGACGGCTCTTGGGAATGGGAGATCTCAACGCGCTTCTGGAGAAGGTGAAGGAGGCGGAAGTGCAAGTTCCGGAGGCGAAGGTGAGACAGTTCATGGAAGGTCGTTTTACTCTGAAGGACATGTATGATCAGATGGAGAACCTTCGAAAGATGGGACCCCTAAGGAAAGTTCTCCAAATGATTCCGGGGGGTGTTAGCCTCCCTGAGGAGCAATTGGGAGTGGCCGAGGAGAAGATGAAAGCGTGGAGAGTAATTATTCAATCCATGACTAAAAAGGAGCTTGAAGAGCCTCGATTGGTGGACAGCTCTAGGTCGAAGAGAATTGCGCGGGGTGCCGGTCGGCCAGAGCGCGAGGTGCGCGAACTAGTCAACCAGTATTTTACGATGCGGAAGATGATGAAGCAGATGAAACGACGTGGACCCATGATGAAAGGAATGCCTTTCATGAAGAAGTAATTCTCGGGAAAAAGTCTCTTTGAACCGTGAACTGTGACCGTTGCCCGGTTCTTCATCGGATCTGGCTGTAATGGCAAAGAGAGGAGGCGGTCGAACAAACCTTCTCAGACTAACAGCCCTCTGTGGTACCGCCGCCCCTATCCTGATGGCAGTTCTTTGGGCAACCGCTATCCTCCTACGACCAGGCTATGATCCCATGCTGCAATATGGCAGCGAACTCGGGCAGGGATCGAACGCTTGGATTCAAAACACGAATTTCGCAGTTACCGGATTCCTAATCGTCATGTTTTCGCTCGGGCTGCAAAGGACCTTCAATCCCGGAAGAGGCTCAAGACTCGGGCCCGGATTGCTTCTCCTGTTTGGCGCATGCGAACTGGCAACAGGATTCCTTCCCTGCGACCCCGCCTGCCCGATACCAGGAACGTCACTCTCCCAATCCATCCACAATCTACTCGCGGTTGTCGCATTTGTCACTCTGCCACTTGCTCCCTTGACACTCTCAGCCTTGTTCAAGAAAGACAGACTATGGATCCCTGTCACAGCGTATTCTAGGGCGACAGGGATCGTGACATTCTGTCTATCTGCGGTCTTCCTTGCCGGAAGCTTTGCTCAAGCTTCTTGGAAAGGCCTCGCTGAGATACTTCTTGTCGCCGTTCCATTTCTTTGGATAGAAACCGTCGCGTTACGGATGTTCAAACAACTGAAACCAGCAAGAGGTTAGACGCTAGCATCGTTGGTACTTTCGGATTCTTGATTAACAGCGCAATCAATCGGCCAATTCCACCAAATGATTGTGGAGGCTAGAAAGGTAAACTCGAACCCAGTGCGCCGCCGTCGACTGAAAGTTTTCAGGATTTGCGGTGGTCGTGGAGCTCGATCAAGTTTCCCCATGGATCTGTAAGTGTTCCTGAGTTCTTGCCTTTGTGTTTGACGGAGTATCCTTTCTTCTCCAACTGATCAGCCGCTTCTTCGAAGCTGGTGACGTGAAGGCTGATTGGGGTTACATCAGCATCTCGAAGAACTAGCGGTGTGATCTTCGGGGTCTTGTAGAGGGTCAGTTCACCCAGCTTGGTGGAAATTACGCTCCATTCGGGCGAGTGTTCTTTGAGTTCGAATCCTAGCGTTTCGCAGTATAGCTTGACTGCCTTGTCCATATCCCCGACTTGAAGGATGATATGCCCGATGTCACTGATGAGTTTTGGCAAGTCCTAGTCCTCCGGGTTAGTGGAGGAATGGGCTTGGTTCTTGTGCTCCAGTCTTGTCTTCAGTTTGTCCTCTTCTCGCTCGGCATAGGCGAAACCCTCTTTCAGCATGGAGCCGAACAGGGGACCGAAGGTAAACGTGATCGCAGATATTGCTGCGCCTATCGAGAGAAAGGCCATGAAAGACGCGAAGATCTTGCCTCCAACAGTTATGGGCGATTGTGCTGGGCCTTCGGCCGTAGCCAGTAGGGACACGAAATAGAACAAGGTCACCAGGTCCCAGCCTTCCAAGACCATCATGCCAATGGTTCCAATAGCCATCACGATGCCCAGAATCGCAATTGAGAAGAATGCCCTCTTCTTGAAAGGGGACAGGGGATGCCGGACTAGTCTAGCGATACCTCCTTCGGTCATGGACAACCGACTACCATTTGATCCTGACACCTTAGCTCTTTCTATTGAACAGCTTACGCGTTACCAAGTATGAACAATCTGGCCGGGGTCTTGTTTGGTTTTGGTTTCAATTACCAAGTGGTCAAGTTCGAATCCCTTATGAAACAGCCAAAACAAGTTCTCTTCTGTGCCTAAGAAAATTACAACGACTCTAGAGAACGCTAGACGCCTCGCAGTTGCCAAACAGCATCTCGCTGGAAAGAGGCCCAACAAACCGGACTCCGATGACATTCTGAGAGTGACACGAGACCTAGGTTGCCTCCAGCTTGATCCGATCAGTACGGTTTCTCCTAGTCATCTCATCGTTCTCTGGAGCAGACTCGGAAACTTCGACAGAACTGACTTGGACAATTTGTTGTGGCGTGACAAGAAGCTCTTCGAATACTGGGCCCACCAAGCATCAATAGTTTTGATGGAAGACTATCCTCTCTACTATTCCCTCATGCGAAGACACCCTGACGTGCTCGTACGTCCAGGATCAATTTGGCGACAAAGAATCGACAAGTTTCTGAATGCGAACACGAGGTTGAGAGATCGTATTTTGAGCGAGCTTAGAAAGAAAGGCCCTCTCCTCTCTCGCCAGTTTGAGGACAAGACCAGGGCGAAGCGTAGTTTCGGCTGGAGTAGCTGGGGAGATGTCTCTCGGATGATGTTCCATCTCTTCTTGAAGGGAGAAGTGATGGTAGTTGGCCGTCAGGGCAAACAGAAACTCTACGGTCTCTCAGAAAATTTCCTGCCATCCTGGGTTTCAAAAAAGGAATTGTCCTCGGAAGAGGTCGAGTGCCTTTCGGCCCAGAGATCACTCCGCGCCCTCGGAATCGCAAATACCTCCGAGATAAGCTGGCACTTCTTCCGTAACCGCTACCCAAACCTGAAAGCAACCATCAGACAATTAGTCGCAGACGAAATGATCATTCCAGTCGATATCACGGATGGACCGGTCGAAAAGGGCGAACGATACATTCACTCAGATGACGTCGAACGACTGGAGGAGATAGAATCGGGGGAATGGCAGCCAAGGGTGTCGTTGCTCTCCCCTTTCGACAATCTGTTCTGCGATAGGGCGAGAACCAAGCTTCTGTTCGATTTCGATTACACAATCGAAATCTACACTCCCCCAAGCAAACGCAAGTATGGGTATTACGTTCTCCCGATACTCCACGGCGACAAATTCATCGGGCGTTTGGATCCCCTCATGGACCAGAAAAACGGGAAACTGATCATCAAGGCAGTATATGCTGAGTCAAACGCGCCCAAGGACAAGGATACTTCAAGAGAAATTCGAGATAGTGTGATACTGCTTTCAGAATTTCTCGGAGCGAGAGAGGTGGTCTACTCGCGCAAAGTGCCTAAGTTTTGGAAAAGCCAGCTTCACTAGTCTCAGACGTACCCTAGATCGTAGGTCCATGCGGACTAAGTATCGAGTCTCGATATTCTCGGATTTTGTAATCACAGAGGCTTCTGTAACCTACTCTTTCTTCTTAGGAAAACGAGGTGAATAAATCTCCGGAATTACCATTACCTGTCGAGGGTCCTTCTGGAGAAGGCGAGCCTCGTGTCAAGAACATCTCCATCACAACATTCCTCCCGAGCCACAATATTCTCGCAGCCCACTATCGAAGCGTCAAGTCATCCAATAAGTCCACAGGAGAATTATGTGGAGCAGTTCCTCGCGAAGTTTCCTGACTATAGGAAAGCCCTGTGGTTGGCTGCGAGAAGCGAGGAAGAGGGACTAGGAAACCCGTCGTATCAAGGATGGCAATGGAGCGATCTCGAGATGCATCCCACTCGGGTTCTGAAGCTTGTGATAGAGGGGATTGCCAAGATAAGCATGAGAACTAGGCGGGCTACCTATTATCTTCTGAAAGAGCCGGACTTGGTAAAGACCGTCCTCAAGAGCTCGGTTCTCAAGAAATAGTCAGAGACGGGTCTCTACGAACCTTCGAGGGTCAGTCTTAGGTTATTCTGAGAGTCTTGCTATTTCCAGCATTTTGGCAAAGTCTTCCAAGCCGCTCGCATAATTTCCGTCTTCACCACTCCAAACCGAGCGTTTGCTCAATATGAGCTCTTTCGCGTCCCGAAGGGGAATTCCACAATATACGAGATAGGCGGCTGCGCATGTCGGGCTCCTGCCGAGCCCCATCTTGCAATGAAGGAAGACTTTTCGCCCTCCACGGATGTGTTGTTCGATGAGTCGGGAGACGAGTCGGAGCTGGCTTACCGGAACCGCGGAAAAAGTTTCTTCGACCTTCGGGGTCCGATCTTCGTATTGCACGCCTAGCTTCTTGGACCACTCCTCCTCCCGCGGATTCCTCGTAAGGTCGACAATCACACTCTTGCCCCCGCTGTGTTTCTTGATCTCTTCCAGGTCCGCAAGTGTAGGGGCTGCGCCAACCCACAATTCGTTGGCCAGGATCTCTGTGAAGTCCAACCGGTCTCTACCCAATTTAGGATGAGCGGTCGATAAGGGAGGGAAATCATAGGCTCCTCGCAGAACCTCGCTGGTCGACAACTGCTCTAGCTGAGTTTCTTTGGATCGAATTTGTTGTCGAATTTGTCGATGAAAGCTAGTTCCGAAATGGGCATGCGATTCTTCTTCCCTACTATCTTCTTGACTGGATAGCCAAAACCTACTACCATAGTCGGCTTGATATCGGCCGGGAAACCGAAATCCCTCCGCATTGCTTCTTCCTTAATTCCCGTATAGACTCCGGAGATAACCCCGTTGTTCCAAGCTGAAAGCTGCATTTGTTGTACGGCGCGCCCGGTGTCGATGAGGTGGAAGCCCAGTTTGGGGTCTGTCAAAACGATAACTGCAAAGTCTGCCCCAGCGACCCATGACCCACTTGTGCTATCCTCTGCTAGCTTCTTGACCGATTGCTTGTTTTGGACAAGTATGAACCTCAAGTGTTGCTTGTTATTTCCCGTTTGAGTAGCTCGAGCCGCTTCGAGTACTTTCAGCTTCACATCGGCGGGGACCTTCTTCGGGTTGAATTGTCTAACGTCGAGCTTAGTCAGAATTGCCTGATGAGTATCCATTTCTCTCAGAGTGTATCCGAGAATAGGCCTAAGTTAAAAAATATCTCTTTGAACGCTCAGATTGAATAGAGGCTTCCGGGGAAACAATCATGGTTGACCAGTTCACCGTCCAGAAGCAAGTGGTTGTACCAGAAGCAAGACTGAAGGACTTCTGCAACAAGGTGTGGACGAAACTGGGCGTCCCGGCACAGGATGCCAAGATAACAACGGATGTTCTAGTGCTAGCTGATCTCCGCGGGATCGAGTCTCACGGCGTCGCTCGTCTTCCTCGGTATTACGCGGATCTAAAGAATGGCTGGACAGAGCCCACAGACCAAAGCAAGATTGTGAAAGAGACCAAGGCTACGGCGTTGATTGACGGTGGGCAGAGCTTAGGCCAGGTGGTCGGGCACAAGGGAATGGAGTTGGCCATTAAGAAAGCCAAAGAAACCGCGGTCGGAATCGTTTCTGTCCAGAATTCTCACCATTATGGAATAGCGGGTTACTACAGTCTAATGGCCTTGCAACACGATTTGATCGGAATGAGCATGACCAATGCCGCACCGCTCGTGGTCCCCACTTTCGGCGGGAATGCGATTCTCGGTACGAACCCGATTAGCCTGACTGCACCCGCTGAGAAAGAAAGAGCGTTCGTGTTGGACATGGCAACCTCTGTGGTTCCACGTGGTAAGCTTGAGGTCTACGACCGCCAAGGCAAGAAGATGCCACCGGGATGGGCGGTGGACAAGAAGGGAAGAGTGACAGAGGACCCGCATGCGGTTCTGGACGCGTTGTCCAAGAGACTGGGCGGCGGAATTCTGCCCCTCGGGGGCGAGGGAGAGGAGCACTCGGGCCACAAAGGGTATGGTTTGGCCCTGATGGTGGACGTACTAAGCGGAGTCTTGAGTGGCGCAGCCACGGGCCTTGGTGTTGATGTTAACAAGGAAAAACCGAATGTCGGCCATTTCTTCATGGCGTTGGACCCAGCAGCGTTTCGGCCACTGGACGACTTCAAGAGAGACATGGACAGGTTAGCCCGAGAGTTGAAGGACTCCCCGAAGGCGGAAGGCCAATCACGAATCTACATTCACGGCGAGAAGAGTTACGCAAGGATGGAAAAGTTCCAGAAGGAAGGTATTCCACTGAGTCCCAAGGTTGTTGAAGCGATGAGACAAGTGGGAACAGAGATAGGCGTTCCCTGGCTAGAGTAGCTTCCCCGGTCTGAGCACCCGTCAACAACTCCTCGCCTGCTATCCTGGTCTCACAACTTCGATATTTTTTCTATGATCCCGATATACACAGAGCCCTTAGAGTCAACGAAACGCTTGATTCTCCATCCAGTGCCTTCGAGTATTCGCTTCATCTCCTTCTTCGAGACGATCAGGTAGTCGAACCACGGAGTTGTGTACTTCTTGTATCGAACTCGGATGGTTAATTCACCGGGCATTTTCCCCTCTCTGCGGTTGCGCCTATGGTAGGCTAGATGAAACGGCTCACTTGTTTGATATGGGTCGTTGCTTTCGGCGATTATCAAAGCCTTTGGCGTCGTGGAGTGGTAGAACTGTCTAAGCAATCGTCTTGCCCGGTTTGGGTTGGCAAAGAGTCCGAAGTTGTTGCCTATCATTAGAAATGTGTCAAACCTTCCCAGTCTTGGACTTACCTCTGTGATTGACATTACTCGGGCCTTACGCAGGCCTCTGAGCTTGCAAACCTCGATCGCTAGAGGCGAAACGTCTATTCCAAGGACATCCAAGCCTTTCCTTTGAAAATAGAGGGAGATTCTTCCGCCCCCGCATCATATGTCGAGGATTCTCCCCTTTGCGTATCGCATTGCCTCTTTTTCGTGTGGCCGCCAGTCCTTGTATTGGGCAAGGTAGTATTTGGGGAGTGAAGTGCTTGAATCAATGAAGCCGTCGTCTCTCTCAACAACCTCCACGACATTCTGACCCCTGAAACAGTCGTATAGTTGGTGACCGTAGGCATCCTGCATATCGTTCAACATCGGGGATATCACCCGCTAGGAGAGTTGCGCGACGTCATAATGTTGCCCACGGTTGTTTCCGAACCAGAGTCTCTCATGTTGCGCTATAGACGCATTCCTCTTCTTGCCCCTGAAAGGGTTCTCTGGCTGAGCCATAACTAGTTCTGTCGGTATAGATCCACAAAACGATAACCTGGGCAAGCAAAGCCCAGGGAGAACGAGAGGGCCAAATGCCTTGTCGCTTTCAAAAGGAATATTGACGAATCGATTAATAAGCGAATCGAAACCGCAGTCCAAAAGAGAACTCTGTCTCCAAGATACTCCTATCACTTCGAATACTTCTCCGATTTCATCTGGGAATGGAGAACCCATGAATATCAGGAGGATCGCGGGTGTCGAAGGTATATCCTCTGACGCTAATGTTCGGTTAAACAGGGCTTAAGAGTCGTTTCACTCTATTCTCAATTGTGGTCGTAGAATGAGGAGACTAATGGTCCTCACTGGGGCAATATTTGTCCTGCTTGGAATCGTGGCTGAGAGCTTGTACATTAGCAACGAGAAAGTCGCCTACAACGGCGCAACAATCTCTGCTAACATGTACATGATCTCAGGTCTCTTCCTCATCCTCTTGGGACTAGTCCTGACTCTAACTGGAGCAAGAATCCCCAAGATCCGGATTCCGCACGCCTAGTTGCGAACCCCAAATTCGAGTCCTGGGAATCGGAGCCTAGCTTGGTCTCTACCCTTCGGAATAAGTTTAGACTTTAGTTATGACATCGGGATCGATCTTGAGCGGCCGATGCCCTGTTATTCCGTGAGTGATGTCTCGAACTCCAACTGCGACTAGCACAATTGCTATCGTGACGGCTAGGCTGAGCTGGCCAAGGGAGGGGTCAAGGATTACGAAAACGGAGAGAATGACGGTCAAAACCCCTACTATTCCAATCAGTCCTCGCACCCAGACCGGTGGATGCTTTGCAAATCCCGCCGCTATGATTTCTACGATCCCGACGACAAGAAGTGCGAAAGCGACGAGAATGCTCAGGAAGCCGATTACGAATTGTGGGTTGATTATCGCAACGATTCCGAGCACAAAGGCGATTATTCCGCCTCCAGCGTTTACCTCCCGGAACCACACGGCAAAATATCTCCCGTAAACGCCGGCAAGAATTCGGGATAGCCCTAGAATAACGAGTCCGATTCCGAGGGTATATGCGAGGACAGTGAGGGCGAATGCCGAGTCAGCCAAAACGAAAAATGCGACCGCGAGAACCAATACTCCAGCGAGTATCTCTAGAACGCGCAGCCAACCAGGACTTCTTTTCTCTATCAACTTAGAATGTCTCGCCAAGAGAACCCTGGCCGGTATTTAGTAGCTTTCATTCAAGTGGGAACACCAGCATCAGACCCGAAGAAGGTATGAGTAGGAGCGAGCATCCTGACGACTAGCGGCGCACCTAGTATCCTCCCAAGCGCATAACTGTTCGAGTATAAATCGGCCGGTCGTGCATCCATGAATCTCACGTTCGATGGCATCAATTGCCAGGAATTCGTTCACTAGTCCTTCGTTCAGTGGGGCTTCCCTCACATCCCAGCTCGGACATCGCGCATCTTCTAGTGAAGACCGAAGAGTGGAACGAGGAAGAAGATGGGCCTGGAACGTGGTCTAGTTATTTTGGGAGTTGGACCAGTCGTCTAAGGTCCGTTTTGTCTTCGACGGAGGTTTCGCCCCTTTCTTCTTGACCGTCTGCAGAAAGCGATGCATCTGCTGCTCTCTCTTCTGGCTCGTCCAGTAGTACGCCTCGTCGATCGTTCCCTCTGACATGAGGACTGTCATTTTTCCCTGCCTCGTCCTGCCAGTACGCCCTCTGCGCTGTATCAGGCGGATTTCAGACGGAACTGCTTCATAGAATATGACATGGTCCACATCTGGGACATGTAATCCCTCCTCACCGATGCTTGTCGTCACGAGTATGTTATGACGTCCTTGGCGAAAATCTTCCAGTATACTCGTCTGCTCACTTTGGCTTAGACCAACATCATCAACGTCTCGAGTCGCCTGACCCACAAAGCGGACAGCGGATACACCGTCAAGTTTGTTCAGTCTCTCAACAAGGGTCTCGACAGTATCTCTGTACTGAGTGAAGACTATGATCTTCGAATCCTTGTTCAACTTCATCTCTCCTTCGACAAGCTCTCGAAGTCTCTTCTGCTTGGGATGCTCTCTCTCCTCCATCGAGAATGCTAGCTGCCTAGCTTCGAGAATCTTAGGGTCTCTGGAGAGGCTCTTGCCCGACTTGCTACTTGCGGTCTCTAGCTTTGCAAGGTATCTTGTGAGATTGTGGAGGCCTTGAGTCTCCAGCACGTCGATTGCATGACTCAACGACATCGCCTGGGCCTGCAGAATTACGGCCCCATACAAGGCTCCAGAACCGCCTCTTCTCAGACTCTTGCGCAACTTCTCCCCGAGCTCCAGTAGCATCCGCTTGTTTGCGCGAACCCCGGACGGCAACTGGTGCATGGCCCTAAGCTTCTCCGTCCTCTCATCCATCGCGGCTCGGAGAATCTTGCTAATTTCCTTGTACGCTGAAGGAAGCGGGACCCGTGCCCAGTTTATCGCCACGTCATTGACATACTGAACAACATCCTCATCCTCCTCGGTTCTCATCTCTACATTGGTAATCGCAAGCTTGTCGCAGATCTCTTGGACTCGCTCTCTTCGGGCGCTCGGCGAGGCAGTTAGCCCAAGTATCAACTGGTTCGCTGCTTGTTTCTTGTAGGTCTCGGCTACCTTAGAGTAAGCATAGTCTCGGACACACCTATGTGCCTCGTCAAAAATGATCAAACAGACGTTGCTAAGCGTGTACCGTTCACTCGAGACATCGTTTCTAATCACTTCAGGAGTCGCAAAGATCAATTGAGATCCCTCGAAATCCATGATCCTCGAAGCTGGAGGATTCTCCCCTGTAAGGATCGATGATCTGACATTCTTGTCGGGAAAGTGGTCTTTGAAAAACCCGGCGTGTTGGAGAACGAGCGGTTTTGTCGGGGCAAGGATAACGACTTTGTCAGCCTGGTGCTCTGAAAGACGCTTGACGGCTACCAGCAAAGCAATTATGGTCTTGCCGAGCCCGGTCGGAAGAACGACAAGAGTGTTGGCTTTGGCGGCGGACTCTGCAATGGTGCTTTGATACTCTCTTTCCTCAATGCTTACTGGCTTGGAGACCTGCAGTTTGCCGCTGCGCCTTCTCTTCTATGGAGAAGGCGGGACGGGGTTTAAGGGTGTGCGCCTGAGCTCTTGGATGTGCTTCCTGCCGAAGGTTAGCAGGAGAATAGAGGCTGAGACCCATGCGACCAGCGCTGCGTTCGCATACATTGCCCTTAGAGGCCGTCCAAAGTATAGGAAGCCCAACATAGCTAGAACCACGGCGAATATGCTCAAAGTCTGGTACCGATCCAAGAGTCCAAAGTCCCTGCGTCCAACTGTCCACAGTTTGTATACGGTCGCAAGGTACAAAGCTAGTCCAACCGCTAATATCGTCGCTAGGGAAGCAATGGCCCAGTAAGGCACGCGGAGAACCAGTAAACAAACCTCATCCGCAATGAGACCAAGGCCCACTCCAACAACAAGTGCACTGTACCATCTTGTGCGGACATCCGCCGCAAATACCATGATTGTTGAGGAGGCGAGCAACAGTATGACTCCATAGTAGAGATGGTGAATGTGAAATCCCTGAACCCTGATAACAGGACAGGCTTGAGTGCATCTCGCCTCAACGGCGACGAACAATCTTGCGACAATTACGGCCATTGTGAACCCTACTGCAGCAAAGAGGAATCCTATTGGCCCTAGAAGTGGCGCGCCCTTTGGCCGGCTCAACCTGACCTAGACCTCATCCATCTGCCCTTCTTTAGTCTATCCGGGTCTTTTGTGATTTCTAACAGGGCTTTTAAGAAAAATGCTCATTTACAACTTTGGACGGTTAGTGATGATGGAAGTACGGACTTGAGCTATTCATGCTGGTAACGAGTGAACAGTAGAGAGGAACTTGTCTTGGCATGGAAAGAGTTGAGGCACAACGGCGTGGCGTTTCCGCCGCGGTACGAGCCTAGGAGACTCTCTATCCGAATCCGCGGGGCCGTTATCCAACTCTCTCCTGATGCTGAGGAGTTAGCGTACGCGTGGGGGAAGAAGCGAACCACCCCCTATGTTGAAGACCCGGTTTTTCAGGCAAACTTTCTCTCAGACTTTCTCAAACTCTTGCCGGCAAACTTTGCTAACGCAAAGTATTCTGAGATCGACTTCTCTCCAGTCTATGAGTATCAGACAAAGGAGGAACTTCAGAGACAGAATCTTGACTTCAAGAAGAAAATCGCCACTGAGCGAAAGCAACTTCGCCTATCGCTGAAGGAGAAGTACGGGTTCGCAGAGATTGATGGAGTCAAGACTGAGATCGCCAACTGGATGGTGGAGCCGCCCAGCCTCTTCATGGGAAGAGGCAGCCACCCGATGAGGGGACGCTGGAAACCGAGAATCCATCCTGAGGATGTTGTTCTAAACCTGTCCGAGAATGTCGAAGCTCCTTCGGGCAACTGGAAGGAGATTGTCCACGATCACGAGTCCATCTGGATCGCTTACTGGGTGGACAAGCTTAGCAATGTCCGCAAGTACGTATGGCCAAGTGACATTTCGGATCTGCGCCAAGAACGAGACAAGCTGAAATACGATGCTGCTCGGAAACTGCAACGACGTCTCCCGGACGTTCGGCAATTCATCGACAAGAATCTTCTTTCTGCGGACCTGAAGATGCGCAAGCTCGCGACCGTCTCCTATCTCATAGACAATTTGGCAATGAGAGTCGGTGACGAGAAGGATGAGGATGAGGCAGACACGGTAGGCGCTTCGACCCTCAGAGTCGAACACCTCAAGTTCCTTCCGCATGGGGTTGAGTTCGACTTTCTAGGAAAAGACAGCGTTCGCTGGCAGAAAACCCTGAAGGTTGATGGGACGAATAACCCTATTCGCAAGAACCTCCAGGAGTTCTCGCAGGGAAAAAGGCCCGATGATCTGGTCTTTGATGGAATTACCTCCCAGCATGTGAATCGTTTCCTAAACAAGGCAGTGAGAGGCTTGACAGCGAAGGTTTTCAGAACGCACCACGCCACTGAAACAGTTCAGACCTACCTGCGGAAACATAATGGGTTCAAGCCTGGGGAATCACCGTTCGTCAAATTGCATCACGCTCGTGTCGCGAATCTTGAGGCAGCGATCAGATGCAATCACAAACGTACTCCACCGAAGACCTGGGAGAGAACACTCCTCAAGAAACAGCAACGATTGGACGAGTTAAAGACAAAGGAAGTCAGGACGGACAAACAGAAGATGAGGTTGGAAGAACGCATACGAAAACTGAAGCTCGACGTGGATCTCCAGAAACGGACTCGGGATTACAATCTGAACACATCGCTTAGAAACTATATCGATCCAAGAGTCTACAAGAGCTGGGCGAACAGAGCAGAATTCGACTGGAAAGGGATCTATCCGAAAACTCTGCAGAGAAAATTTCTCTGGGCGTCTAGGGCCAAAGCCTGACTTGTCTATCGCAATTTCTTAGGGCCTTTAAGCCAACCTCCGATTCCAAGCTCCCTAGGCTTACCACCGGGATCGATTGTGACCGAACCATCGTTGTGAAGGTGAAGCCGTCGCCATCTGTTGTCGCTCGACGTTCCCCGTAATGCTCTTACTCTCGCAAAGTGCTCGACCTGTCCGCCCTCCTCGCTGCTCCGGAATTCGATAATGCCATCGCAGAGCGACTCGAATTGTTTGTAGAAAGAATCAGACGCGATTCCCATCATTACCGAATGAAACATTGCCAGACCTCGGATCTTGGCGTAGGGAATGATCCTCGTCCTCCAGATATCGACCATCAACTTCTCATCTGTATAGTGACACATGACCGAAGTGTTGTCGTCAATGTGCAGCCATTGTTTCTCATCCTCGGCAACTCCCTCTCGGATTATGTTGACTACTTTGCTGCTCCAATGATTGAGATCGAAGGACTGGTGTTCGTAAGCTTCCCGCCCCTTCGATCGCATCCCCTCGGGCGTTTCTGGGTGTGCGAGCCCGGTCATCACATCGTAGGTGTCCAGTATTCTGAGATTGTCTTTCCGCTCCAGCTCTTTCACATTTAGTCCAAGTTTGGTTAGAGATTCTCGAACTTCGTGGGGTGGATGCATGTAGGTATGGTACTCCGTGCGCGCTCCGTTTCTCAACCCGCTAGCAGCTATTGTGAGCGACGTTTCGTACCACGGCGAGTCTGGACCGAACTCTACGAGATAGCTGGCTCCGAACCTGATTCCATTGGGAACGAGATCCTCAAGGATTGCTAGCGCCGGGGTCTGTTCCATAGTCCGGGTTTCACGCTCTACGCGCGTTCCATTTCTCTAACACTTATGGTTAAAGCTGAACTAGCTCCTAGGGCACTTAATCAGATCAACTGAGAATCAAGTATGACGAGGGAAGCGTGAGCGACGGCTTGCCAAGGCCCAATCTTTTGATTACAACTGATGTCGTTGACCCGGGTTCCATTGGGGCACTCTCCAAATATGCGAGAGTTTTCAGCTCGACTGCCCTTGACGAGGCATCGCTGAGCCGACTCTTACCATCGATAGACATCCTTCTCGTGTTCTTCTGGCCCAGCTTTCTGACTCCTGAAAACTTGTCGAGGATGAGCAATCTGCGACTTATTCAGAGCATCCTTGCCGGCGTCAACCATATCCCCTTCGCCCAGCTCGACAAGAAGGTTGTTGTTTGTAGCAATGCCGGCGCCTATTCTGACGAGGTTGCCGAGTACGCCTGGTCTTTGTTGCTATCGGCCGCTAAGAGGATAGTTGACTTTCACAACGCAGTCAAGACTGATCAATGGACTTTGAGACGAACTCTAGGCGGTAGGGAGGTGACCATTCTGGAGAAAAAGACTCTTGGCATTCTTGGATACGGTGGCATAGGATCCGCTGTCGCGCGAATCGGTAAGGAGTTCCGCATGAAGATCTACGCATTCTCCAGAAAACCAGTTCGAGAGAAAGGCGTGAGATCATTTCAAGGAGACAAAGGACTCTTGAGAGTCCTAGCGCAGAGCGATGCGGTGATGCTCTCGCTCCCGCTCACAAAGTTCACCAACAAGATCATCGGCGCAGACAAGCTTGCGACGATGAAGAAAGATGCAATACTCGTCAACATAGCACGCGGAGAGCTTGTGGACGAGACCGCGCTCTACGAGCACATGAAAGCGAACCCGGGCTTTCGATACGCGACTGATGTGTGGTGGTATAGAGATGGAAAAGAGTCCCTCAAGACCGTCAATCCGTTCTTCGAATTGTCCAACTTCATCGGGATCCCTCATGTGTCAGGCCCATCAGGATTAGCCACCGGAAAACCAGTGAAGTTTGCGGTCGCGAATGTTATGCGGTCCCTTAGGGGCCTCAAACTAAAGAACCTCATAGACTCCACGGAATACCTCGTCACGGACAGGCAAGAATACTAGATCCTCGTCATCCAGTAATCGTCTTGGCAAGAAGATCCAATGACACATTCCCACCCGATATGACTAGGACAACTTTCTCACCAAGCTTCTCCAAATCCTTGTTGGCGAGTAGAACGGCGCCGGGCGCCGCTCCTGATGGCTCGGGGAAAATGTGTGCTTCGCGAACCAGTAGTTTCATTGCTGCGAGAATCTCGTCGTCTGAAACGTTGTAGACGCCGTCAACGTGCCTCTTGCATGCTTCAAGGGTCAGTTCTCCTACCGATGATGGGATGAGACCGTCCGCTATGGATTTCGGCGAATCGAATGTGACGACCTTGCCGGCTTTCAGCGCTGCTTGGAGTTTCGGCGCGCCCTCTGGTTCGACTCCGTAGACTTTCGCTTCTGGCTTTAGCGATTTGATCGCGGTGGATATGCCCGAGATTAGACCTCCCCCGCCAACTGGCACTATTATCGAATCGAAGTCGTCCAGTTGATTCGCTATCTCTAGCCCGCATGTTCCTTGTCCAGCGATTATGTCTGGATCGTTGAATGGGTGGACGAGTGTCGCTCCCGTCTTGCTGATTATTTCCTTGGCCTTCGCATCGCGATCAATCGTGTATTTGCCGTACTTGATGGCTTCAGCGCCATATTCGATTATGGTGTCGACTTTCTCCTGGATCGCTGTCTCCGGTAGTATTACTGTGCAGTTCTTTCCGAGGAGTCGAGAACTATAGGCCACCGCCATTCCGTGGTTCCCAGATGAAACTGCCACGATGTTCTTGGATGACAATTGGGAGATCTTGTTGTAGGCTGCGGCAACGATATCGTTCAGCGCAGGCAAGTGGCCCTGGTTCATGTAACGGTCAAGCATTTGGTCTCCCCCGACTTGAGGTTAAAGGTCCACCGACAGAGCGAGAATCGCCCATTATCAACCCTGATTCGAGATCTGAACAGACACATCTAGAACATGGGATAATTCACGCTGAAAACGCGGATAATCCCCAACCGATCAAAGCCCAGATCATGCCCTGATCAGCATGTCTCGCCCATTATCCCTGCCAGACAGGAAAAGGTCCGGGAAAAATAGGGGGTCTTAGCGACTCTACCTCGCGTCGCATGAGTGGAAGTTCCCAATTCTCCCTATGAAAGATTCGGCCGTTCATTGATCGAGAGAGGGCTAGCCTCGAATCCCTTCGTCTAGAGGGCACTCAGTCGCCCGAGCTGGTCAAGCACGCTTTCGCGAATGTGATCCGCGGACGGAAGCGCCTTCGATAATCGGCCTTTCGAGAGGAGCGGTGCAAGCAGCTTCCCCATTTTTCCAGCGCAGTTCGGACACTTGGGCGCTGTAACGGTTTCGCCTGCTACCTTCTCGGTCAGACAGTCATCGCATCTCCAGACCATTTTCCTGCCGCCCAACTTCCCTCTCTTCGCAACGGGTTTCCCGTTCGCTTCTACAATGTCCAAGGCGAAGTCGATGCTCGGTGCGTTGCTGACCGAGGTTCCAACCCCAAATCCGTCCACTCCCGCGAGAGATAACTGAGCGACCGTTTCCTCGTTGAGTCCGCCTGAGACGAAAATCTTCACGTGCTCGTATCCTCTCGAGTCCAGCTCCCATCTCACCTCTCGAACAATATCCGCAAAATTCCCGCGTCTCGAGCTAGGCGTATCCAGCCGGACCCCGTACAGATCCTTTCCGAGCGCTTCAGCGGCCAAGATGGATTCTGTCTTCTCATCATAGTAGGTGTCGACCAGAGCGATCCTCGGCACCTTTTTCGGCATGTGTTTGTTGAAGCTCTTCCAAGCTTTGACTTGGTCTCCCATCGCAATTATCAGCGAGTGAGGCATCGTGCCCGCCGGATCTTTTCCAAGGAGCCTTGCGCCTACGATGCTGGAGACGTCATCGAAGCCGCCGATGTAGCATGACCGGTCGATCATAGGCGCGAGAGCTGGATGAGCTCTGCGAATACCGAAGGAGAGGACGGTCTTCTTGCCGGCCGCTTTCCTCACCCGTGCAGCCATTGTTATTATCCCGGAAGCTTGACACAGGAATCCCAATAGTGGCGTCTCGTAGAGACAGAAATCCAGGTATCTGCCCTCAAGCACCATAACGGGCTCTCTCACACCTCCCACGTCACTTGAATGAAACAGAGTTCCTTCCGGAAAAGAGTGAACATCGATCGGTACACCTTCTAGAAGATGAGTTGCTTCCTCGACTCCAGCGAGGATTCCCCATTCCCAATTCTTTGGAAGAGAACCAGTCGTTATTTCCGCGGTAGCTCTGAGATCGGATAATCCTTCCTTTTCGAGTATCTCTTTTGTCCTTGTGAAGTAGACGTCCGTTGTTTCTGCGTTCTTGATCTCGTCGTCAGTTGCTACTTGGAATCTTCTCATATCAGCCAGTCTCGCGGTCGTTCTAATCGAATTATAATGTTAGGGTAGCATTACTTCCGTGTATTTCCAATCGGATATCTGACAAGTTATAACTAGGTTCAACGAGCCTCGATAATACAAGGTAGTTAGACGTGAGATCACTGGAAGAGCTCTCCAAGAGCGCGCGCGAGCTGAAAGAACGCGGCATGTCCACGTACGAGATAGCTGATGAGTTGAAGGTTCAGGCAGACACTGTTGTCTGGCTCCTGCTCCACGGCAAGGACGGAGTCAAGACAAAGGAGACGTACGATGTCTATGTTAACTGGAACCCGATAGGATCCAGCGTTCGACGGCTAACCCTTGTCGGACGGGCAATGGCAGACATGATCAGGGAGGCAATAGAAGACGGACTGATGGAGGAGCCTGAAGTTGTTGCTGGGATCGAAAGCGGTGGAATGGCCCTAGGACTTATCGTCGCAAGATCGTTGAACAAACCCATCGCCTCTGTGAGGCCGCAGAGACTGGGCGAGAAGAAGGTGGCTGGTGCAGTGAACCCGAGCTTCTCAAGAGTCGAAGGCAAGAAAGTACTGATAGTCGACACCATCCTTCGCATGGGCGAAACAATCAGAGCGGCCATCGAGACGCTTACAGGAGTGAAGGCCAAGGCCGTCGGCGTAGTGGTGCTGGCGAACAAGAGCGGGAAAGAGAGTATCGAGGGAGTTCCCGTACGTTCTCTGGTCGAACTATTGCCTGTGGCCAAGCAATGAGCCCCAATCGACCAAAATGAAATAGAAAGATAGAGGATGATCTTATCAGAGCCAAAAGCGTGCAATTATATCCTACGGATGCGGCCGGTATACTGGAAAGGTAGACAAATGCCGACCAAGTTCATGCAATCCCTCGACCCTCAAGTCTACGGGGAGCTCCGAAAGATCGCAAAGGACAGAGGCATAACTATGCAGGAACTGATCAGAGCCGTTATCGTCCCTGATTGGATGAGCAAGGACGAAAGCAGAAACGCCGGTGGATCTCCAAGGAGATCACGAACAGCGCGCGATACGTCTAGAAGACTCCGAACCAAGATAACCGTCTAGCCAACTGAGACCTAAGTAAACGCTTATTTCTCGGCTGACTGCAGACTCCAGATTGAAGGGGTCGACAATTGTCCGCTCAGGACAGGGTTCCCGCCTACGCTATCTCCCTGCTCGCAGGAATATTGACCTTCATCGGTGGATTAGCCAAGGCTTCCACGACTGGGATCATCAAGTACACCGCTTCTGGAGCCTCCTTCAATAATTTCGTGGGGAATACTGTCCGGTCAACGAATTTCGGCCTCGCCCTAGCGAGCGCACGAATCTCCGCGGTCGTATTGATCCTCTCTGGAATCCTCGTATTGGTTAGTGCCGTTGTGATGAGTTTTCGATTTCACCAGTATCCGACATGGGGGACCATCATTGTGGTTTTTTCAGTTGTCGGGCTCTTTGCGGGAGGCAACTCTCTTACCGGAGT
>WNFV01003219.1_pt1 | contig 21084 bp, 21 predicted proteins | sample 5400101 | NCBI WGS metagenome assembly WNFV01 (sample SAMN13153361, study PRJNA577476) | soil metagenome | isolation source: 115 cm soil or saprolite under grassland replicate 1 | place: USA:California | collected 2016-06-15 | reverse complement strand
GGCCCGGTGCGGCGTCCCCTGCCTGACTTCCCGGAGGGGGAGCGAGCTGCGCTCGAGAACGCCCTGGCAAGGCTCGGCGTGCTCGAGCGGGAGGCCGTCGCTTGAGCGTCGCGCTCTCGACCGGGATCTGCCTGCGGGCGAGGCCCCGCCCTTCAGAGCAGTGACCTGACCATGCCCACCTTCCTTCCGGAGAGTGCCTGATGAAGCTCGTCACCTTCCAGCACGGCCGCCGGCGCGCGCTCGGCGCGGTCGAGGGCGAAGCCGTCGTCGACTTGCAGGCCGCGTACGCCGCGCACCTCACCGAGGTCGAGGGCGACCCTCGCGCGGCGGAGATCGCCGCCGTCCGAATCCCGGCCGACATGGCCGCCTTCGTCGCCGGTCTCGAGCGCTCGTGGCACGCCGCCGACCAGGCCCTCCAGCACGGCGGCCCGTCGTACGCCCTCGACGAGGTCCGCCTGCTGGCGCCGATCGTGCCGCCGGTGATCCTGAACAGCGGCCAGAACTACTGGGACCATCGCGACGAGAAGCCGCCGGTCGAGCAGCACGACCCCGAGTTCTTCCTGAAGACGCCGCTGGCGGTGGTCGGGCCCGACGAGCCGGTCATCCTCGACCCTGTCGTCACCAGCAAGCTCGACTACGAGGTCGAGCTGGGCGTCGTGATCGGCAAGCCGGGCCGCCACATCCCGCGCGAGCGGGCGCTCGAGCACGTCTTCGGGTACACCGTCACGAACGACATCACCGCCCGCGACCGGCAAGCCGTGCCGCACCCCGAGGGTGGTTTCGAGTACCGCCTCGGGCCGGGCAAGAACTTCGACACCGCGGCTCCGATCGGCCCATGGATCGTCACGTGCGACGAGATCCCGGACCCGCAGGGGCTCGGCCTGCGCACCTACGTGAACGGAGAGTTGCGGCAGAACAACACGACCGACAAGATGATCTGGGACGTGTCGACCGTGATCTCGTTTTTTTCGGACTTCTACACGCTGCAGCCGGGCGTGCTGATCGAGACCGGCACCCCGGGCGGCACTGCCTGGGCCAACGATCCGGAGATCGGCGGCCGCCCCTACGAGCGCGACGACGTGACCCGTTCCGGATACCTACAGCCGGGCGATGTGGTCACCGTCGAGATCGACGGTATCGGCTCGCTCTCGAATCCGATCGTCGCCGCCTCGGCAGCGGCCCTCGCAGCCGAGACGGCGTCCCTTGCGACAGGAGGTGAGTAGGAATGGCACACGCGATACTGGAAGGCGCGCCGACCCTGTTTCTCAACGCAAAGCTGATCGACGGCCACGGCGGCACCCCCGTCGAGGACGGAGCCGTCCGCGTCGAGGGCAACAGGATCACGCACGTCGGCAAGACGGCCGACTGGGGCGAGAACCCCGACGGCAACCAGCGGGTGCTCGACCTGCAGGGGAAAGCCCTGCTGCCCGGCCTCACCGAAGGGCACTTCCACATCTCGTTCTGGGGCGTTCGGGAGCTACCCGACCTCGACCTCAAGCTGCCGGCCGAGCTCTCGACGATCTACGCCGTCAAGAACGCCGAGCTGGCGCTGCGCTGCGGCTACACGTCTGTGGCCAGCGCCGGGGCGCTCCACCGCGTCGACGTCACCATTCGCGACGCGATCGACGACGGCGTCATCGTCGGGCCGCGGATGGCCGCCTCGGGGCGCGACATCTGCGCGACCTCGGGGATGCTCGACTGGAACCCGTCCTTCTGGCGGCTCGAGATGGAGGGCCTCGCAATCTTCGCCGACGGAGTCGACGAGGTGCGCAAGGCCGTCCGCCAGAACATTCGGGAGGGCTGCGACGTCATCAAGATGTACGTGACCGGCGAGGGCCTGCTGCGTGGCCGGCCGGGGATTCCGCCGGAGGAGACGATGTACTCCCTGGAGGAGATCCAGGCGCTTGTCCGCGAAGCGCACACGCGCAACCGCCAGACCGCGGCGCACGTGCGCGGCAACGACGGCGTCAAGCTCTGCGTCGAGGCGGGGATCGACGTGATCGAGCACGCGACCTACGCCGACGACGAGGCGATCGAGATGATCGCCGAGCGCAAGGACCGGCTCTTCGTGGTGCCCGGCCTCGGCTACCACTGGGGCATCCTCACGAACGGCCTGGCCTGCGGGATCTCGCAGGAGATGCTGGACGCGTCGGGCTACCAGGACGAGTGGGAGCGCGGCTGCGCGGCGATGAACAAGCTGCGCGAGGCCGGCGTTCGCATCATCCCGGGCGGCGATTACGGCTTCGTCTGGTGCCCGCACGGCGAGTACGCGAAGGACATCGAGCTGATGGTCACCGACATGGGCTTCTCGCCTATGGGGGCGATCGTCGCGGCGACGAAGCACGGCTCGCAGCTGATGCGGACGGAGGACGAGACGGGGACGATCGAGCCCGGCAAGCTCGCCGACCTGGTGATCGTCGACGGCGATCCGCTCGAGGACATCGCCATCCTCCAGGACCGCTCGAAGCTGGCGATGGTGATGAAGGACGGCAAGGTGATGGTGAACACGCTGGGGCTGGCGCAGGAGCTGCAGCCGCTGGCGGACTTCACGATGGCGATCGAATTGATCCAGCGCGCAAAGGCGGGCGCCGACCCGATGCCTTCGGCCGCAGAGGTACAGCACTGAGCGAGCTCCACTACGACGAGCAGGGCGCAGGGCCGGCGGTCGTGCTCCTGCACGGGCTGGGCGGCACGGGGGCGGCGGTCTGGAAGTACCAGGCGGACGAGCTCGCGCGAGACTTCCGGGTCGTCGTCCCCGACCTGCGCGGAGCGGGCGAGAGCCCGAAGCCGCCGGGGCCCTACTCGCTCCAGGACTTCGTCGACGACCTGGGCGGACTCGTCGAGCGGCTCAGGCTCGTCCCGGCGGCTCTCGTCGGCCACTCGTTCGGCGGCTCGATCGTGCTCGAGTACGCGGCGCAGCACCCGGACGGCCTCTCGGCCGTGGTCGCCGTCGGCGGGCCGACCGAGCTGCCCGAGCAGAACCGCGAAGGGATACGGGCGCGGGCCGAGACGGTCGAGCGCGAGGGCATGGACGCCGTTGCCGAGACGGTGGCGACGAACGGAACGGCGCCGTCGTTCCGAGAAGAGCGGCCGGACGAGTTCCGGGCGTACGTGGAGCTCCTCGCAAGCGCGGATCCGGCCGGCTACGCGGCGACCTGCCGCGCGATCGCGGACCTCGACATCGGCGACCACCTTTCGCGGATCGCGGCGCCGGTGCTGCTCGTCGCCGGAGACCGCGACGGCGTCGCGCCACCGGAGCTGAACCGGCGCAACGCGGAACGGATTCCGACGGGCACGTTCGTCGAGATCCCCGATTGCGGCCATATCGTGCCGTGGGAGAAGCCCGAGGCATTGCTCGAGGCCGCCCGGCCGTTCCTGGCCGGGGTGGCCCGCGTTCCGGCGTGACCTGGCAGTCGGTCGAGGTCGCGCCGGGGATCAGCCGGATCGAGTCGGTCCTCGGGCCCCGGCCGTTCTCGCAGTACCTGCTCCAGGACGAGCGGTCGCTGCTCGTCGACACGGGAGTCAAGGAGACGCCGGCCGAGGTGATCCTGCCGGCTCTGGACGGCCTGCGGCCCGACTTCGTGCTGATCAGCCATGCGGACGTCGACCACTTCGGCGGCAACGCGGCGATCCGCGAGGCGGCGCCGGAGGCGATCTTCTGCGCGCACGAGGCGGACGTGCCGTGGATCGAGGACTCGGAGCTGATCCTGCGCGAGCGCTACGGCTGGTACGAGGCCTACGGGATCGGCTACCCGGAGGAGACGTTCGCGTGGCTGCGCGACGCGATGGGGCCGGACGTCCCGATCGACGTGCAGCTCCGAGGAGGCGAGATCTTCCGGCTCGGCCCGCGTCTCGCCGTCGAGATCCTGCCGCTGCCGGGCCACTCGCCCGGTCACGTCGGCGTCTGGGAGCCGAGCTCGCGCACGGCGATCGTCATGGATGCGGTGATGGCGAACGGGCTGCTCGACACCGACGGCACCGTCATCCACCCGCCGCCGATCGTCGACACGGCCGGGTACGAGGGATCGGTGCGGCTGCTGCAGAGCCTTGCGCCCGAGCGGCTGCTGACGGCGCACTACGACGTGATCGAGGGCGCCGACGTCGGCCGCTTCCTGGCCGACAGCCTCGCCTTCGTCGAGCGTGCGCGGCGGGCGGTCGCCGCGGGCGGCGACGTCCCGCTGCGCGAGCTGCTCGAGCGCGCGGACGCCGAGCTCGGCCCGTTCACTTCGATGCCGAACGAGCTCGCCGCAACGCTGCGCGCGATCGTCCGCGAGCAAGGGAAGGAGCCGGTCGCGTGACGCTGGCCGGTGAGGTCGCGGTGGTGACGGGCGCCGCGCAGGGCCTGGGTGCGGCGATCGCGGACGCGCTCGAGGCCGAGGGAGCGGGCGTGGCCCGAACCGACCTCGGCGCTGGAGGGGCGACGTTCGAGCTCGACGTCACCGACCGTGGCTCGGTCGAGCGCGCGCTGGCGGAGGTCGCCGAGCGTCTCGGCGAGCCGACGATCCTCGTCTCGAACGCGGGCATCAACCGGATCGGCCCGTCCGAGACGCTGCCCGAGGAGCGCTGGCAGGAAGTCGTCGAGACCAACCTGACGGGGACGTTCCGCTGTGCCCAGGCGGCCGGCGCCCGGATGCTCGCCGCCGGCCGCGGCTCGATCGTCAACGTGGCGTCGATCTCGGCCTTCGTCGGGATGCCGGGCCGCGCGGCGTACTGTGCGGCGAAGGCGGGCGTCGTGGCGCTGACCCGGGTACTCGCCGTCGAGTGGGCTGCCCGGGGCGTGCGCGTCAACGCCGTGGCGCCAGGCTACGTTGGCACGCCGATGGTCGAGCAGGCGCTGGAGGCAGGGTTGCTCGCAGCGGACGAGCTCGCCGGCCGGACGCCGTTCGGCCGGGTCGCGTCACCCGCGGAGATCGCGGACGCGGTCGTCTTTCTCGCCTCACCGGCGGCCCGCTTCGTCACCGGCCAGACGCTGGTCGTCGACGGCGGCTATCTCGCCTACGGCGCACCCGGCCCCGCGACCGCTGTTCCTACCGCGAGCTTTCTGTAACGGTTCCAGCGACTCAGAGGAGGTGGAGGCATGGCACAGCAGCTCGAGCTCGGGATGATCAGCTCCACGTGGTTCGACACCAAGATCGGCCTGGAGGAAGGCATCCGCACGGCCAAGGAGATCGGTTTCGACACCTACGACGTCTTCGAGGACCCGCTCGACATCGACGACGACACGCGCCGCCTGATCAAGGAGACCGCGGACGAGGTCGGCCTGCCGATCCGCTCCGTCGTCTGCGTCGCATTCGGGATCGTCGACTTCAATCCCTCGGTGCGGCGCTTCACGCTCGACCGGATCAAGGCCTATGTCGACCAGGGCGCCTACCTCGGCGCGCGCAACGTGCTGCTCGTCGTCGGCGAGTACTACTGGGACGGCGAGGTCTTCCCGAACGCAGCGATCTGGGACATGTCGAAGGAGATGGTCAAGGAGGCAGGCGAGTACGCGCAGTCGAAGGGCGTCGAGATCGTGCTCGAGCTGGAGCCGTTCGACCAGGCGCTGCTGAAGGACATCGACGAGCTCGTGCGCTTCGTGCGCGAGATCGACCACCCCGCCGTGCGCGCGAATGCCGACATCTCGCACCTGCACCTCTCGAACGCGTCGTTCGAGGACGTCGCGAAGCTGAAGGGGCTGATCGGACACATCCACCTATCGGACTGCGACGGCAAGGTGCACGGCGACCTGCCCGCCGGCCGTGGTGTCACTCCGATCAAGGAGTACCTGCAGGCGATCATCGACACGGGCTACGACGGCACCGTCTCGATCGAGCTCGAGTACTCGCCTGATCCGGACAAGATCGTCGAGTGGACGCAGGAGGCCTACGACGGCACGGCGAGGATCATGGACGAGCTCGGCGTACGCTCGCCGGCCCGCGCCTAGAACCCCGATGGTGACCAAGCTCGATATCGGCCCGAACCTGCCGCCGAAGACCGACTACGGCATCGGCTGCATCGGCGCCGGCTTCATCATGCGCGACGTCCATCTCGCCGCCTACCGCGAGGCCGGGTTCAACCCGGTCGCGATCGCCTCGCGCACGCCGGAGCACGCCAGGACGGCGGCGAAGCAGTGGCAGATTCCGGCCGTCTACGACACCTGGCAGGAGCTGCTCGACGACCCGCAGGTCGAGATCGTGGACATCGCGTACCCACCGGACCAGCAGCTCGAGATCGTCCGCGAGGCGGCGAAGCGCCCCAACGTGAAGGGGATCCTCGCCCAGAAGCCGGTGGCGTTCACCCTCGGCGAGGCGCTCGAGATGGTGCGCGTCGCCGACGAGGCGGGCGTGAAGCTCGGTGTCAACCACAACATGCGTTACGACCAGTCGATGCGGGCGCTGAAGGCGCTGCTCGAGCGCGGCGAGCTGGGCGAGCCGGTCGTTGCCGAGATCGTGATGAACGCCAGGCCGCACTGGCAGGAGTTCATCAAGCCCTACGGGCGGATCGCGCTGCTGAACATGTCGATCCACCACCTCGACGCGTTCCGCTTTCTGTTCGGAGATCCCGACCGGATCGTGGCGTCCGTGCGGCCCGACCCGAGCCATGACTTCCCGCACGGCGACGGGCTGGCCTTCTCCATCCTCGAGTACGGCGACGGCCTGCGCGCAGTCTCGATCGACAACTGCTTCACATGGGTCGACCACCGGATCGAGTGGCGCGTAGAAGGCACGGAGGGCATCGCCAAGGGCACGATCGGCTGGCCCGACTACCCCGAGGGCAGTCCGAGCACGATCGAGTGGACGACGCGGGCGATGGAGGGCGAGTGGGAGCGGCCGCGCTGGGACGTGCGCTGGTTCCCGCAGGCCTTCAAGGGCACCATGGGACAGCTGATGCGGGCGATCCAGGAGGACTCCGAGCCGGAGATCTCCGGCCGGACGACGCTCGGCACGATGGCGCTCGTCGAGGCCGCCTACCGCTCCGCCGACGAGGGGCGCGCTGTCTCGCCGAAAGAGGTGCTCCCCGAGGCGGCGAGGACTTGAGCTTCGCCCTCGAGGGACGCGTCGCCGTCGTCACCGGCGCGGGCGGCGGCCTCGGCGAGGGGGAGTGTCTCTCGCTCGCCGCCGCCGGTGCCGCCGTCGCCTGCGTCGAGCGCGACGAGCAGAGGCTCGCGGCCGTCGTCGACAAGGTGCGGGCGGCCGGCGGGCGAGCCCTTGGCGTCGCCGCCGACGTCGCCGACCGCACGGCGGTCGAGGGGATGGCCGAGCAGGTCGTGCGCGAGCTCGGCGGCATCGACATCCTCGTCAACAACGCGGCGATCTATCCGCTCCGCCCGTGGACGGAGATCACGGAGGAAGAATGGGACTCCGTGCTCGCGGTCAACCTCAAGGGTTACTTCCTGTGCGCCCGCGCCTGCAGGGACTCGATGGCGGCGCGCGGCTTCGGCCGGATCGTGAACTTGAGCTCGATCACGTACATGATCGGCTTCAAGAACATGCTCTCCTACGTCAGCTCGAAGGGCGGCGTGATCGCGTTCACGCGCGCGCTGGCCAGGGAGGTCGGGCCGGACGGGATCACCGTCAACGCGATCGCCCCGGGCGCCTTCCCGACCGACGCGGAGAAGATCCACCCGAACCCGGAGCAGTACAACCAGTGGATCCTCGAGCAGCAGAGCCTGAAGCGGCGCGGGACGCCGGAGGACATCGGCAACGCCGTCGTGTTCCTGGGGAGTGACGCGGCCTCCTTCATCACCGGCCAGACGATCGTCGTCGACGGCGGCTGGGCGATGCACTAGTGGAGCTCTTCGGCCAAGCCCAGACGCGGCGCGAGCTGATGCGGCGGGTCGGCCGGCTCGACCAGGTCGCCGGTGTGCGGCTCGTAACGCTCGGGGACGGGGCGGAGCGCGGGGTTCGCGTGCTCGAGTTTCGAACCGGGAACGGGTTCGCATTCGAGGTCATCGTCGATCGCGCCTTCGACGTCGGCCGCTGCGAGCACGCCGGCCGCGCCCTCGGCTGGCAATCGGCGGCCGGCTTCGCGGGGCCGTGGTTCTACGAGCCCGAGGGCCTTGGCTTCCTCCGCAACTTCGGCGGTGGGCTGCTGACGACCTGCGGCCTCGACCACACCCTGTTCATGGCGGAGGACACCGCCGAGCAGTACCACTACCCGCCGAAGCCGGTCGAGCGCTTCGGCCTCCACGGTCGCGTCTCGAACCGCCCTGCACGGCTCGTCGGTTACGGCGAGCGCTGGGAGGGCGACGAGTGCGTGCTCTTCGCCGAGGGCGAGGTGCTGCAGGCGGCCGTCTTCGGCGAGCAGCTGCTGCTGCGGCGCCGCATCGAGGCGCGCCTCGGGGAGTCGCGCCTCCGGATCCACGACGAGGTCGAGAACGTCGGGCACGACCCGACGCCGCACATGTACCTCTACCACGTGAACGTCGGCTTCCCAGTCGTCGACGAGGGCTCGCAGCTCCTTGTTCCGGCCACCGCCGTCGAGCCGCGCGGCGACTATTCCGCGGGCGGCTACGGCGTCTTCAACGGACCGAGCGCAGGCTACGTCGAGCAGGTCTTCGAGCACGAGCTGGCCGCCGAGCCGGACGGGTCGGTGCCCGTGGCGATCGTCAACCGCGAGCTCGGCCTGGGGGCCTACGAGGTCTTCCGGCGCGACCAGCTTCCTCACCACTTCGTCTGGCGGATGCTCGGCGAGGGGACGTATCTCGTCGGCATCGAGCCGAGCACGAACCGCACAGCCGGCCGGCTGGACGCGCGCGCCCGCTGGGAGCTGATCGAGCTCGGCCCGGGCGACCAGCGCGCCTACGATCTCGAGCTGGGCGCGCTCGACGGGGAGCAGGCAATCGAGGAGTTCGAGGCACGCGTCGAGTCCGCGCTGGCACGAGCGCACGCGTGAACCTCGGCCTCGAAGACAAGGCGTTCGTCGTCGGCGGAGCGAGCCGAGGGCTCGGGTTGGCGGTCGCGCGCGAGCTCGTCGCCGAAGGTGCGCGCGTGCTCCTGGTCTCGCGGGACGTCGAGGCACTCGAGCAGGCCGCCCAGGAGCTCGGCGACGCCGCCGCCCTGTGCGCGGCCGATCTCAGCGACCCGGAGGACGCGGCGCGCATCGTCGGCCTCGCGCCCGCGCTGGTCGGCGGCCTCGACGGCGTGCTGGTCAACGCCGGCGGCCCGCCGCCCGGCAACGCGCTCGACCTGAGCGACGACGAGTGGCTCGAGGCCTTCGACCTGCTCGTTCGAGGTCCCCTCAACCTCCTGCGCCGAGCTGTTCCCCTGCTCGCCGAGGAAGGCGGCTCGATCCTCTTCCTCACCTCGTCGTCCGTGCGCCAGCCGATCCCGCAGCTCGACTCGTCGAACGTGCTGCGCCCGGGGGTGGCTGCGCTCGTCAAGTGCCTGGCGCGTGAGCTCGCGCCCGAGATCCGCGTGAACAGCATCGCGCCCGGCCGCTTCGACACCGACCGCGTCCGCAACCTCGACGAGAGGCGCGCGGAGGCAGCCGGGATCACGATCGAGGAGCAGCGCGAGCGCAGCGCCGCCCAGATCCCGCTCGGGCGCTACGGCGAGCCGGCGGAGCTGGCGCGCGTCGCCGCCTTCCTGCTCTCGCCCGCCGCCTCGTACGTGACCGGCGCCGCGATCCAGGTGGACGGCGGCTTCGTGACCGCGATCCCTTGACCGCGCGGCTCCTTCTCGCGGCCGGCCTCCTGCTGCTGGCGGCCGGCTGTGGCGGGAGCGGGACGCGCTGGCACTTCTCCCGGGACGACGGCGTCAGGATCGAGAACGCCGTCTCGGCCGAGGCGTTCGAGCGCCGGACGGCTCGATCGTCGTCTACGCCAACTCGCCGACCGGGATCGAGGCCTGGCGGTCGAAGGACGGCCTGTCGTTCAGGCGCGTGCGGGGACGGATGCCGCTCGGCGCGCACCCGACGGTCGTCCGTCTTCCCGACGGCCGCCTGCGGATGTACTACGCGACTCCGTCCGATCTTCCGATCCGCCCCTCGCAGCTGCGGAGCGCGAGCTCGAGGGACGGATACGACTGGTTCCTCGACGACGGCGTCCGCTTCGGCGACGTCGGGTTCGGCGTGATGGAGGTCGTCCCGCTCCCGGACCGGACGTGGCGCCTGTACCACAACGACCGGCGGCGCGACGGCAGCTCGCGGATCCTCAGCGCGCGCTCGACGAGGGGACTGACGTTCCACCTGGAGCCGGGCGTCCGACTACCTGCGCCCTACGCCGACCCGGCCGTCGTCCGGCTGCCGTCGGGCGCGTGGCTGATGGCCGTCTCGACGATCGAGAAGGGTCGCCGGCAACGCATCCACCTCGCCGAGTCACAGGACGGGCTGCGTTGGAGGGTTGAGCCGAGACCTCTGTTCGACGATCCGGGTTGGTCTGACTTCGACCCCACGTTGCTCGTGCTCCCCCGCGGCCGCTACCGGCTCTACTACACGCGCTCGCAGGGCCCGGTGTTCGAGCTCCTCAGCGGATCCGTACGGGCTCGAGGCTGAGCTCCTCGCCGGCGAGGAAGACCCGCTGCACCTCGAGCTCCCGGCTCAACACGAGCACGTCGGCCCGCTTGCCCGGCTCGAGGCTACCGACCTCGCCGGCAATCCCGGCCAGCTCGGCAGGCGTCAGGCTCGCCATCCGCACCGCCTCGGGAAGCGACGCGCTCGTCGCCCCGACCATCGTCCGCACCATCCGGTCCATCCCCGAGACCGAGCTCGCCAACCGGGCTCCCTGTCGCCCGACGACGCCGTCGCTCTCGAACGCCTCGCCGTCGGCCTCCGGCCCGAAGCGGTACTCGCCCGGAGGCATGTCGAGGGCGCGGCTCGAGTCGGTGACGAGGCAGAGCCGCGAGGGTCCCTTGACGCGGAAGGCGAACTCGAGCAGCTCCGGCGCGAGGTGCGCACCGTCCGCGATCACCTCCGTGCTCATCTCGTCCCGCAGCAGCACGAACTGCTCCATGCTGCCCTGCATCGGCGTCCCCAGCCGCTCGGCGACGCTCGGAACGGAGCTCATCGCGCACCAGAAGTGGTCGACGTGGCGGACGCCGGCCGCGAAGGCGCGCTCCATCTCGCCCCAGCTCGCGTTCGAGTGACCGCAGGTGACCAGGCAGTCGCGAGCGGCTGCGGCCTCGTAGTAGGCCTCCGCGCCGGGCAACTCGGCGGCGCAGGTCGCGATCCGGACGAGGCCCGATTCGAGGTAGCGCTCGTACTCGCCGGGCTCCGGGTCGCGGCGGCCGCCCGCACCATGGCAGCCGAGCTTGTCCGCCGCGAAGAAAGGCCCGTAGAGATGGACGCCGGCGACGCGCGCACCCGAGCCCGAGGGCGCGGAAGCGCACGCGGCCAGCATCGCTTCGAGCTGGTCCGGCGAGCCCGTGGTCGTCGTGGGGAAGATCGTCGTCGTGCCGTGGCGGGCGTGCGCCCGGGTCGCCGTCAGGACCGCGTCGCGCGTTCCGTCCATGAAGTCGGCGCCGTCGCCGCCGTGGACGTGGATGTCGACGAAGCCGGGCGCCACGAAGGCACCTTTGACCTCGAGGGCGCCGGGCGGCGACTCCACATCGGACCCCACCGCGACGATCCTCCCGTCTGCGCAGAGCACGCCGCCGTCCTCGACCAGCCCATCGGGCCGGACGACGGCGCCGCGGAAGAGCACGTCGTTCACGCTGCCAGGCTGTCCCAGTAGGCCTTGCCCCGGCGCGCCGCCTCGACGCACGCCTGCCAGTCGGGATACTCGTAGTTCGTGAACTCGATCTCCATGCTGACGGGGCCCGAGAAGCCGGACTCGCGCAGCTCGCCGAGCATCGCCGGAATGTCGAGCTCGCCCTCGCCGAGCGGGGGGAAGTCGAGGACGCCTTGGCCGGCGCGCTTGTCCTTCAGATGGACGTGGCCGATCAGCCCGCGCGCGTGCACGATGTCCTCCTCCGGCCGGACGCCAGCGTAGTAGACGACGTTCCCGGGGTCGAAGTTGATCCGGATCCAGGGGTGGCCGATCTCCTCGAGCAGGCGCCGCCCGGCCTGCGCGGTCGGCATCAGGTTCGAGTCGGTCTCGATGCAGAGTGCCACCCCGAGCTGCTCGGCCTCGTCGGCGATCGCCCGGACGTTCTCGAAGAAGGCCGCCCGCTCCGCCTCGGTCTCCGCGTCGCCCGTGAAGGTGTTGAGGACGAGGATGCCGAGCTCCGCGCCCGCGTGCAACACACGGCGGAGGCGTTCGTGGCCCAGCTCGAGGTGCAGCTGCGCGTGGCCGCTCATGCTGACGACGCGGAGGCCGTTTGCCTCCAGCAGCGCGCGCGTCGCGGCGATCGTCCCCGGGCCGAGGTCGTCCGGATCGAGGTGCTCGAGGAAGCCCTTGACGGCGCCGATCTCGACGTTCTCGAAGCCCGCCGCGGCGAGCCCGGCCAAAGCCTCGTCGAGCCTGTACGGCTTGAAACAGATGGACGAGCCGGTCTGGATCCAGGCCATGGAGTGCCTCCTCAGGCGGGGAGCGTGAGCCCCCAGACGTCGCGGTGGAAGTCCGTGAACCCCTGCGGGTAGTCCCAGGTGTCGATCGCGCACGAGAGAACCGCCGGCACTCCGTCCGCGTTTGCCTGGCGGGCCCGCTCGAGCGCGCCGGCGACCGCGCGGGAGTCCTCCAACCGCTCGCCGTGGACGCCGTAGGCCTCCGCGAGCCGGACGAAGTCGGGCTGGGCCTCGAAATCCGTGGCGATGTAGCGCTCGCCGGTCGCCCGCTGGATCCACTTGGACCAGCCGAGCGAGGCGTTGTCGAGCACGACCCAGACGACGGGCGCACGGTACTGCACCGCCGTCGCCATCTCCTGCAGGTACATCTGAAAGGCGCCGTCGCCGGTCACGCAGACGACGAACGCGTCCGGCCTCGCGAGCTTCGCTCCGACCGCGCCGGCGACCCCGAAGCCCATGCAGGTCTGCTCCGCGGGAGCGACGCAGCCGCGCTCGGCCGTCACCTTCACGTACGGACAGTAGTACGACCAGAGGTCCTGGCCGCCGTTCTCGTTGACGAGGACGAAGTCGCCGAATGCGTCGTTCAGCGCGTGGACGACCTGCTTCGTCTTCAGCGGGCCGTCGTCTCCTGCGCACTCCTCGTCGACCCGCTGCTCGAACCGTTCCTTGAAATGGACGTACTCGAGCGTCGAAGGCCGCTGCTCGACGACCGCAGCAATCTCCGCGAGCTGCGCGAGCACGAGCTTCGCGTCGCCGACCACTGCGACGTCCGGACGGATGTTGCGCCCGATCTCGAACGCGTCGATGTCGACCTGTACGACCTTCGCCGCCTCCGGGACGAGCTTCCAGAGCCCACTCTGGAACTCCTCCATCCGCGTGCCGACGAGCAGCAGGCAATCCGCCTCGTCGTAGGGTTTCGCGCTCGACGCGGTCCGGTAGAGGCCGACGACGCCGAACGCCAGCCGGTGCGCCTCGCTGATCGAGCCGCGGCCGGACGGGGTGGTCACGACCGGCGCGTCGAGCCGCTCGGCAAGCTCGACGAGCTCGCGTTCGGCGCCGGCGAGGCCGACGCCGCCGCCGGCGACGATCACCGGGCGCTGCGAGCCGTCGAGCAGCTCCGTTGCGGCGGCGACCAGCACCGGGTCGCCCGCCGACCGCACAGGCGCCGGCAGCGGCCGGTAGTCGGGGATCTCCGCCTCGGTGCCGGCCACGTCCCCCGGGATCTCGACGAAGACCGGCCCCGGCTTCCCGTTCTGCGCGAGGTGGAAGGCACGCTCGAGCGTCCACCCCGTTCGGTGGGCGAGGTCGAGGCGAACGGCCCACTTGCTGACGGGCCGGGCGAGATCGAGCGAGGGTGTCTCCTGGAAGACACCCATGCCCTCGTAGTTGCGGTCGGCGGCGGAGACGAGGCTGACGAGCGGGCTGCACGCGTAGAAGGCCTCGAGCAGCCCCGGCACGAGGTTCGCCATCCCGGGGCCGGGGCTCGCGTGGACGACGCCGACCCGGCCGGAGACGCGCGCGTACGCCATCGCCATGAACACCGCAGAGGTCTCGTGTCGGACGAGGATCGGCCTGATCTCGGGGAAGTCGGCCAGGTCGTTGTAGAGGAGCTCCGGGTTGCCGGGCAGCCCGAACACGTACTCGACGCCCTCGGCGGCGAGCCCGTCGCAAATCGCACGCCAAGGCTTACGCAGCGACACCGCACCACTCCAGCGCGCACCCGGCGAGCGACTTCGCCGCCGCGATCACCTCGTCGAGGTCGACGCTCTCGTCCTTGCAGTGCGCCAGCTTCAGGTCACCGGGCCCGAAGACCACGCTCGGAATCCCCGCGCGCTCGAGGAACGAGCCGTCGGAGGCTGCCCCGAAGTTGACAGGGTTCTGCGGGCTCGGCGGTGCGATGGGTGTGCCCGCCGCGCGCTCGTGGGAGCGCACCATCGTCTGCACGAGCGGATGCTCCCACGCCGTGGACATCGGAGGCCAGTTGTTCAGCCACTCGAACCGGGGCGAATGCGCGGCCAGCCAAGGATCGAGCCGGCACGCTCCCAGGACGAACGACTCGATCTCCTCGGCGACCTCGCTCGCTCCCTCCTGCGGCGGGTACCAGATCGAGTACGAGATCTCGGCCCGGTTGGCGAAGTAGAACGGAACCGGCAGGCCCGGGTCGCTGTAAAGAACGCCCGGCAACATCGAGAAGAACCCGGGCCAGAAGTACGGATGGCTCTTCGTCATTCCCCACTGCGTCTCGAGCTCCTGCAACCAGGTTACGATCTTGACCGCCTTCTCGAGCGCGTTGACGCCGATCGCGTCGCCCGGCCCGCCCGGCCGGATCGCGAGTGGCCGGTTGCCGCAGTGCGTGCTCTTCCCCTCGACCGTGATCCGGAGGTACCAGTTGCCCGGGGCGACCGGCGAGACCGTGAGCGGCGACGGGAACGACGTCGGCTCGGTCACGATCGCCGCGTCGGCGCGGAAACCGGCCTCGACGCAGGCCGAGGTCCCGAGGCGGTGCTCCATCATCTCCTCGCCCACGACGGAGTGGAGCTGGAGGTCACCGGCCAGCGCCACCTCCTCGTCGGCGAGCGCCTGGGCGACGAGCCACATCGCCGTGTCCGACCCCTTCATGTCGGTCGAGCCCAGTCCGTACAGACGCCCGTCGCGCAGCTCGGCATTCCACGGGCTGCCGTTGATCCAGGTCTCCGGCTCGACCGGCGGCACGGTGTCGACGTGGCCGTTGAGGATCAGCGACCGTCCGCCCCCCGAGCCGGCGCGGACGCCGACGAGGTTCTTCCGCTCCGGATCGGGCGCGACCCAGTGCGTCTCCAGCCCGGCCTGTTCGTAGCGCTCACGGAGGATCTCGTTGCACCGCGTCTCTCCCCCGATCACCGCCGCGCGGTCCACCCCCGCGAAGCTCGGGTTCGTCGAGTCGACTCGGACGAGCTCGGCGAGCAGCTCCACCACGTCGTCGCGCCGGGCATCGATCCGACCTGCGAGGCGGTCCGCGATCGCCTTCACTCGACAGGCTCGGGCCGGCCGCTCTCGAGCGAGCGAGCCGCGGCGAGCGAGACTTTCAATGCGTCGCGCGCCTGCTCGCCGGTTCCCTGCTCGGGCTGCCGGCCCTGCTCGACGCACCCGACGAAGTACGCGATCTCGGGCCCCCACGGGTCGGCGGGCTCGACGTCGAGGGTTCGCGGCTCGCCGTCAACGGGATAGAGCCGTAGCCCCCTCGCCGCGGTCGGCGCGCCGATGTTGCCTCCGTCCTCGGCCGGGGCGGCGGAGAACGAGTACTCCGCTGCGCCGCCGTCGCAGAGCACCCGGATGTTGCTCGAGAACGGATACGAGCCGGGCATGCTCATGCTGCCCTCGGCGAGGCCGGACGCGCCCTCGTACTCCACGACCGCGAAGACGTGGTTCGGCGCCGGCTCGCGTGCGAACACCCGCTGGGGGCGGCCGAGCAGCCAGTTCATCTGGTCGAAGTCGTGGATCAGGAGATCGACGGGCGTCCCCCCCGACTGCGACCGGTCGGCCATCCAGTCGTTCCAGTCGGCGGGCGGCGAGAGCCGGTGGGTGTTGACCGCGCGCAGCTGCCCCAGCTCGCCCGCCGCGACCAGCCGCTGCAGCTCGACGTACTCGGGCCAGAAGCGCAGCACGAGCCCGACCATGAACAGGCAGCCACTCTGCTCCGCCGCGCGGATGATCGCGTCCGCGTCCCCGGGGGTGAGGGCGATCGGCTTCTCCAGGAAGACGTGCTTGCCGGCGGCAAACGCACGCTCGGCCGCGTCACGGTGGTGCGGCGTCGGCAGGCAGATGTCGACGGCGTCGACCTCCGCGTCCCGGATCGCCGCATCGAGATCGGTCGTCGGTTCGGCCCCGACGGTCTCGGCTACCTTGGCGGCCCGCTCGAGCGTCCGCGAGGCGACCGTCCTCACCCGAACGCGACCCTCGAGCGCGCGGTAGTTCGCAGCGTGGGCGGAGCCCATGAACCCGGCACCCAGGATCGCCACGTTGATCATTCAGTGCGCCGCCAGGAAGCTGTACGTCAGCTCGTTGAACTCGTCCGGGATCTCCCAGAACGGCGCGTGGCCCATCTCGCGCCAGACGTGCAGGATTGCTCTGGGCATCCGCGCCTTGATCTCGAACGAATGCGCAGGCGGCGTCAGGATGTCGCCGTCGCCGACGGCGATCAACGTCGGCGCTGCGATCGACCGGATCTCCTCGAGCGCCTCGTGGCTGACACACGCCTCGGCCTGATCGCAGAACGCCTCGGAGCTCTGCGGAAACGGGTTCGCTTCGACAGAACGCTCCAGCGCGGCGATCTCGTCCGGGCGCTCCTCGAAGAAGTGCGGCGTGAAGACCCAGAGCCAGATCTGGCGTGCGAGCTCGAGCGGCGTCGCCGCCCGGGCGTAGCCCTGCCAGCTCCGGATCAGCGCGGTCGTGTGGCGGTCGGCCCGCCACCAGCTGCAATGGAGCGTCAGCGAGCGAACGAGCCCGGCGTGCCGGACCGCGAGTTGCTGGGCGATCAGCCCGCCCATCGAGGCCCCGACGACGTGCGCGCGCTCGAGACCGAGGTAGCGGAGCAGGGCGGCGGCGACGTCCGCGAACAACGCCGACGTATACGGGCCGGGAGGCCCCTCGGTCTGGCCGATGCCCGGGTTGTCGAAGACGATCACGCGCAAGCGCTCGCGCAGGAACTCGGTCTGCAGCGCCCAGGTCGTGTGGTCGGCGCCGAGGCCGTTGATCAGCAGGACGGGATCGCCTTCGCCGTGCTCCTCGTAGTAGACGCGCCGTTCTTCGAGCTCAGCGAACGGCACCGCGGGGCCTCCGGCTACGGAGGTAGCGGGGTTCGATCCGGTCGTGCACGTCCTCCATGTCGCGCACGAGATTGACGACGGCGCGGGTCGCCCACCCGAGGAACTCCTCGCCCTTCTCGGACGTCGATTCGCTCGGCTTGCCCCAGACGCCGCCCCCGTCCTCCAGCAGCGCCCAGAACGAGCCGGGCGTCGCGAGGAAGAGCGGGTCGAGGAGCGCGAGCGCGTTGGTTCGCAGCTCGGGCAGCTCGGGCGTGAAGTCGCGGACGCGATCCATGTCGCAGAGCTCCTCGCCGATCGCAAGGACTATCGACGTCTCGCCGACGTTGGCGTGGATGCCCGCGCTCCCGGAGAGGTACTGCTCGGCCTCCTCCGGCTGCATGCCTGCCCAGTACGGGAACGGGTACACGCGCGTGCCCTCCGGCAGCTCGTCGTGGAAGCGGGCCACCGCGAACTCGAGCGCGTGCGAGTTGCAGTAGTGCCCGTTCAGCAAGACGATCCGTGTGAAGCCCACGTCTGAGAGCGAGAGGCAGACGTCGCGGACGAGGTCGAGGAACGTGTCCATGCGCAGGTGGACGAGCCCGTGCGCGCCGCGATGGTCGTGCGCGATCCCGAACGGGATCGGCGGGCCGACGAGCGCCTCGAGCTCGGGCGCGGCGCGCTTCGCAACCTCGAGCGGGATGTAGACGTCGGTCCAGAGCGGGCCGTGGTCGCCGTGGTCCTCGGTCGAGCCGACGGGCACGATCACCATGTGACCGCCCCCCTCCAGGTACTCGCGCACCTGCAGGTTCGTCATCTCCGGCATGAAGATCGATCCGGCCATCAGAGCCCCAATCCTTGCAGGTGCTCGTATGAGCGCCGCATGCTCTCGTTGACGTCGGCGAGCGGCGGCCAGGGCTCGCCCGAGAACTCGAGCTCGACCGAGTACGGGCCCGTGTAGCCGGCCGCGCGCAGGATCTCGAGCACCCGCCCGAAGTCGACGCTGCCGTCGCCGATCGCCGGGAAGTTCCAGACGCCCTTGCCGCCGACCGTGTCCTTGAGGTGGACGTGGGCGAGGTAGGGCGTGATCTTCGGCAGGTCGTCGACGGCCTTCTCCCCCGAGTAGAACTCGACGTTGGCGGTGTCGTAGTTGACCTTGACCGAGTCGCGGCCGATCTTCTCGAGCAGCGGGATGGTCACGTCGCTCGAGGCCATGATGTCGCCGTGGATCTCCAGGGCGACGACGACGCCGGCGCTCTCGGCGGCGTCCGCGAGCTCGCCGATATTGGCGAGGAACGCCGCCTCGTTCTCGTCTGCGCTCTGGTGGCCGCCGACCGCAGTGTTCATGATCGGGAGGCCGTAGTCGGACGCCCAGCGCACCGCCTTGACGCCGTGCTCGAGACCGTCAGGCGTCGTCAGGTCGGAGTGACCGCTGAGGCTGACGGCTTCGAGCCCGTAGTCCTCGAGCTTGCGGCGCACGTCGGCCGGCGGAGTGTCGAGATCGACGTGCTCCGTCCACCCCGGAACTGCGGACAGCTCGACGTGCTCGTAGCCGGCTGAGGCGATGCCCTCGAGCGCCTCGTCGAAGCCGTAGGTGTGGTACGTGTTCGTGTGTCCTGCGAGAGCGTTCGCCATCGGCTCCTCCATGAACTCCGCTGAGGCGCCGCGCAGTCGGCGCAGCGCCTCAGCTGTTAGACCGGCTTAGAGCGGGTAGCCCTTCGGCACCGCTGTGGTACGGAAGAACTCGTTCAGCTTGAACGCCGTCCCATCCCTCCGGGCGCGGGCGACGTCCGCCTTCCTGTTCGCGTCGCGGACCATGTCGTTCGTCAGGACGTCGTTGATGCTCAGGCGCTTCTTCGTCTGGCCGAGCTTCGCGATCGCGTTGAGATAGCGATTCCACGACGCGGCGTCGTGCCAGCCGTAGAGGTGGGGCGCCCGCCGGTGGAAGACGCTGTAGCCCGACGCGAGCTGCATCATCGACTCGAGCGCGACCTGCGGCGAGATCAGTTTCTGCAGCAACGGCCGGGCGCCGTAGGTGATTTGCGCAGCGGCGCGCGGATTCGCCTTCGCGAACTCGGAGCCCATCACCGAGCCCTGGAGCACGCGGCTGTAGACGTCCTTCTTCGTGGCGTCCTGGAGATCGGCTGTGCGCACCACGTACGAGTTCGAGGGGCCCTTCGAGCCCCACTGCGAGCCGACGAGGAACTTGAGCTGGAATGCCGAGCCGAAGGTAGCCGACTGGCCGACCAGCTGCGCCCGCAGGCCCTCCCACGCGAGGCCGGCATCCGCCTGCCCGAGCGCGACGGCCTGCACCCACTGTGGCCCGAAGACGCGGTATTTGACGCTCTTCGGTTCGACGCCGACCTCCACGAGCATCGGGTTGACGATCGTTCGCCAGATGTCCGTGAAGATCGAGATCGTCTTCCCCTTCAGCTGGCGGGGGTGGGTGATCTTGCTCTTGCCGTTCAGCACGAAGTCGAAGACCTGTGCCGGGTACTGCTCCCAGACCGAGATGACGGGGACACCTGCTTCGATCGAGGACGTGAGCACGCCGGGCGACGGGTAACCCATGTTGACCTGGCCCGCCGCCACCTGTGGCAGGTTGCCGCTCGCATCTCCGGGGCTCAGGCTGAGATCGATGCCCAGCCTGCGGTAGTAGCCCAGCTTGATGGGCACCCACAGGTTGAAGTCGTCCATGACGTCGAGCGTGCCGCGTGGGGAGATCCACTTCACCTTGGTGAGGCCTTGTCCGAGCGCGGGCTGGATCTCGAGCAAGCCAAGCGCGGACAGGCCCAGGCCGACGCCCGCAGTCCTCTTGAGCAAGTCCCGCCTGGTAAGGCCTTTCTCGTCGAGCTCCTCGACGAGGCTGTGCTCGTCCATCTCGTACCTCCCTTCCCTCTGGTTGCCTACGCCTCCCAACTCGCCCACCGCCTCCCGATCAAGAAGAAGACGACGTAAATCGACACCCCCAGCACGGCGATGATGAGGATGACGGCGCCGACGTTCGCCATCCTGATCAACGACGAGAAAAAGACGAGTTGATGTCCGAGGCCTCCCTGGTCGCTTGCGGAGACCATCTCACCCCCGACCGCCGTGAGCAAGCCGAAGATCGATCCGACCATGTAGCCGACGATGATCATCGGCAGCGCCAGCGGGAAGCGGATGCTGCGGAAGATCTGGAATGTGCTCGCGCCGTAGGAGCGCGCGAGCGCGATCTTCGCCAGGTCCGTACGCCTGAATCCCGTCGAAGCATTGATCAGCACCATCGGCCCGGAGGCCAACGCGACCGCGGCGACAATCGGCCAGATGTCGAAGCTCTTAATGAGGCCGATGCGCAGGAAGGGCACCAGCGCGAGCATCGGCGTCGTGACGAGGACGATGATGTAGGGAGCGACGATCTTCTCGACGAACGGCTTCTGGGTGATCACCGCGGCTAGGACCAGACCAAGGGTCGATCCGATCGCGAGGCCGAGCAGGAACTCCTGCAGGGTCACCCAGAGGTGGTGACCGTAGAGCAGCCAGAAGTCGCTGACGAACAGCGCCTTGACGACCGAGGTCGGCTTCGGGAAGACGAACTCGGGGGTATTCGTGAGCCGCAGGATCCCTTCCGTCCCGAAGAAGACGGCGACGGCGACGGCGACGATCGCACCGATCTCGAGCGCGCTCTTCGCCGTCCGAATGGACGTGAGCGCGGTCCAGTCGATCGGCCCGTGGTCACGGTGCGCCGGCGCCTCCTCGAAGCTCGGGATCTCGTCGCGAAGCTCGCTCGGGATCTCGCTCCTCATCACTCCACCTCCACCGTGTGCCGGGTGCCGGATTCGACGGTCCGCTTGATCTCCTGAATCAGCTCGATGAAGTCCGGCTCGAACATCATCTCGAC
>WNFV01006181.1_pt1 | contig 21093 bp, 16 predicted proteins | sample 5400101 | NCBI WGS metagenome assembly WNFV01 (sample SAMN13153361, study PRJNA577476) | soil metagenome | isolation source: 115 cm soil or saprolite under grassland replicate 1 | place: USA:California | collected 2016-06-15 | reverse complement strand
AGAACGTCAACCGGCACGACTTCTCCTCGCGTTCGCGTCCGCGGCAACGTCACCGTCGACGATCCGGATCTCCCGCCCCAAGCTTCCTGCGACCGCGCGGATCGACTCGAGCAGCCTCCGACCCCAGATCCCAAGGAAGACGAGCGGGGGATAGACGCGTTCCGCAGGCTCCCCGCCCGGAACGAGTATCGTCTCCAGCCTCCGGCGGCGATTTCCGGCGACCTCGTCTTTTCGTTCCGCGGCCTTGCGCATGCGTTCTCCGAGCTGCTCCAGCTGGTACGTCGCCTTCCGGCGCGCGGTTTCCAGCGCGCCCGCGAGCGTCGGGTCGAGTGCCTCGACTTCGGGCCCGAGAGTCGCCATCTCGGCGTCGAGCCGGCGCCCGATCTCCTCGACCCGCTCGGCCTCGGGAACGACCGCGGCTTCCCGGGCCGCGATACGGGGCGCGAGGAGGTCTTCGTCCGAGACACCGAGCGCCTGCGCCGCGCGGCGCTCGGCGGCGCCGCGCACGACGAGGAACGTCCGTGGGATCAGGACGGGAGCGGGTGCGTCGAAGATCGGAAAGAGCGGAAGCGCCTGCGCATGGTATGCGATCTCGCTCGGACCGAGCACGCTCGCCGCCGCGGGGAGAACGACCGATTTCAGGACCGGCCGGGTCAGAACGTCTGCGGAGACGCCGAGCTCTCCCCGGGCGACGCGCCGCGCCGCCTCTTCGAGCTCGGCCGCCTCGACCCGCCGCCGGATTCCGTCCTCGAGCACGAAGAACGGGAAGATCTCCGCGCGGAAGGCAACGGAGGGCTTCCGGCCAGCTTGCTCGATGTCCGCGGCGGTGCGCCGCAGAGTCTCGGTGATCTCGGCCCGCCGCTCGAGCCCGGTCGCAAAGAGCCGGCGGGCGGCTTGTGCGATCGATTCCTCGAGCGGGTCGACCACGACGAGAGGGTCATCCTCCGTCAGGTCGAACAGACTCTCGATGAATGCCTGTCCATACGACGCGCCCGGCGCGTAACGGCGCGCGACGAGATCCAGGATCTCGGCCGCCTCCTCCCCCTGGGTGTCCTCGCGAAACGCTTCGACGATCTGCCGGACGGCTTGCGGAATCGGGAGAGGTCCGACCGGACGCCGGTTCGAACGATCGGCACCCTCGAGGACGAACCTCCGGATCCCGTCGGGTCCCGGTTTCGCGGTCCGTGCGACTTCCTCGAGGTCATGGTCGTCGGTCAAGGCCCAGAAGACCGGGACGGCCGGGAGTCCCCGCGCGGTGAGCTCGCGCGCGAGAACGATCGCGTCGAAAGCCTTCACGAGCGTGTAGAGCGGACCGGTGAAGAGGCCGATCTGGTGGCCGGCCAGCACGGCAACCGCCCGCCCGCGGGCGAGGTCTTCGGCCGCGCGGCGGCCGCCCTCGGAGCGGAATCGAAATGCCTCGGCGGGAAGGCCGCGGCGCGCGCGCGCCAGGAGCGCCTTGCCGCGCTCGAGCGCGGCGTCGAGCGTGGGCGAATCGGGGTGGAACCGGCTCACGCCCCGCGCGAAGTCGAGGAAGAGAGCCGGCAGGCCGGGATATCGCTCGAGCGGGATCGAGGTCATCGGGGGATTCTTCGGAGCAATCACCGTGGGGATTATCTCGTTGCCGGCGGCGGCCGGCTCCGGAAGCGGGAGAGAATAAGGAGAAACGTGAGCGCGCGCGCGATCCGGGCGTTTCTCGCCACAGTCGTCCTGGCCGCGGTCTCCTGCGGCGGGCCGAAGACGGTCGCAAGGGACGGATATCGGGCGTTCCTCGTCTACTCGAAGGAAGACCGCTTTCAGATCGCGGTCCGCGGCGAGCGGGTCCGGGTCGCCGGAACCGCGGACGGCTCCGAAATCGTCAAGATCGTGCGGCCGGACCTCGGCAAGTCCTGGCAATTCCGGCCGTCGACCCGCCGCCTCTTCGAGAGCGGGTGGTCACCGACAGACGAGGCGGTTCCGGGTTACCCGCTCCAGCCCCGTTTCGACCCGGAGGCCTACGCCAACCGCTTCGGGGGCGCCATCCGCCGGATCGACGACGCGACGCACGGTCTCCATCCTTGCGAGCGCTGGGAGATGATGCTTCCCTCGGGCGACCGTGCCACGATCTGGGTGGCGCGGGACCTCGACCGCCTGCCGGTGCGCATCGAGCATGCGAAGAAAGACCCGCGCGACGAATATCAGGCGTTCACGGACGCGCAGCTCCTCGACGTCCACGTGGGCGCGGCGGAGAAGCTCTTCGAGCCGCCGAAGGGATATGCGCGCGTCGCGTCCTATGCCGCGCTCGCGAAATGAGGAGCACTACGGATAGCTGACGCTTCTCTGCTCGAGCGGCGCGAAGTCGCGGAAGAGAAAGTGGTCGTAGAAGTAGTGGATGAGGAGGAACGAGAGCACCACCACGTAATAGCTCTTGTCCTGCGGGAAGCCGGCTCCTTTCCAGAGCACCAGGTACACGCCGCCCGAGACGACGGTTGCTCCGATCATCGCGGCGTAGAACCGGCCGGTTTTTTCGGTACCGGCGAGCTTCTGGGTGAACGGGCTCCGGATCTCCCCGCGCGCCGCGTTGCGGGAAAGGATGAACCAAGTGAGCGCCAGGTACTGCAGCGAATGCCAGGTGTTGAAGCCCTGGAACGCGACGTCGAGGTTGTCGAAGAGAGGGATCACGAAGGCGAGCCCCACCGTGAAAGCCATGAAGAGGAGGCGCGGAACGCTCGCCTCGCCGCGCCGGATCTCGCGGAGCGTGCGAACGACGTAGAAGAGAAAGAGCGCTGCGAAACCGACCGTGAACGCCACCGCGACGATGCGGTGCCTCAGGAAATCCGGGAAGAGGAGCGCATTGGAACCGAGCGCGAAGCGCCCTTCGACGAACTTGTACATGGCGACCGTGTAGAGCGCTCCGAGAATGACCGCGCCGTCTAAGAGCCGATCGAGTTGCGAGACCTTGCCGCCCGCCTTGCGACGGTAGGTCTCCGAAATCCACTGCGCCTGGTGGGTGACGTGGATCGACGCCCAGAAGAAGAAGAACGTGAGCAGCAGGAGAAATGCATGGAGCGCCCCCAGGACGACGAGCACCGGAATCAACAGCATCGGCAGATAGGAGAGGAAGCCGTAGCGGGCGCGGAACCTCGGCTCGAGGGCGGTTCGGAGGTAGGTCGAGTACATGTGCGGTCCACCGACGAGGAGAGTCACCGCGAGACCGACGATCAGGCTGGCGGTCGCGTCGGACGCTCCGAGGCGCTGGAGCAGGCCGTAGGAAAGGTATGGGAGGAAGACAAGGGCGCCGGAGAGCGTCAAAAAGACGAGATCGAACTTCCGGTTGTAAATCCAGATGTCTTCCGCTGGACGCGCCACCGTCGACCCACCGATCTCCATGCGGAACCTCCCCGGCTGCGGCCCGGATCTTAACCGCGATGTCTCGCCCCGGTGGTGCGAGCAAGACCCGTTCCCGAAATAAAATGAGAGGTTGCATGCTCCGACTGGGAATGCTTTCCGTCGATCCGCCCCTCGTTCTCGCCCCCATGGCGGGAATCACGGACCACCTCTACCGGCTGATGCTCCGCAGAATCGGCGGGGTCGGGCTGGTCACGATGGAGTTCATCTCGTCGGAGGCGATTACGAGGGGAAGAACCCGGCAGCTCGCGAAGATGTTCTTTTCGGACGAGGAGCGTCCGCTCTCGATCCAGATCTACGGCTCCGATCCGGACCGGATGGCGTCGGCCGCCGAGATCGTCGCCGAGCTCGCCCCCGACGCCTGCGACATCAACATGGGTTGCCCGGCGAACAAGGTCCTGAAGGGATGCGCCGGGGCGGCTCTGATGGGAGACCCGCTCCTCGCGAGACGAATCGTCCGGGAGGTCAAGCGGCGCCTCTCCATTCCGCTGACGGTGAAGTTCCGGCTCGGACTCGACGAGTCGCGCAAGAACTTCCTCGAGCTCGGAAAGATCTGCGAAGACGAAGGCGCCGCGGCCGTCGCTCTGCACGCCCGCACGGCACGGCAGATGTACACGGGGCGCGCCGCCCGCGGCGAGATCACACAGCTGAAACGCCACCTCACGATCCCGGTCATCGGCAACGGAGACATCGAGACTCCCGAAGACGTCGTGACGATGCTCCGCGAGACCGGCTGTGACGGCGTCATGATCGGCCGCGCGACGATGAAGAATCCCTGGATCTTTCGGCAGGCGGCCGATCTGCTCGCCGGAGGGACACCGCGCGAGGCCACCGACGCCGAACGGCGCGACCTCATGCTCTGGCACTTCGGCCAGATCGAGGCGACCGCTCGCGACCCGCGCGAGGCCCTCCACAAGCTGCGGACCATGACCGGGTGGTATACCCACGGCCTCGCCAATGGACGGACGCTCCGGGTCCAGATCAGCGAGCTCGAGACGCCGGCAGCATTCCACGAAGCCGTCGGGAAGTTCTTCGAGGCTTCTCACCGTCATCCCGAGCCCTTCGCTTCCGCTCAGGACAAGCTCCGCGAGGGATCTTTGGCGCCCGTGGCGCTCGGGATGCCATAGGAACGGGCTCCGCGGGAATTGCCGCCCCCCGGTTTCCCGTTCGAATCCCCGAAGATGCGACGGAGAGCCCTCCTTCTCGTTCTGGCCGCGGCGACTCTGTCGGGCGGGGGGCCTCTCTCCGCGCAGACCCGGCGGACGGAGCTCAAGACCCCCGCCGGGCGCTTCCCGCTCGAGGTCACCGCGGAGTACCTCGGGATGGCCGGAAAAAAGACGGTCGTCCGGATCCGGCTATCGTCCCCGGAGCTCTCCAAGGCGGCGGCATCGCACGGGCTGCGCTCTTTCGCGGGTGAGCTTCGGGGCACCTTCAGCCGCGGTGATCAGATGGTCGAGGCGTTTCGGTACCCCGTCGCGGGAGACCTCACGGACGGGAAGGCCTTCACCTACTCCTTCCTGCGCCCTCTGCCGCCCGGGGCCTACCGTCTGAAGCTAGTCGTCGCGGACCCGGGCGGCCGTGAAGTCGGCGAGGGGGCGGTCGACCTCTCGGTCCCGGAAGTCGGTATTGCTTTCCGGCCCGAGATGGCACCCGCCGAGGCGGAGACGCTCCCCGAGGCCGAGGCGATCGTGATCGCGGACGAGGCCGCGCCCCGCGAGGTGGCGGAGCCGGGCGGTGCCCCGAAGCTGAAGATCATGCCTCCTTCCCGCGAGGCGCCGGTCGGTCTCCTTCGATTGGAGGCCGACGTCGAGCCGCCGATCACGCGCGTCGAGTTCTATCTCGGCGAGAAACTGCTGCTCGCGCGGACACGCCCGCCCTACTCCGTCGAGATCGACCTCGGGAACCTGCCCCTGAAGCAGACGGTGCGCGCGATCGGATACGACGAGTCCGGCCGCATCATCGACGAGGACGCCTGGGCGATCAACGAGGGAAGCGCGCGCGTCGCCGTGCGGGTCCTACCGCAACCCGATCCGGCCGCAGGACGCGTGCGGGTCCGCGTCGCCGTCCAGTCGATCTCGGGCGGCATCGCGAAATTGGTCGAGCTCTTCTTGGACGAGAAGAAGATCGGCTCCTGGACCCACGAGCCGTACGTCGCGACGATCCCGTTCGAGCAATACACCCGCGGAAACTTCCTCCGGGCGACCGCGGTCGCCGAGGACGGCAAGGAAGCGAACGACATCCGGATGTTGAAGGGTCCGTCGGCGACAGTCGAGAACGTGCGCGTGGACGTGGTCCAGCTCCACGTTTCCGCGCTCGACAAGGGCGGGCACTTCGTCAAGGGTCTCGGCCGCGAGGACTTCTCGATCCAGGAAGACGGCCGCCCGCAGGCGATGACCGGCTTCGAGGTCGCCGACAAGCTTCCGCTCACGATCGGCCTCGTCGTGGACGGGTCCGGCTCGATGGAGAAGGGTCTTCCGTTCGTCCACGAGGCCTCGGCGGAGCTCTTCCAGAACCTGATTCGCGAAAAGGACCACGGCTTCGTGATCGAGTTTCGGGAACGCGCGCGATTTCTCCAGGAGCTGACCGGCGACTCGGCAGCTCTGCAACGCGCCTCGCGCGAGACGCGGGCGGAAGGGGCAACCGCTCTCTACGACTCGATCATCCTGGGCCTCTACCAGTTCCGGGCGCTCCAGGGAAGGAAGGCTCTCGTCGTGGTGACCGACGGCGCCGACAACCGCTCGCACGTCGAGTTCGACACGCTCTTGCGTTATGCGCGCTCTGCCGGGGCGCCCATTTACTTCATTGCGGTGAACATTCCGCTGACCGACTTCAAGTCGCGCAAAGCCATCAACCAGATCGCGACGGAATCCGGGGGCGAGGTCTTCGCGATCGGCAGCGCGTCGAAGATCGCCGAGGTCACGCACCGAATCGAGGAGGAGCTGCGGTCGCAGTACGTGCTCGCCTTCCGCACCGACTCGCAGAAGCCTCCCGGTCAGTACCGGGAAGTCAAGGTCGCGGTGGCCAAGCCCGGTATCAGCATCCGCACCATCCGGGGCTACATCCCTTAACTCCGCATCCGCACCCGTACTCGATAGGTCAGCTTTGCTTCTCCCCCTGCCGGCACGCTGACCGGGAACTCCGCGGTCAACGCGCCGAGCCTCTTCGGAGGCACCGACGATTCGACGACCGTCCAATCGCCGGGGAATTGCTCGCGCACGAGCACGGTCACCGGCCCCTTCTTGCGGCTCGTGATCACGACTTCGTAGGAGGACTCCGACTCGGTCCGGCTCGTTTGCTGGAAGGCGACCTGCCGGCGGCGCGCGGTCAGGTCAAACGCCTCCGAGGTCTCGATCTCGACGTCGGTCCTCTCGGGGGTGTGCTCGATCCGGTCTTCGCCGGTGAAGACGCTTCCGTCCTCGACGTAGACGCGGACGACGCCCGCCGGCAGCGCTCTCGAGAGCGGCTTCGTCTCGAGGCGGTACTGCACGGCGACGGGGATCCGTTGCGGCTCTTCGTTCGCCCCCATCCAGTACGTCGATCGGGCAACGTAGCGCTTCTCGACGGGGACGTCGGCGTCGGAGGCGAGCGGAAAGGTCGTTCGGCCGGCGGAGAGCCGGGGTGGCGACTCGACCTCGTAGACGCGCGCTTCCGAGAGCTCCGCGGATTGGGCGACGACCTGCATGGCCATCTCGGCGCGCACCGCCATCGGCCTCGGCGCCGGCTGCGCGGAGACGCGCAAGGTTCCCGCGAGAAGGCGCAGCCGCGCAGGCGCGAAATCCGCTCCGCTCCGGTTGTCGACGACGAACCACCCCTCGAGGTGCCCCCTCCTCTCGTCGGCGGCGAGTGACAGCGCGTAGCTCGCCTCCCACGACACGTCGGAAACGAGATAGCGCGACGTGATCGTCCGGCTGCCGGCGCGGTCGCTGTCGAGCCGCAGGGTGACTCCCTCGGGGCGCGCGGGAGCGCCCGGCTCCGGGATGATCGACAAGCGCGCGTCCGGCTCGCCATAGACGAGCAGGGCGCCCTCCCGGAAGAGAACCTGGGCGGGCGTCGGGCCGTGCACGCCGAGGACGTCGGCTTCGACCGCTGTCCCGCCCGGGCGCTCGATGTGCACGCGCTTCCCCACGAGGGCGGCGAGCCACTCCGATTCGGTCGCGCCGGCGCCGGGCAGCGGCGCGGTCAGACCCAGCCAGCGCACTCCCGCCTCCCGGGAATTCGTCACGGTCCAGGTCTCCGTGCGTGCCGACGCGGGCGCCCCGTCCCAACGGAGCTCGAACCGCCCGGCCGGTAGCGTGACCGTGCGGCTCTCGACGACGACTCCCAGGTTCTGGTTCGTGACGACGAGATCCTGGCGCGTCGCGGAGGCGGCGGCCCGGGGCCGGTCCTGCGCGGGCAGGAACGTCCCCGCGAGCGCGAGAGCGAAAGAAGCGAGCACGCGGCGACGCGACATCCTAAGATCCTCCATGCCCGGAGTTTACAGCGCGATCGCGTTCCTCGCGGACGTGCAGATCCGACGGTTTCGCGTGCTAACATCCGCGCCGTTTTGACCGGAGAGACGCGTTCGCGATGGGCCCTCGTTCTCGGCGCCTCCTCCGGTTTCGGCGAGGCCTGCTCGATCGCGCTGGCGAAGGCGGGCTGGAACGTCTTCGGCGTTCACCTCGACCGGAAATCCACGCAGCCGAATGCCGACCGGATCGTCGCAGAGATCGCCGCGGCCGGCCGGAAGGCCGAGTTCTTCAACGTCAACGCCGCCGACGACGCCAAACGGATGGAGGTCATTGCCGCGATCTCGCGCTCCTGTGGAGGAGACGCCCCCGAGAGCCGGGTCTCGGTCGTTCTCCACTCCCTCGCGTTCGGGACCCTGAAGCCGTTTTTCGGAGAGCCTCGCGAGAACGCGATGACGAAAGCGCAGCTCGAAATGACCCTCGACGTCATGGGCAACTCCCTCGTCTACTGGACGCAGGACCTCTTCTTCGGCGGCCTGCTCGCGCCGGGTGCGCGGATCTTCGCGATGACGTCCGCGGGAGACCACATCGTCTGGCCCGCTTACGGCGCGGTTTCGGCGGCGAAGGCGGCGCTCGAGTCGCACATCCGTCAGCTCGCGGTCGAGCTCGCGCCTCACCACGTTTCGGTCAACGCGCTTCGGGCGGGCATCACCGACACCCCGGCTCTGCGCAAGATCCCCGGCAACGAGAAGATGATCGAGCGGGTCCTCCAGATGCACCCGGCCGGACGCCTGACGACGCCGGCCGACGTCGCCGGCGCGCTCGTCGCCCTGTGCGCGGAAGGAGCAGCCTGGGTCAGCGGCAACGTCATCGGCGTGGACGGCGGCGAAGACGTTGCCGGGGGACGATGAGTCCAAAATCCAAACTCGCCCTCGAGAACCCGTGAGTACCTCTTCCGTTCCCGAGATCGCCGCCGCTGCGTTCGATTTCGTCCGGGAGAAAGCGGGGATTCGCGAGTTCCGCCTCCGCTCGAACGGCCTCCGGGTCCTGCTGCTCTCGAACACCGTCGCGCCCGTCGCCACGTTCGCGGTCGTCTACCACGTCGGCAGCCGCAACGAGGCCGTGGGCCACACCGGCGCCACCCACCTCCTCGAGCACCTCATGTTCAAAGGGACGCCGGAATATGACCGGGAGAAGGGCACGGCGGTCGCCGCGGTCCTGGAAGCCCTGGGGGCGCGTTTCAACGCGACGACGTGGTTCGACCGGACCAACTACTACGAGACCGTCCCCTCCGATCGCACCGAGATCGCCGTCCGCATCGAGGCATCGCGGATGCGCGGTGCCCTCCTGCGCGATTCGGACCGACTCCCGGAGATGACGGTCGTTCGCAACGAGTACGAGCGCGGCGAAAACTCCCCGTTCCAGGTGCTCTACAAGGAGACGTTCGCCACCGCGTTTCGGGAACATCCGTACCACCATCCGACGATCGGATGGCGCACCGACATCGAGGGCGTCTCGACCGACCGCTTGAAGGAGTTCTACGACGTCTTCTACCACCCGAACAACGCGACCGCGATGCTGATCGGCGACTTCGAGGAGGAGGAGGCGCTCGCGGTCATCGGCCGTCACTTCGGCCCGATTCCCGCGTCCGCTCGGCCGATCCCTCCCGTCTACACGGTCGAGCCGCCGCAGGAGGGGGAGCGGCGCTTCATCGTCCGGCGTACCGGACAGATCGCGTGGATCGCGCTTTCCTGGAGATCCGTCGAGGCGCGCCATCCCGACACCGCTTCGCTGGCCGTGCTCGGAAACATCCTCGGCGTCGGCCTGACCGCGCGGCTGCATCTCGCGCTCGTGGAGGAGAGCCTCGCTCTCTCGGTGACCGTCGTGCCGTGGCAGCTTCGCGATCCCGGGCTCTTCTCCGTCTTCGCGCCGGTCCGACCGGGCGTCGAGCCGCGTGTCGTGGAAGAACGGATCCGCCGGGAGATCGCACGCGTCGCATCCGAAGGCGTGACCGAGGAGGAAGCGAAAAAGGCGCGGACGCAGATCGAGGCGGAGGTGATCTTCGACCGGGACTCGACCGATCAGGTGGCCGCTTCCCTTTCGGAGGCGATCGCGGTCGCCGACTGGCAGTGGTACGCGGACTATCCCGATACGGTCCGGCGGGTGACCGCGGAAGACGTGCGCCGCGTGGCGGCGGCCTACTTTCGTGACGACTCGCTGACCGCCGGTCTCTACCTTCCGAAGGAATCGCCGGCGGCGTGACTTCCTCGATCCCCGGCGCGGCGAAGACGTCTCGACTTCCGCGGCGCAAAGTCTCCTTCGAGGAGTCGATTCGTCGACGAACGCTCGAGAACGGCGTGCGGCTCTTCGTGCTCGAAAACCGGTTCAACCCCACTCTGGCGATCTCCGGGTCGCTCAATGCCGGCAGTCTCTTCGCGCCGCCCGACCGGCGGCTTCTCGCGTCGGTCACGGCCGGCGAGCTCGTGAAGGGGACGGCGCGCCGCACCAAGCTCGAGATCGCCGAGGAGCTCGAGAGCCGTGGAGCGAGCCTGTCTTTCTCCGCGGGAGCCGGCGATCCGGTAGGGGTGGACCTCGCCGCCGCGTCGCTGTCGCGCGACGTGGAAGTCCTTCTCGACGTTCTCGCGGAGGTCCTGCTGACGCCCGTCTTCCCCGAGGAGGAGCTCGAGAAGGAGCGCATGCGTCTCGTCGGTGTGCTCCGCGAGCAGCAGGATCAGACGTCCGTGCGTGCGTTCGAAGCCGCGTCCCGGCGGATCTACCCGCCCGGCCACCCGTTCCATCGACGGCGCGTCGAAGAGCGGATCGCCGCGGTCGAGTCGGTCTGCCGGGACGAGCTGCTCCGTTTCTACGAGGAGCATTACGGCGCCGAGACGCTCCTTCTCGTTCTGGTCGGCGACTTGGATTCCGAGAAGATCTTGGACGGCCTCGAACGGCGGCTGGGCTCGTGGAAGCGTGGCCCCGCGCCGGAGATCCCGAGACCTGGGCCGGTCCCCGCCTCGCCCGGCTCGGAAACGATTCGGATGCCGGACAAGGCGAGCGCGGACGTCGTCCTTGCGCAACCGGCCGATCTCGTTCGGCAGGACCCGGAGTACGTCGCGTGCATCCTGGCGAACTCGGCTCTGGGGCAGTCGTCGTTGACGTCGCGCCTGGGGGTACGCGTCCGCGATACCGAGGGCCTGACCTACGGCATCCATTCCGGCTTCGCGGCGACCCATCTCGCCGGCCCGTTCGCCGTCAGCCTCACGGTCAAACCGGAGAGCCGCGACGCGGCGGTGGCCGCGACCCTCGAGGAGATCGTCAGCTTCCGCCGCGAAGGGATGACTCCGAAGGAGCTTGCCGACGAGCAGAGCTCCCACGTCGGCCGTTTCAAGGTCGACCTCGCGTCGAACGGAGGGATCGCGCACGCGATCGACGCGGCGGTCTACTACGGTCTGGGCGTCTCCTATCTCGACGAGTACCCCTCGCTCGTCGAAGCAGTCACCAAGGAAGAAGCCGATGCCGCGTTCGCGAAGCGCGTGGATCCGGACCGGTTCACGATCGTCTCGGCGGGTTCGTTCCCTTGAGCTCGACTTTGAACGCCGAACCTCGTCCGTGACAGAATCCGATGTGAATAGCGACCAAGGAGGCTCCGATTCCGAGACGACCCCAGTACCGCAAGCCCAATCGCCGCCGTCCGGGCGAGGCCCCTCCCACGCACCGCGTCTACCTCTCCAACGAGGCGCCGATGCCGGAAGATCGCACCGCGGACGGCAGGACCTGGTACCGGCTGCGCTTCGACATTGAGCCCTCACCCGAGTGGATGCGGGCCTATCGCGCGGGAATCCTCGGTATGACCCGCGACGACCGGGAAGCGATCCTTCGCTTCGAGTTCCAAGGAGACAGCGTCCGGGTCGCCGCCGCCGACGCCGAGATCGGAAAGCTGCGCCGGGTCTTCGAGCGGCGGATCGACGCGGTCAACTCGATTCTGTCGGGTGGGCGCGGCGCGGTTCCGACGCCGTAGTCGAACGGCTCAGCGCTTCGGCGGGTCCTTCTTGTACAGATACGCCGTTTCCTGAAGCCTGGCGCCGGAGGAGTCCGCCACCGCGAACTGCGCCCGCGAGAATTTTCCCGTCGAACCGTACGAGCCGTCGTAGACCGACGCGCCGGCGTACTCGCCGCGCTTGTTGACCGCATAGAAGACCGTCTGGAACCTGGGATGGCCGGACTCCTCGCGATTGTCCTTCGCGAACGCGACGATCCGCTGGAGCGTCGCGAGCGCCGCCTCCTCGGGCGACTTGCCCTGCCGCATCATCTCGACGGCCGTGTGGGAACCACAGGAGCGCAGGTTCCCCTCGCCCCACCCGGTCGAGCCGCAGGCCCCCACCTCGTTGTCGACGTAAAGCCCCGCGCCGATCACCGGCGTGTCACCGAGCCGGCCCGGGATCTTGAAGAACAGACCGGAAGTCGAGGTCGCGCCCACGACGTCCCCATCGGCCGTGACCGCGTTGCAGTTGATCGTTCCCTGCGGGCGGAAGTCGCCCACACCGTACTTCTCGATGTACCAGCGGATGTCGGGATCCTTTTCCTCTTCGTTGCCTGCCGGAACCCAATCGTCCTTGCCCGAGAGCTTCTCTCTCCAATAAAGCCAGATCTTCCTCGACCGCTCGGTCAACAGGTTCTCCTCCTGGAAACCGTGCGCCTTTGCGAATTTGAGCGCGCCATCTCCGACGAGGAAAACCCGGTTCGTCCGCTCCATGACGAGGCGAGCGACCTTGGAAGGGTTTTTGATCCCCTCGAGAGCCCCGACCGCTCCGGCCTTCATGGTCCGGCCGTCCATGATCGCCGCGTCGAGCTGAACGACTCCGTCCTCGTTCGGGATTCCGCCGTAACCGACGGTGACGTCATCGGGATCGTCCTCGACGATGTTGATCCCGGCGATGACCGCGTCTAAGGGATCGCCGCCCCCGGCGAGGATCTCGTGCGCTCGAGCGGCGGTCTTGACGTAGGTCTTCGCGGCGATGACGACCGGACGTGACGCGGCTCGCCTCGGGGCCGCCTTCGTCCGAACCTGGGCGGCGACGGGAAGAATCGCGGCGGAGCGGATGATGTCGCGCCGCGTCGGCCCGCTTCCACCTCCTCGCACGAGATCGCTACTCGTCCGGCAGCTCGGGCTCTTCCTGTATTTCGCGCTTCGTGCCCGGCGCGAGCAGGTCCATGACGAGATCGGGAAGCGTCTCGGAGAACTCGCTCCGCGGCAGCACACGGGTCAGGCCCGCTGCCTCCGCCTGCCGAGCGAGCTCGCGATCGGTATGGCGAAGGAACCCGATCACTGGCAGGTCGCGGGTCTTCGCCTCCTGCCTCAACTTTTGAACGGCGTCGAAACACGCGCCGTTCGCCGAGAGCTCCAGCAGCACGGCGGCGGTGCCCTCCTGGCCCGCGGCTGCGGCGAGGTCCTTCGGCTCCGCGAAACGCACCGGCACGTTCAGGTGACGGCCGGTCGCCTCGATCTTGGATCGAAAGAAGAGGTCCTCGACGCAAGCGACGATCGAGCGGTTCATCCAGGGCAGGATTCTATACGGGCGAGGGGAAAGGACCCCGGCTCGACCGTCCACCGACTCCTGCCTTCCATCCCTAGAACATCTTCACCAGGTCGACCGTGAGCCGGTTGAGCGTCGCCTTCAGGTCGAGCCTTCGCTGAAACACGATCGCGCCCTGGACGAAGACCTGCGGCAGGACCGTAACGGCGACGCCGATGCGGTGCCCCTGATAGCGCGAGTGAAACCACCAGTCGTCCGTGTTGTAGGCGCCCACCACGGCATCCCGGTCGACGTACTGGTAGATGTAGAACACCCGCCACGTTCGGGGAGTTCCGACGGAGCCCACCGCGATCGCGCCCTCGAAGGCATCCCCATCGCCGCCGGGAGCCGCGAAGTTGTGGATCCCGTCGACCGAGACCGTCACCGGCAGCCGCAGAGCGAGGAAGCGAAACCGGAGGATAAGGTCGGCGAGGCGAAACCCGCTCTCGAACCGTTGCCCGCCGGCGTAAGGCTCCGGGCTGTTCTGCCGGACGTAGTGCGACTTCAGGTCCTCGACGTTGAAATTCCAGTAGGCGGCAGCAGCCTCGACGGCGAAGTGGCTCGCGTCGCCGCCGCGCCAGACGGCCTGGCCGGCCGCGATCCTCGACCGGTCTCCTTCCCGCTGCGGTCCGTAGAAACCAGCCGCGGTGAAGGTCAGAGTTGAGGCGCCAGTTGTCCCAGAGCATCTCGCTCGAAACGAGCGGCATCCCGAAGCGTCCCGCGAAGATCGTCCAGCCGGCCGGCCTCGCCTCGACGTACCAGCGGTCGAACATCGCGCCGTCGGAACGGTAGTTGTCGAAGTTGCGCGCGTTCTGGTCGTTGTGGTCGGTTCCGACGTTGCCGACCGCCCGGACGGCGACCTTCCACTGGTCGGAAGGCTCGAAAGCGACCTCGGGCCGGAATTCGAAGCGGCCGCGCTCGATGTCCGGTCGGACCCGGAGGTGGTAAATCGAGTCGTACCGCAGGAGCGCTTCCCAACGAAACGTGAAACGGGCCTTCGGAGGCGACGGCTCGAAGTACTCGGTTCGCTGCGCGGCTGCCGGCGCCGACCCGCACAGCGCGACCGAGAGCAGCAGAATTCCTCGCCTCATGGGCTCAGGCAGCCTGTGCAGTCACCTTGGCCAGCGCTTCGTAGAGCTCTCCGACGCTCTGGTACCGCGCGGACCGCTCCTTCTCCATGCACTTGATGATGATGACGGCGATCTTCGGGTCGATCCGCGGATTCTTCGACTGCGGAAGCGGAGGCGGCTCGTTGACGTGTTTCAGGACGACGGCGAGCGGGCTGTCCCCTTCGAAGGGGAGAGAGCCGCTGAAGACTTCGTAGAGGACCACTCCCGTCGAATAGATGTCCGAGCGAAAGTCGAGCGGGATTCCCCGCGCCTGCTCCGGCGACATGTAGTCCGGCGTGCCGATGACCGTTCCGGTTGCGGTCATCCCGCGATCCTCCGTCAGACGCGCGATTCCGAAGTCCATGATCTTCAAGCCGCCGGTCGGCTCGATCAGGATGTTCTGCGGCTTGACGTCGCGGTGGATGACCCCGACCTCGTGCGCCGCGGCGAGCCCGGCGCAGACCTGCTTGGCGATCCGCAAGCCGACCGGGGTCGGAAGGATTTCGCCCGACTCGAGAAGGTGCTTCAACGTCAGCCCCTTCACGAATTCCATCGACAGGTAGCGGAGCCCGTTCGATTCTCCCAGATCATGGGTTCGAAGGACGTTGGGATGTGTGATGCGGCGCGCGAGTCGGATCTCCTGCTTGAAGCGATCGAGGAGCGTTGGATCCGCCGAAAGGACCTCGCTCCGCAGAGTCTTGATCGCGACGAGATCGTCGAGCTCTCGGTCGTGCGCCTTGTAGACGATTCCCATCCCGCCCTTGCCGAGGATCGATTGGATGTCGTAGCGACCGGCGAAGAGGGTGCCCACCTGCGGCTCGTTGTGGGGGGTCGCGCCCCCGGTCGAGCCCGTCGGAGGACGTCCGGCGAGCAAGGTCTCTTCACCGCTGAGCGAGATCGGCAGCGAGGCGACGTACTTCTCGAGCGCCGCCTTCTCCTTGAGCTCCTCGAGCATTGCGCGGAAGGAGCGCGCGAGGATCCCGATCTCGTCGTTCGACTCGACGGGCACCTCCGTTTCGAGGTCCCCGATCCGAACCGCCTCGGTCGCGCGAACCAGCCGATCCACCGGTCCGGTGATCCGCCGCGCGAGGACGAAGGAGAGGATGAACGCGAAGACCAGCGCCGCCAGCCCCACGAGGACCTGGCTGTTCTGAATCCGCCGAAACGGAGCGAGCTCCCGCTCGCGGCTGCGCAGGGTCACTGCCGCGCCCACGAGCTGGTCGGTCGAAGAGCGGATCGGCAGAAAGTAGGCGAGATAGGTATCTCCGGAGACGTCGAGCTGCAGAGGCCCGATCGTCTTTCCCTCGCGCAGGACCGCGGGAACGAGACGCGGGGTCTCCTGGATCGCCGAGAGGACGGAAGAGTTCGCGTCGCGCATGGTCGAGGCGGTCACGACGGGCCTGGCCGGGTCGTTCAACCTGGCCGAGTCGGCGAGGAAGACCACCTCGGCGTTGACGAGCGACTTCAGGCTGGAGGCGACGTCGTCGTCGATCTGGAAACCCGCGGCGATCGCCCCGACCGTCCGGCTGCCCCCCTCGAGCACGGGGGCGGTGACGACGTGGTACAGCTCCTGGTCCGACAGCCAGATCCCCTCGGCGGCTTCGCCCTGCAAAGCCGACGCGACGGTGGGGACGCCGCGCATGTCGCGCGAGTAGGGAAGAGGACGGTCGGTGCGCGCGATTGCCGTTCCTTCCTGGTTGATGGCCACGAGGAAATTCGCGCGCGTGCTCGAAGCCTGCTCGAGCTTGAGCGTGTCGCGTGCGGTCGCGGGATCGAGCTGGGTCATCACCGAGATGATCCCCGCGTTGTTGACGACGACCGCGAGCGCCCGATGGAGCTCCTCGTACCGATTGCGCTGAAAGGACTCCCAGGCGCCGCCCGATTTCTTCAGGTCCTCCGCGATTTTCGAGTCGGCGATCGTGCGGGCGCGGGCGGCGGAGATCGCAATCGCGCCGCCCACGGCGATCAGGATGAGCAGCGCCGCCGCGAAGAAGATCTTGAACGAGAGAGAAAACCTCGGCGGTTCCGGCGGCGGAAGCTTCAGTCCGCTCGCGACCGGGGGGACGATCGTGATCGGCCGCGGAGTCGCTCTTTCAGTAGCGCTCATCGTCCGATCCCGACTGCGGCGGATAGTCCTTGCCGTATTTGTTCTTGTGCGGGACGGGGCGGTAAGCGGTGGTGTCGATCGAGATGGTCAGGGGCACGCCGGCCAGCGGGATCGTCAGCGGAACGCTCGTTTCCGTCCCTTCTTCGTGCCAGGCCTTGAGGGTCCACGAGCCCGCCGGCACGCCTTCGAAGTGGAAGCCCCCGTCTTTGCCGGTGATGGCGGCGAGGCCGGAGTCCACGATCATCAGAAACCCGACCATCTGCGGGTGGATGTTGCAGTAGACGCGCACGAGGCCGGGCTCGGCGAACGAGCGGCTCTTCGAGGCGCCGCTCCTGTAGAGGCCGAGGTCGAACCGGTTCGCTCCCGAAACGGAGAAGACGTTGTGAAAGACCGGGTCGTTATTCGGGAACTCGACCGTACCCTGGCGCGGCACGATCAGGATGCGGGGGATGAAGCGCTTCGATTCCTGGGCCATCTGGAGCGAACCGGCGGGAACTCCTCCGCTGCGCGGACCTTCGATCCAGACGACCGCATTCGACGCATCGGCTCGGGGCGATCCTCCCTTCACGAGGACGACCCGGCCGACCACGGAGCCGGCGGAGCCCGCTGCGCGGGGGCCGAAAGCCACGAGAGAGAGGGCGAAAATGAGCGCCCCGACGACGAAAACGCGCGCCGCCATGCGTGTTTTCGATCATAGCCCGAAAACGGGACGGCTTATCATCAGGCCGGGAGAGATCGGATGGAAACGGCGCGCGTCGAGATTTTCGGAAAAGACACCTGACCCCACACGACCGCGGCCCGTGAGGACTACGCGCGTCGGAAGATCCCTTTCACCTACATCGACGTCAAGCGCGATCCGCGAGAGCTCGATCGGATGGTCCGTATCTCCGGCGGCCGACGCGTGCCGGTCATCGTCGAAGCAGGCAAAATCACGGTCGGCTTCGGAGGGACTTGAGGAGTGTGAAGTCGCCCGGCGGGCGGCTGTCTCTTGCTGTCATTCCGAGGAGCGAAGCGACGAGGAATCTCTTTCTTCATCACGGAGAGATGCCTCGCTTCGCTCGGGATGACAAAAGGGGAGTCTTCATATAATCCCCGCCAACTGGATATCCACCACGTTTTGAACTGTGGCGGGTGCAGGCCCATGGGGCCTATCCCCGCGACATTTGAAGGGAGGTCCGCGTGGCGAACGTTCCGGAGAGACCCGGCGCGGAGTTTCGGCCCTACGTTCCTCCCGGCGAGGCGCCAGCGGAGTTCACGCCGAAGGCGATCGTCCTCGGTATGGTCTTCGGCGTTCTCTTCGGAGCGGCCACCGTCTACCTCGCTCTGCGGGCCGGCCTGACGGTCTCGGCCTCCGTCCCGATCGCGGTTCTCGCGATCGCGGTCTTCAAGAAAATCGGCAAGTCCACGATCCTGGAGAACAACATCGTCCAGACGATCGGCTCCGCCGGCGAATCCGTCGCCGCGGGCGTCGTGTTCACGGTCCCCGCGCTCCTCTTCCTGGCGGGAGGAGAAAACTTCTTCCGCTACATCCAGATCACCATTCTGGCGATCTTCGGAGGCACTCTCGGCGTCCTCTTCATGATCCCGCTGCGGCGGGCGCTCATCGTCAAGGAACACGGGAAGCTGCCATATCCGGAGGGCACGGCCTGCGCCGACGTCCTCATCGCGGGGGAGCGCGGCGGCAACCTCGCGAAGATGGTCTTCGCGGGGGTGGGCGCATCGCTCCTCTACAAGTTCCTTTACGGGATCCTCGGTCTGTGGCGGGAGACCCCGATTTTCTTCCGGACGAAGAGGGAGTCCGCGACGTACCCGGCGGCCACGCTCGACGTCGCCGTGACCCCGGAATATCTGGGCCTCGGCTACATCATCGGGCCGCGGATCGCGTCGGAGCTCTTCTCCGGAGGGCTTCTCGCGTGGATGGCGCTGATCCCGCTGATCGCCATCTTCGTGCCGGAGACTCGCGTAGTGCAGGACCTCCACAATCTCGGTTTCTCCGATGCCTGGATGTCGAACAACTCGTACGCGAACTGGATTTACCGGGCATACATCCGTTACATCGGCGCGGGAGCAGTTGCCTGCGCGGGCGTGATGACGCTCATCAAGACCTTGCCGACGATCGTTTCGGCGTTTCGGGAGTCGGTCAAGAGCTTCCGCGGTGGAGTAGGACCGGCATCGGGCGTCAAGCGAACCGACAGAGACCTCGGGATGGGAATCGTGGTGATCGGATCGCTCGCGATCGTGCTCGTGCTGGCGGTGTTGCCCGGCTTCCCGCACGGCCCCTTTCCGCAATCGCTCCTGATGTCGCTCCTGATCGTCATCTTCGGGTTCTTCTTCGTCACGGTCTCCTCGCGCATCGTCGGGATCATCGGGACCTCTTCCAATCCGATCTCCGGCATGACGATCGCGACGCTGATGGCGACGTGCATCGTCTTCGTCGTGTTCGGCTGGAGAGGCGACGTCTACCAGGCAGTGGCGCTCTGCGTCGGCGCCATCGTCTGCGTCGCGGCGGCGAACGCCGGTGCGACCTCGCAGGACCTGAAGACCGGATACCTGGTCGGGGCGACGCCCCGCTCCCAGCAGCTCGGGTTCGTGATCGGGGTGGTGACGTCCGCCTTCGTCATCGCGATCACGCTCTTCATGCTCGACCGGACGTACCGCGGTCCGAACGAGCTCCACGGAATCGGGGGACCGCAGCTTCCCGCCCCGCAGGCCACCCTCATGGCGACCATCATCAAAGGGCTGCTCGCGCAGAACCTGCCGTGGGCGCCCGTCCTGGTCGGCGTCTTCCTCGCCTTCATGGCGCAGCTCGCCGGGGCGCACGCGCTTTCGTGGGCCGTCGGTGCCTATCTTCCAGTCTCGACGACCGCGCCGATCTGGATCGGCGGCATGGTCAAGGCCTGGGTCGACGCCTGGAGGCGGCGGAAGGAGCACGCCGTCGGCGAAGAGTCCGAGCTTTCCTCCGGGATGCTCTACGCCACCGGGCTCGTCGCCGGGGGCTCGCTCGGCGGAGTCTTGATCGCGTTCGTCGCGTTCTTCGGCGACACCGTGCTCCACATGGAGCGCCCGTCGCTCCCGGACTGGCTCGACCTGGGAACGAAGCTCTATCCGGATCTCAAGAACGGGCTCGTCAGCGGCGGGATCCTCTGTGCGATCGCGTTCGCGGTGCTGATCTTCCTTCTCGAGCGAAACGCGAGAAAGCGGCTGGAGGCGTAGCGGACTCCGACCGGCGCCCGGCGAGCTTTCGGCTCACCCCACCCGTTCCCAGAAGCCCGGGTATCGGGTCGGGAAACCGTCGTCGTCGACTTCGAGGTCGGTCTCGAATCTCCCTCCCGCGCTCCGGTAGCGGTATCGGTTCCGTGAGAGACGCCGATAGCTCTGCTCCAGTAGCTCGAAGCGGAAGCTCGGGAACCGCAGCCAGGCCGCGCGAACGTCCCGCTCCTCGCCGACCGAAAGACGGAGGCGCCGGATCGGAAGGAGGTTCGTCGAAGGACTGAAGTTCAGATCGACGTCCACGCAACCTTCGATCCGGGAGACTTCGTCGCCGCCGACCTTCCAGACGCCGGCGCGGTCGATCCGCGCCTCCACGCCGATCGTCTTCTTCCCGACCCATCCCGTAACCGCGGCCGATCGGGTTCGCCACTTCGAATCGCACGTGATCCGGTAGGTCAGAGAGCAGGGGTCCTTTCGGTGGAGGAACACCGCGGCGCCGGCCAGCTCCCAGCCGTTTCCGGCACGGAGCAGCAGCGCGGTTTCGTGGCCGGGGCGGTCGAGCCGCCTCCAGAGGACGGCTGCGGTTTTCGCGAAGCTCACGGACGGGGCTGCCGAAGATCTCAGAACATCGAATTGTCGTTCGCCGAGGTCTCGGGAACGACCTGGTCGTAGAAAGCCATCGCGTTCTCCTTGTTGCGCTCGAGTCGATCCCTCATTTCGGTTGATTCCCCCTCTCGAGAAGGCACACTCCGCCCCACGGCCGGGACCCCTGGGGGCCGTCGGACTGCGGAAGCATCGCGACGAGCCGCATTCCGAAAGACAGCTGTTTGAGCTGCGCCGCCGTCTTGATGATCGAGCCGATCTCGACGGGCCGCCAGCCGTGGGCCGCGAAGAACCCGGGACCTTCCGCCGGGCCGAACTTCAGCGGAGCGCCCGCGGCATCGAGCTCTCCCTTCGTCTTTTTCTGGAGCATGCGCAGGAGCCCGGGCGAGACCAGGTCCAGGACCCAGTGCCGGAAGCTCTCCGGCACCGTCAGGTCTTTGGCGAGGGCAGCGACCTCCTCCGCCGTCAGGTAGATCAAGAGGCCTTCCGTGATGACGAGGACCCTCTTGGCGCCGCCCCTCAGGCGATCGAAGAGACTGCGCCGCGCGGCCGTGTCGGAGATGTCGAGGGCGATCCGCTCGAGAGCACAACGGGGCTTCTCGCCGGCGAGGGCTTCCTCCTTGTAGGCGAGGAGATCGGGAAGGTCGACTTCGATCCAACGG
>WNFV01006626.1_pt1 | contig 21104 bp, 18 predicted proteins | sample 5400101 | NCBI WGS metagenome assembly WNFV01 (sample SAMN13153361, study PRJNA577476) | soil metagenome | isolation source: 115 cm soil or saprolite under grassland replicate 1 | place: USA:California | collected 2016-06-15 | reverse complement strand
TGATCGCAGTCACGTCTTGGCAGCAGTGAGTCTAATATGCTTGGGTGTTCGCGTCAAGAAAGACGAAAGACGACAGACGATATCTCAATTGTCCTTCGTCCTTCGTCCTTCGTCCTTCGTCCTTCGTCAGCTCGATCAGTCGAGCCCAATCACGCCTTCGTCAGGCGATCCCAACCGGCGTTGATCACCTGGCAGTAGTACGCCTCGGTGATCGCCGCGCCTGGGCATGCCGGCTTGTTGAAGTCGCGATGCGACGCGATGCTGTGTACATGCGCGCTGGCGGTATGCAGCGGGCCAGGCTTATAGCTCAGGTCGAAGGTGCCGAGCTGGCGCTTCAGCACGGCCACCGCCTGGCCGACATTGCGCGCCACCGGCTCGGGCCAGGGAGACTTTTCGTAGTAGCCAATCACCTCAATACCGATCGAGTAGTGCAGCTGCCCGCTGCCGTCGTGGTAGCTGTTGCCCTCTTTGGCGTGGATGCCGACCTCGTACATCGGCGTGAACAGCCAGATGTAGCGATCGTCGATATACAGATGTGGGCCGCGATCCCACTGCTGCGTGACGCGGTAGAACTCGCGCATGTTCAGCAGCCCGCGCAGCCGCTTTTGGTAGATCTTGTCGTCGCTCAGCCCGGCCTCGCCGCCATCCCAGGCGTGGCCGCCTGGGTAGGACGCGGCCAGCGTGCAGGGGTTGGCGGTGTGGTGCAGTACCACATAATCCGGCGGTATTTTGCCGAAGTCATAGCTCTGGACATAGCTGCTAAACTCGTCGGCCGTCAGCCCTTTGCCAATGTAGAGAAATTTCTCGGGCTCCACTTCGCCCAACACGATCGGAACCTGCCCCGGAGCAGCGCTGTCATCCTCGAAGGGCAGCAGATCGGCGACATCCTTCTGAAACGGTGAGTCATCGGACATGGTCGTGCCTCCTTTGGTTTAGGTGAACCAATATGCCGACAACAGACGGCTCGTGCGCAGTCGCCAGCCAGGGATCGTATGTCTGCTTGGGCCTATGGCTTGACCTTCCTACGCGGTCTTCAATGGCTGTCTACTATCACCTAACGTGGTAGGAGGGAAATTTAGAGCGCCTAGTTTTGTGGGTTTGGGGAATGATTCAAGGAGATCGGTTGGGTAGCAGAAACGCCTGGAGCGCCGCCTCCTGCGCCTCGGGCGTGGGGCCAAGTAGTCGGCGACACAGCCGCGCCACACTCGTGTAGTAGCGCAGCAGCAGCGGGGCGTACGTCTCGCGCTCGCCCGCCAGCACCAGCGCCACCAGCGTCGCGTCGCTTCGGGTGTCGGCATAATGGTTCATCATGGATCAGTTGCAGGTGAGAGGGGAAAAGTTACTCGATAGGGCATAGGATACAGGAAACAGTGAACAGAAGAAGCGCTGCTCTTCGCTGTGCCCTGTATCCTGTGCCCTGTATCCTATTCATCGAACAGGAATGTCGGCTCGGCGTAGTAGCGCACGCCGTGCCCGGCCCGCCGCTCGCGCAGCCATGTGTCGAGCCAGGCCTGTTTCGCTTCCAGCGAGGTGTCGTCGATCGGCACATTGATCCGCAGCGCGCGGCCGGGGATGACGTGGCGGCTGATGCCGGCCGGCAGCACCGCGCCGGCCTGCGATAGCGTCACGATGTCGCGCTTGGTGTAGGTCGGGTAGACCACTGCCAGGCTGGCGTTCTGCTCGTCGAGCCGCGCGGCCCAGTCGGTCGGCGGCACGCGGGTGATCGTGGCACGGCCGGCGTAGCCGGCGAACAGCCGCCGCAGCGCCGCCGCGCGCGCGATCACATCGGCGCTATGGCCCAGCGCGAAGCAGCGGCCATCGCCGCCGGCCAGGTAGGCCAGCGTCTCGCGGTGGGCCAGCGCGTTTTCGGCCTCGTAGGGGGTGCAAGGCCGCTCCACCAGCGCCGGCTCGTCCTCCAGCGCCGCACGCAGCGTATCGAGCGCCAGGCCACTCAGCACGTGGCTCCAGGTATGGAGCTGAATCGCATCGTCGTCGTAATCAACCACCTGCGCCACGACATACGGCAGCCCCAGCAGCCGCGTGGCTGTCACGCGCGTGGCCCCATCCAGCACGATCAACGAATCGACGCCATCGTGGCGGCCCAGCACCGGCGGGTTGCGCAGCATGCCATCACCCTTCAGCCGCGCCGCCAGGCGCGCCACGCGCGCGTCGTCGGTCTGTTCATGCAGCAGGCAGTGGCCGATCGGCACGACGCGTATATCGGGGAAACGGGCGGTTATCATGCGTGCCAGTGCTCCAGTATTGGCAATAGCTCTGGCAGCGTCTCGATGATCGCATCGGGCTGCACGTCGCCCAGCGGAAACTCACGGCTGCGAACCCAGATCGCACGCATGCCCGCATCGTGCGCGCCAACAATATCCTCGCGCGGGCTATCGCCAACAAACACGGCATGCTCCGGCGCAACCCCCAGCGCACCGAGCGCGTGGTGGAAAATCTGCCGATTCGGCTTCCAGATGCCGATCTCGCCCGAGAAGGTCAGGTGTTCGAGATAGTGCAGCAGGCCGATCTCCTCCAGATCTTCCATATGCAGCTCGGCCGGCCAGATCGTATTCGAGATCAGCCCGATCCGGTAGCCGGCATCGCGCAGCGCCGCCAGCGTCGCCGCCGCGCCATCCGCCGCGCGCAGGCCATCGCGGATCGGCAGCGCGTAGCGCCGCGCCGCCTCGATCAGCGCCGCCTCATCCAGCGTCAAGGCGTGGTCGGCCGCACCGGCTGCGATCCAATCGACCGCACGCAGGCTGATATGCCCGCCCGTCGATTGCTGCCAGCCCTCGGCCAGCCGCGCGAACATCGCCTCGACGAAATCATCTTCGTGCGACGCGATCGGGTGGCCCTGCTCGATCAGGTAGCGGTAGATGCCGCGGATGCCGGGCGTCTCGAATTCACGCCACGATCCACCGCCCGGCCGCACGAAGCGCATCAGCGTTTCGCCCATGTCGAAAACAACTGCTCTGATCACAAGCACTCCCTCGTGACAAGATGACAAGGTGACAAGATGACATTATCGATTTTCACCTTGTCATCTTGTCATTTCTTGGTCTTGGATGCCTCGATAATCTGCTGGAGGTACTGCTGCCAGGCGTCGCGGTTCTCGATGGTGATCCGGCGCACGCGCTCCATCTCGCCACTCTCTGCCGCATCGTGCGCGCGCGCAAGCGATTCCTGAAACGCGCGCGCCAGCTCGGCCACCGCGCGGCGCATCTCGCCATTCAGCTCGCGCTGGTGCGCTAGCTCCTTCTGAAGCCATGCGACCATTCGGCGCGCTTCTTCTGGGGAGAGTTCTTCTTCGGTCATAGCTTTGTCGTCCAGCGATTGGGGATTAGGGACTGGGGATTAGGAGTTGCCGGTTCCCAATCGCCAGCCCCCAGTCGCCAATCGCTAATTCCCAAACCGCCGCTGCCACAGCGCATACAGCGGCGGGATATACACCCGGTCGTAGGCCGGCAGGTAGCGTGTCACCTGGCCGCCAAAGCCCTTCTTGAAGCGAAACACGCCATACAGCGGGTCGTTCTTGGCCTGCTCCTCCAGCAGCGCGCGCTCGGCCGCGTCGGCGGCGAGCGCGGCCCGACCGAATTGGTCGGGCACGCCCCAGAAGTCGTACAGCCGGCAGCCGTGCGCACGCGCCCACTGGATCGCCTGCCATTGGAGCGCGTGGTTCGCGCCACTCTTCAGCCCCACTTCGGTCGAGCCGCCGTACAGGTACAGGCTCGCGCCGGCCCAGGCGAAGATCATGCACGCGGCCAGCGTCGCGCCGTTCTGCTCGGCCAGAAACAGCTGGCCGGCATTCGCCGCCCCGCGCTCCATGGCCGGAGCAGCTACGTTCTGTTGAAACAGCTCCCACGCCGTCTGGTAGTATGCGCGGCTATGAATCGCAAAGTCGGCGCGCGCTCCAGTCTGCTCCATAATCGCGTAGAAGGCCGCCAGGTCGGCGGCGCCCTGGCCGGGCCGCACGGCCACGCCCTCGCGGGCGGCGCGGCGGATATCGGCGCGATGGCCTTTGCTCATCGCCGCGAGCAGCTGCTCCGGCGCGGGCGACAGATCCAGGTGTAGGCTGGTGTGCGGCTGAAGCGGCGTGGCTGGGCGAAAGCCCTCGATCAGCAGCGCCCTGCGCAAATCGCCGGCCTGCGGGTCATCTTCCAAAACATTCGGCTCTAGGCGCAAGAACACCGCGCGATTACGGCGCGCCAGGCGGTCGAGCGCGGCCAGCAGCAGCGCATGTACCTCCCAGCTATCGCCAAACAGCGGCCCGCGCGGCACATACGCCGCGCTAAAGCCGAGCCGCCGGCGCAATAGCAGCTGCGCGCCGGCGCGCGGCCCCGCCGGCCCAACCACCAGCACGCGCCGCGCCTGCCAGCCGACCTGCTGCTTTAGCGCGCCCCAGCCAGAAGACTGGAGCAGGTGACCTTGGGGATGGCGCGCAGTAAACGCATCCCAGCCGGTCGCGTCGGGCTCGACGATCGCGAATTGCCCATGGTTCGTGGTCGGTAGTCCGTGGTCTGTGGCGGCCGACGTCTCGACTGTCATGCTTCGCCTATCGTTTACCGCTATCGTTAACAACTAATGCGTCTTCAACGCAGCGATTGGGGATTGGCGATTGGGAATTGAGCAGCTGGACTCCCAATCCCTAATCCCCAATACCGCGAGCTACTGGACATCGCGCAGCCAGACTCGCTCGCCGTAGGTGCCACTCTCTGGGCGCAGGTTCTCGGCGTAGTCGCCAACGATTCGCGCGAGCGCTGCCGGTTCCGCGAACAATGAGCTAAGCTGACTGGCGTAGGCGCTAATTGCACCAATCTTGCGCGTCAGAGTGGTGTCGATGTCGATCGTGCTCGCGATAAATCGCTGGCCAATCGCGTGCATACGCTGCTCAAATGCGCCTGTCCACAGCACATACGGGAAATCTTCGTAGAATGCCATCACCGCGCCGGCGCCATCGCGGGCGGCGGCATAGACGATCTGATGATCGACGTGATTGCCGACACCAAGCGGCGCATAGAAGGTGGCGCGCGGAACGCGGCTGTGCAGCGCGGCGATCAGCTGGCGGGTCGAGTAGAGCAACGAGTCGTCGGGCACGGGCGTGCCGAACAGCGCATCGCGGCTGTTGTAGGCATCCGGCCGGCGATAGATCGCGTCGAGCAGTCCGGCCCGGTAGGTATCGGCGTCGAGTCGCGCCAGCGCCAGGTCGTCCTCGCGCAATCGCGCGCTGATCACCTCGGCCGGGGCTAGCCCCCAGGATTGATGCTCCGCGTTTGCTAAATCGCTAAACGGCCCAGCGGGCGGCGGCGCGGCGGTGCAAAGAGTCACTACCAGCACCCGCGCGCCGGCGTTGGCGTGCAGGGCGATCGCGCCGCCGCAGGAGAGCGCCGCGTCATCCAGGTGCGGCGAGAGGTAGATGTGATCGTAGCCTTCATGGATCTGGCGCAGATCTTCGAGTTGCATCGACGCCCCCAGCCCGTGACAAGATGACAAGATGACAAGATGACAAGTTGCTTCAGTCATCTTGTCATCTTGTCATCTTGTCACACTCAACTGCTATCAAAGCTAGAGCAGGTTTTCCCCCAGCGACAGCTCCTCAAGCGCATCGGCAGCAGCCTGGCGGCGGGTCTCGTCCTCGCTCTTGCGAACCTGCTGCAGCACCCGCTTGGCAGCATCCCCACCTACCTGCCCGAGCGCCCAGATCGCCGCCAAGGCAACCTCGCTGTCATGGTCGTTCAGCAGCGGCGCGAGCTTAGGAAGCAACGTGCGCGCATCTTCACCCAGCTCGCCGGCCGCGCGCGCAGCCTCGTAGCGCAGCGCCGGCGATGGGCTCTCTAGCTCGCGGCCGATCGTCGGCAGCCAGCGCTCCAACATCGAGCGGCCCATCGCAACCAGCGCACTCTCGCGCAGCAGTTGCTCATCACTAGCGTAGGCCAGCTGGATCTGGCGCTGGATCTCGTCGATGCTGCCGAAGTAGCCGGCGCTTTCCAGCGCGCGCCGGCGCACTTCGAGCGGCTGGCGGGTATCGAGAATCATCGCCAGCAGCCCATCGCGCAGCGCCTGGGCATCGCGCGGGTCGAGCTCATCCAGCTCGGCCTGGTAGGCGAAGCGGCTGAGCGATAGCGTGGCTGCCGCGCGCACGGCCGGCGCCGGATCCGATCGCATCAGCCTGAGCAGCTGGTGCAGCAGCGGGGCGCTAGTGTTCTCCCACAACCCCTCGATCGCGCTGGCGCGCACCTCAGCGTCGTCGTCATCGAGCAGCCAGATCTGCGCCGCGGCGAAATCAAGCTCGACATCATCTTCGGCCAGCTCGACCATAGCGCGCGCGATCTCAGCGCGGCGGCGCGGCGTAATCGCTGTCCAGGCCGGCCAGAAATCCCCGCGCTCTTCCCGGCCCAGGCCCGAGAGCGGTTTCAGATCGCGCATCGCCAGCTTGTGGTCGCTCGCGCCGATCGCTTGAATATGACTTTCGATTGGCATAGCACCTAGGACTGAGCAACGAGGACTGAGGACTGAGAAAAGATTCCTCAGTCCTCAGTCCTCATTACTCGGTCTACTCCTCATCCTCGTCGTAGAGATCCTGGTCCTGTTCCTCGTCCTCGTCGATCTCCACCGGCGGCGGCGTGTAGCTCCAGCGATTGCCATCCTGCTCGAACTCATCGCTCTCACCCAGCAGATGCACAAGATATCCCTGCGAGGCCGGCCGTAGCACATTCAGCGCGACATACAGCTGCCCCAGCGTCGCCTCGTAGCGCGGCTCCGAGCGCGTGCCGACCGGCTCGCCCACCGTCTCGAACACATGCTCCAGCGTCACATCTGCCTTGCGGCGGTCGCTCATGGGCAGCGACTTGAGGTTACGCAGCCGACCATACTGCTGCTGGTTGATCAGCATGTCCTCGTCCACCGCCGAATAGTAGCTGACATTGGCGAAGGCGAGCTTGTTTTTCTTCTCATCGAGTACTAACAGGCGATCGGTTGTCTCTGGCTGCTCCTCGTAGGTCAGCGTGAAGATGTGCGGCTCGGTGGTGCGCGAGAGTGTGATCAGCGCACCGGGCACCAGATGTTCGTGGAAGAACTCCTCCAAGCCCTGGAGCCAGCCGCCGCGGTTGCCGGTCGGGAAGCGCAGTTCGACCAAGGTCGAGCTGTAGTGCTGCGGCGATTCGAAGCGCAGCACGGCCGTGCGCTGGTCGGGCAGCAGTGGGCCGGGCAGCAGCGCGGCCAGCGCTTTGGTGTAGGGCAGCACGCCATATTCCCACTCGAAGAAGGTCAGGACGTGGCTGAGCATGCCGAGCGAGCGGATCGATTCGACGCTCTGCTCAGCTGTGCTGTCATCAAAGCCCTCTTCGAGATAGCCAGTCAGCTGGCCCATCTCGCTGGCCTTTACGCGCTTGGTGCCGATCGCCGGAATGCCTTTGGTGGACCAAAGCCGCGCGCCATCTACGCCCACAAACTCGAAATTGGCTCGCCGGTCTCGATCAGATAATCGCGGATGCGTCGCAGGTCGTTCTTGCCGAAGCTCTCGACCGCCGCCTCGGGGAAGGCGTCGGTGCCGAAAGTCACGATCCGTCGTAGCGGATCGTTGTCCAGCGCCGCGCGGAATTGCGCTAGCAGCGTCGGCCCATATTGACCGATCAGGTCGGCCACCGGGCGGCGCAGATCGATCTGTACACCGTTCGACAGCGTAATCAAGGTGTTCTGCATGCCAGTGCTGGCTGGCACAGGCTTCTCGACCACCGGCGCGACCGCCTCGACGATCTCCTCCGCCTCGATCGGCTCCTCGACAACCGGGGCGACCTCGGCGGCCTCGTGCAGCTCGATGACCGCTTCCTGCTCGCCATCGCCCAGCGCGACTGGCGTCAGGCCGGCCTGCTGCTGCCAGTAATCCGAAATAAACACCGGCTCGACTGTGGTCAGCGCCGGGCGAGTGGTAGTCACCACCACGCTGATATCGTCAACCGGCAGCGGGTTCTCCGGCTCATACAGCCGATGCTTGAACATATGCGTGTTCTCATCCACGCGCGGTCGATGGACACCCAGGCGCGAGATCACATAAATCACGTCTTCTTCGCGCTCTTCGCGCGCGAACACGGCGTTGTTCTTACTCAGCGCGGCGTCGATCTCCTGCACCACCTTAGCGCGATCGGCCTTGCGCTGGACAGCGATAAAATCGGCCAGGTTCGCCAGTGTCTGCTTAATCGGCGAGTCGGAGGCGAAGAACGCCCCCTGCGTGCTCATGAGCTGGAAGATCTGCGCGGCCAGCGCCTTTTGCTCGGCATTACCAGTAAAGTTGGGCTTATTACTCATCAGCGCTTCTCCTCCGTCCCGACCATCTCGCGCAAAATCTCAAGGTAGCGCTCAACCAGCTTGGCGATATCCTGCGGCTGGCCGCTTGCGCGCAGCATCTGCACCAGCTTCTCCAGCCCTGTCTCTCCGAAGATCACATTTTTAGCGTCCATAGCTCCTCAATCGCTCAGTTGATGAAAGCCGAAAAGCGGCGCGCACAACATTAGACGCGGCGGCCGCGCAACTAGGCGAGTATTATAGCATCCGGAAGGGAAGCGCGCAAACCGCGCGGGGCAGAACCGAGAACCGGGCACCCTCTGGGTGAACCGAGAACCGAACGCAACCGGGTTCTTGGTTCACCCAGCGGGTGCCCGGTTCTTGGTTCTTAGTTCTAGGCGTCAGTCGCGCATGCTCTCCAGGGCCAGCGCCAGCCCACCGATCGCCACGCTCTCGAAGCCCAGCACTGAGGCGACGATCTCGACCGGCTTTTCTACCAGCGAGGCCACATAGGCGCGCATGCGTTCCTCGATCGCGGCTAGAAAGGCATCGCCGCCATGGCGTGTCACCACACCGCCCAACACAATGATCTGAGGGTCGATCAGCGCAATGATCTGCGATAGCCGCACCGCCAGTAGATCGACTGCCTCGGTCACCACCTGGCGGCCGATCGGGCTATTGCCGAAGATATCGCTCAGCAGATCGGTCTGTAGCCCCAGCTCAGCGGCGCGCGCCAGCAACCCCTGGATCGAGAGGTGCTGCTCCAGCGTGTGTGGCGGCCCCTGCGGGTGCTGCGGGTCGATCGGGCCGACGACGGCATGGCCGATCTCGCCGGCGGTAGTGGTGGCGCCGTGATACAGCCGTCCATCCAGCACCAACCCGCCGCCAACACCGCTGCTGAGATGCAGATAGAATAGATCCTGCACATCGCGCCCGACGCCGAAGGTCGCCTCGGCCAGCGCGATCAGATTGGCATCGTTATCTAGCAACGTCACCGCGCCGAAGGCCTCCTCGATCCGTTCCTTGAGCGGAAACTTCTCCCAGCCGGCCATGCGGTGCGAAAGGTGAACCACACCGCGGCGCGCATCCACCGGCCCAGCGAACCCCACGCCCACACGCACCACCCGGTCGGGCGTGACGCCGCGTTCGGCCAGCAGCTCGCGTGTCAGAGCGATCGCATCGGAGACAATCGCATCAGCGCTGCCGGTGCTGACCTCGCGGTGGGCGCAGTGGTAGGTGTGGCTGTGTAGATCGATCAGGGCTGCGCGCGAGCCGTTGCTACCGATATCCATGCCTAGAATAAAGCCCTGATTGCCCAGAAATCCCCAGCTATTGCGGAACAGCCGATCTTGCACGAGGGGTTGCGGGTCGTTCATGATGCTTCTCCTTCTCGTTTGCCTAGCGGCCTGATGGGTGGAAGCTGCGCTGACGGCTATTATAGCACACTCGCCGGCGCACAGTCGCTCGGTTTTCTCGCCGGCTCGGCCTGACGGGAGTCGCGTTGGCGCGTCCTCCCGAGGCCGATTGCCTGCGACAGCAGTGTGTGCGTGCTTGGCATTAGGTATGTTTCAATTTAATAACTGTTCCATTGTGGAGGTCTGGAGGGGCCTGCGGCCCTCCAGACCCCCACCACTGGACTAATTAAAAATACTGAAATATTGCTTAATTATCGAGTTCGTCGCGGGGTTCATCGAACTCTTCGCCGAGTTCCTCGGGAGCGCCTGACGTGGGCGACGAAGTCGTGCGGCGGGAGCGCAGCCAATCGTAGCCGGACATCGCGCCGCCGGCGACGGATAGGAAGATGCCCGCGCGCATATCCAGGGGCAGCGCTGTCGGTTGCGCGGCCGGCGGGGCAGTAATACGCCGGGTGGCTGCTGGAATAGGCGTGGCTAGGCTGGCCGAGGGCAGCGGTGTAGCACGGGCGATGCCGTGATACAGTAGGCCGGAAGTCGCGTTGACATAGGGTGGCGCAGCGGTGATCGCGCCTTGCGACCACGCATTCAGCGGCGGCGTTGGCGAAGAATCGGCTACAACGGATTGTGCATGGAGGCTCAGCGATTCGCTGAGCGTTTGAGTCACGCGCATGGGCGGCGCAGCTACCGGCGTGCCTAGCGACGCAGCAGCCTGGTTTGGCGCATTCGGCGAGGGATCGCAGAGCTTCCAGCCACTTTCGGCACGGCAGAAGCTTCGATCGGCGCTGCTCTGCGCATAGGCATACTGATCGACGACGCTGCCATCGGGCTCCAGGAGTCGCACGATATCGCCGCCATTGTTGAATAGCGCCTTTGGCAGTGTTATGACAAGTAAACTGTGCGGCGCGATTGTACTTTCCTGCGGCAGACGGTAGGGCGAGCCTCCGCCATCCGCATCGTCGAGCGCCCAGCCGCTCAGATCGGCCCGCGTGTCGGCGTCGTTGGCGATCTCAACCCACTCATTCGCACCATTCGTCTTCGGGTTCGGCAAAAATTCGTTCAGCCGGATGGCATACGCTGTATCAGCGCTGACAATGCTCACGGGAACTGCTGTCTGCGACGATGTATGAGCCGGCTTTGGCGTACGAGTTGGGGATGGCGTACGCGTGGGCGAAGGCGTACGCGTGGGTGACGATGTGTGCAGCGGCGTGGGCGTGCGCGTGAGTGACGGTGTGTGCAGCGGCGTGGGCGTACGAGTTGGGGATGGCGTGCGTGTGGGCGAAGGCGTGCGTGTCGGCGTCGGCGTGTGTGTCGGCGTCGGTGTGCGCGTCGGCGAAGGCGTGTGTGTGGGCGTCGGCATGTACGTGGGCGAAGGTGTACTGGTCGCAGTTGGAGCAGCCGGCCCTGCGTTATACAGGCCAGGCGTATTGGTCGAGCTGAGATACCAATCGCCTGCGTCGCCGAGGCTCTGGCTCTGGTCGGCGACACTGCTGCTATAGCTGATCGCGTCGGCCAGGCTGCCATCCGGCCGGAGCAGGCGCACACTATCGCCATCGTTGTTGAGCATCGCCGATGGTAACTCGATCACGAGAAACTGACCTGACGCGACTGCCGTGCCCGCCGGCAGAATATAGGGCGCACCGCCGCCGTCGATATCGTCCAGCTTCCACCCCGATAGATCGGCAGCGCTCGATCCAGCGTTGTAGAGCTCGATCCACTCATTGCTGTAGAGCGTCTTTGGATTTGCCAGGAACTCATTGATCAGAATATCGGTGGGGTAGGGCGTGGCGGTCGGTATATTTGTTGGGGTATTCGCAGGCGTGGCGGTCGGCGTGCTGGTTGCAGTGTTTGTAGATGTACTGGTCGGTGTAGGGTTCGGCGTATTGGTCGGTGTATAGCTTGGCATGCTGGTGGGCGTATTGGTCGGTGTGTTCGTCGCTATTGGCGTGTTCGTCGCTGTATTGGTGGGCGCTGGCGTGTAGGTGGGTGCGGGCGTTGGGCCGGGCAACACGTTCCAGGTTCCTTGCGATGGCGCGCCCTTGGCCCAAGTTGTCCCACCGTCGGGCACCCGCGCGTAGCTCTGGCCCGCAGTTGTGCCGGAATAAATGTGGCTGTCGATACTGTTCTCAGATGAGTCGAGCAGCTGCACGGCATCGCTTCCGCTATTGTTGAAAATATTCGTGGTCAGCACAACCATCAGTAAGCTGTTGGGAGCTATAATCGACCCTGCGCCGATCGTCGTCTGTGGGTGGCTGATCGTATCGTCAACTATTTTCCAGCCCGAGACATCGACCGAGAAGGGATTGGGATTGAAGAGTTCGACCCACTCCGGCGTAGTCGTGTCGGCACCGGTGTTTGGCATAAACTCATTTATGAGCACAATCGATGAGCTAGACAGCGCCGCCGCCGGGCGCACTATCAGCGCAATCCCACACACCATGAGGAGCAAGATGACACGGCGAGAGCATACTGGCATCGTGTAGTTCCTAGTGGCGAAAAGTTGTAGAACGGTAAAAATATCTGCTATTGCTCATAGTATCCTTCTGATATTACGGAGGAGTAACCAGGGAGGCGGATGTGACAGCGGCTCAGGGTCGATGCAGCGTCTGCTGGACAGAGATAGCTCGGTTATGGTATAATAAGCCCATACCCAGGGGGGGTAGCAATAGATATATCAAGCTGGAGCGAAATGTGCTATCATACTGCGATAGTAGGCGCTCCAAACCGTCGCAAACCAAATTAGGGAGTTTGAACGATGCATAGCAAAGTCGTGATTATCGGCTCTGGCCCGGCCGGCCTGACCGCCGCGCTGTATGCCGCGCGCGCCAACCTGGAGCCACTGGTGATTCGCGGCCTCCAGCCGGGCGGCCTGATCGCCACCACCAGCGAGGTCGAGAACTACCCCGGCTTTATCGAGGGCGTGGGCGGGTTCGACCTGGCCGACAATATGGAGAAGCAGGCCGCGCGCTTTGGCGCCCAGTTCATGGACGCGCTGGTCGAGCAGGTCGATTTCTCGGAGCGACCGTTCAAGCTGACCATTGATAGCGGCGAGATCGTGACCGCCGATACCGTCATCGTCTCGACCGGAGCGTCGCCGCGCCACCTGGGCGTGCCGGGCGAAGAGCTGCTGGCTAACCGCGGCGTCTCCTACTGCGCAACATGCGATGGCTTCTTCTTCCGTGGCAAGAATGTCGTCGTGGTGGGCGGCGGCAACAGCGCGCTGGACGAAGGACTGTTCCTGACACGCTACGTGAACCAGCTGGTGATCGTCCACCGGCGCAATCAGCTGCGCGCCGACCCGATCTTGCAGGAGCGTGCGTTTGCGCTGGAGAAGGCCGGCAAGCTGCGCTTTGTGTGGGATTCGACTGTGACCGAGATTCTGGGCGAGCAGAACGTGACCGGCGTACAGATCAAGAACCTCCAGACCGGCGCGGAGTCCACGCTGGCGACCGACGGCGTATTCCCGTACATCGGCCATCTGCCGAACACCTGGATCTTTCGGGGCAAGCTCGACCTGGACGAGAACGGCTACATCCTGGCCGACGAGCGTACCCGCACCAAGATCCCGGGCGTGTTCGCGGCCGGCGATGTGGTCGACCACGTCTACCGCCAGGCGATCACCGCCGCCGGCGATGGCTGCAAGGCCGCGATGGAGGCGACCTGGTTTTTAGCTGAGCAGGAGCACGCCGCCTCGAAATCGCAGGCCGAGGTCGAGGAGGTTGTGTCTCCGGCGCTGGGACAGTGGTAGCCTGTGGCAAGGTGATCAGGTCACTAGGTGATCAGGTAAAGGGGCAAGCGCAGATGCGATTGCCCTTATGTGTTGGTATCAATTAATCCAGCGGGGGTGTGGGGCCGCAGGCCCCAAGAAACCTCTTTTCCTGTTTGTGTTGGTATCAATTAATCCAGCGGGGGTGTGGGGCCGCAGGCCCCAAGAAACCTCTTTTCCTGTTGTTGTTTTGCCGGTGAAGCCGGCAAAACAACAACAGGAAATAACATTTGACCAACGCTCTAGATATACGTAGTGCTATACTGTAGATAGGCGTATTGGCGCGAAGTTGGATAGGATATGCCATGACGACAGTTATTCCCTCCTTAAGTGAAGCCACCATCCGCTCCCACTCCTCACCCGACTCATACAGCCGCGGACGTGGCTACTACGATCGCGGCGCGGTGGCCGACCTAGCGCTGCGCGGCGACCTGCTCGAAGGCGCGGTCGAGGGCAGCGAGTATACGCCCTACCGCGTCCGTGTTAGCTTCGACGCGGGCGGAATTACCTCGGCGACATGCAGCTGCCCATATGACTTTGGCGGCTGGTGCAAGCACATCGTCGCGCTGTTGCTGGCTGCGCTGTATGATCGCGAAGCGATCGAGAGTCGCCCACCGCTCGACGCGCTGCTGGCCGATCTGGATCGAACGCAGCTGCATGCGCTGCTGATCGGCCTGGCCGAGCGCGACGCCGACCTGGCCGATGCGATCGAGCGCCAAATTGGGCTGCTGCGATTGGCGAGCGCCGCATCACCCTCGGCCGCAAGTTCGCCCCAGGCACGCCAGGCCGGCACGAGCACGCGCCACTCGGCGATCGATCAATCGGCCGTTCGCCAGCAGGTACGCTTTGTGATGCGCTCGGCCGACCGCGACCGCTACGACGACCGCTACTACGACGACGAGGGCGACCCCGGCGATGAGGTTGTCGAAGGCGTGCGACCATTGCTGGATCAGGCGCGTGCCTTTGTCGCCGGCGGGGATGCGCGCAGCGCGCTGGATATCCTGGCGGCGCTGACCGACGAGTACATATCCGGATATCAGACGCTGACCGATCACTGGGAAGATGTCTATGGCTATGGTATGGCCGAGGGCGCGGCCGGCGAGTTTTTTGGCGAGCTGGCGGAGATGTGGGCTGAAGCGATTTTAAGCGCCGACCTCAACGCCGATGAGCGCGACGAGTGGGGCGAAAAGCTGGTCGGCTGGAATGAAAATGCCGAGGATGCTGGCGCCGGTACGCCATTTGACCTGGCAGTGACCGCGATTGAGCAGGGCTGGGACTACCCGCCGCTGCGGCGCGTGCTGGCGGGCGAGATCACCGACAAGGGCGCATGGGAAGATGAGTCGCCCGATTACGCCGACGAGCTAGCGTTGGTGCGGCTGCGCGTGCTGGAGCGCCAGGGTCGCCGGCAGGAATACCTGTATCTCGCGCAGGCCGAGGGCCAGCTGGATCGCTATGTGGTGATGCTGGCAAAGATGGGCCGGGCGCGCGCGGCAGTCGACGAGGGCATCCAGTATCTCACAACGCCGCACGACCTGTTCGAGGTCGCCAGGGTGCTGCGCGAGGGCGGCGATCTGGAAAGCGCGCTACAGGTGGCCGAGCACGGACTGGAGCTGAAGCCACCTCCGGTAGCCGATGGTTATGCCAGCTACTATGTCGAGCACGATAAGGCCGAGCTTGCCGCGTGGACGGCCGAGCTGGCATCCGGCATGGGCCTGCGCGACCGCGCACTGCATGCAGCCGAGGTGGCCTTTCGCGCAGCGCCCAGCCTGGTAGCCTACCTCAAGGCGCAAGAGCTAGCCGGCGAGCGCTGGGATGCGGTGCGGCCAGGGCTGCTGGCTCAGCTGCGCCAATCGCACGCGGCCAATGCCAAAGTCGATATCTTCCTGCACGAGCAGCTGATCGACGACGCGATCGCCGCTGTCAAAGATGGCTATGGCTACGGGCTGCTGGAACGGGTGATGGACGCGGCGATCGCCACGCGCCCCGACTGGGTGATCAAAGCCGCCAGCGCGCAGGCCGAGCGGATCATAAATGCCGGCGACGCCAAGCACTACGACCACGCCGTGGGATGGCTGCGGCGCGCGCGCGACGCCTACCGCGCCGACGGCCGCCCGGCGGATTGGCAGGGCTACCTCGGCACGATCAAGAACATACATGGGCGCAAATACAAGCTGATGGCGCTGCTCCAGGGTTTGTAGCACGCGGCAGTTGGAACACTCATGCACTTGCCAAGCAAGGTATTGGATATTGGGTGTTGAGCTTCTCGACGCCACATATCCTAATGCCCAATACCCAACACCTGGGCTGAATTCTGACTCCTGACTTCTGAATTCTGCTCTAAGGAATCGGCTTTGACATCCCCAAAAACGCTGATCTGCTTTGGCGACAGCCTGACCGAGTGCGCGATCGGCGCTGCATATGTCGATATCCTACGCCAGCGGCTGCCGGCCGCCGTACGAGTGATCAACGCTGGCATCAACGGCGACACCACGATTAATCTGCTGCGCCGCTTCAAGCGCGATGTTGTGCCATATCGCCCCGACCTGGTAGTCATACTGGTCGGACTAAACGACCTGACCACGGCCTACGGCTGGCCTTCCAACCGCGCCTACTACCGTTTCATCAAGCGCGTGCCAATCGCGCTGACGCCGGCGCTGTTCGCGCGGGCGTACCAGCGCCTGATCGCCGAGCTGCGCCAGCACACCAATGCGCAGCTGGCGCTCTGCACACTCACCACCGTCGGCGAGCGATTGGACGACCCGTTCCAGGCGTTTATCGACGCATACTCGACGGTCGTTCGCGCGCTGGCCGAGCGCGAGCAGCTGCCGCTGATCGACTTGCGCCGCGCCTTCCGGACGGCGCTTCTGGAAGATCCGCGCGACGGGCCGCCCTACCATATCTGGACACCGCTGCTGGACTCGGCCGCGATCGGGCTGCGCGGGCGAACCTACGCCGAGCTGGGGGCGCGGCGCGGCTACCGGCTGCTCTGCGACGGCGCGCACCTGGCCGAGGCCGGCGCTGCGCTGGTGGCCGAGACGATGCTGCCGTGTATTCAGAATCTGATTGACTCCGACTGACTCGCCCGGTAGAATGGGCTGAATGGTCCACCAACAAGGAAACAGTCATGCAGCTCCACCAGCTCCTAGCCGGCCTGTCGGCCGCGCACATCAGCGGCCCAACCGATATTGAGATCACGTCGATCGCCTATGACTCGCGCGCGGTGCAGCCGGGCGGCCTGTTCATCGCCATCAACGGCTTCCACACCGACGGGCGCGCCTTCATCCCACAGGCGCTGGCGCGCGGCGCGGCGGCCGTCATTGTCGAGCAGTCGCAGCCGGAGACTGGGAACTGGGAACTGGAGACTGGGAATTGGGAGGACTCCCAATCCCCAATCCAAACTCTCCAATCCCCAATCTCCAATCCTCAACCCCCAACTATCGTAGCCGTACAAAACACGCGCACTGCCCTGGCGCCGATCGCGGCGGCGTTCTACGGCCACCCCGGCGCGGCGATACGCGTGGTCGGCATCACCGGAACCGATGGCAAGACCACCACCACGTTTCTGACCAGCGCAGTGCTGGAAGCAAGCGGGCGCAGCACCGGTATGATCGCCACGGTCGATTTCAAGGTCGGCGCACGGCAGTGGGCCAATGAGACGCGCCAGAGCACCCCCGAGGCGCCCGAGGTGCAGGCGCTGCTGCGCGAGATGGCCGACGCTGGCTGCGGCTACGCGGTGCTCGAAGCGACCTCGCACGCGCTCTCGGCGCGCTGGAATCGCCTGGGCGGCTGCGCGTTCGACGTGGCGCTGCTGACCAATGTCACCCACGAGCACCTCGACTTCCACGGCTCGGTCGAGCAGTACCGGCGCGATAAGGCGCGGCTGTTCGAGATGCTTGGCGAGGAGACGAAAGACGAAAGACGAAAGACGAAAGCAGATAATCCGTCCTCCGTCCTTCGTCCCTCGTCCCTTGTCCCCCCGATCGACAAAACACGAAAAGTGGCAATTGTGAACGCCGATGACCCGCACCACCACATGTTTCTCGACGCCGCGCCGGCGAGCGCCGAGCGGCTGACCTATGCGATCGGCAGCCCAGCCGATCTACGCGCCTATAACGTGGTCTCAAGCACCGCAGGGTTGCGCTTCCAGGTGGCGACGCCGTGGGGCGGCGCGCAGCTGAACCTGAAGCTGACTGGCGACTTCAATGTGTCGAACGCGCTGGCGGCGCTGGCAGTCGGCCTGGCCGAAGGAGTGCCGATCGATGCCTGTGTGGCGGCGCTGGAGGCCATCCCCGGTGTGCGCGGGCGCATGGATCGGATCGAGCAGGGCCAGCCCTTCACCGTGCTGGTGGATTACGCCCACACCCCCGGCGCATTCGAAAAGCTGATGAGCATCGCCCGGCCGCTCACCAGCGGCCAGCTGATCGCCGTCTTCGGCAGCGCCGGCGAGCGCGACCGCGAGAAGCGCGCCATCCAGGGCGCAGTGGCCGCGCGATTCTGCGATCTGCTCATTCTGACCGACGAAGACCCGCGGCTGGAGGATCGCGACGCGATTATCGCCGAGATCGCGCAAGGCGCGCAGCAGGCCGGTAAGCGCGAGGGCAGTGGCTATATGCGCATCCCCGATCGGCCGGCCGCCATTCGCGCCGCCTTCGCCCACGCGCGACCGGGCGACATTGTGCTGCTGCTGGGCAAAGGCCACGAGAGCTGCATCATCTACGGCGACACCAAAACACCCTGGGACGAGGCCGGCGCGGCGCGGGCAGCGCTACGTGAGCAGGGGTACGGCGGTGATGGGGTGACGGGGTGACAGGGTGATGGGGTGACGTGTGAACAGGCAACGACTACACAATTTCGATCGACATGTGCAAAACGGTATGAGTCGCACGTTTACTTGATGCCAACGACTCTGCTTCCTTCGCGCATATACTTCTGCATGGTCGCGCCGCTTGCGATAGAATAGCCAATACCGAAAGCTATTACATGAGTCTGCCTGTGCCAAACCCTGACGATATTGCTGATCAGCTGGAACTTCTGGCGGCGCACCGCTCTACGCTTGCTGAATTCCTCAAGCAGCAGGCGCTGCTTGGTATGGCATACGCTCCGCCTGGAATCGCAAACGGCATTCGATTTGCGCGGAACGCCATCAAGCAGATCAAGGCGACACTGCGCGACTGGGGAGCGGAAGTCGAAGACCTGCCCGACGATGATTCCCTGCCGCCGACCACATCGGCTTCCGCCTCGGAGCAAGCCAGTCGCGGCCTGACAGCTATGGCCGACCTGATCAGCGCGCCGGATGTTCGGGCAAGCGTAGAAGTATTCCAGGATAGCTTCGGGATCGCTTGCCGGCAAATCGATCGGTTGAGCAGCTATAAAGACCTGCACGATCTGCTGCACGATCTTCAGTTCAATTGCTATAACCCGATCATGCGCGGGGCCAGGGATTTTCCTGATAACACACTCTTTTTGGAAAGCTTGGAAGATTACGCCGCCGAGCTTCAGCAGATTATCCACAGCCTGTGGGAAGTTGCCGAACGCTCTGTCTTCTCGACCAACGAGCAAGCCTGGATTCGGCAGTTTAGCCCTACCACTGAACTGCTACGGGGCGCGATCGAGCAATCCAGTAAAGCGTTACTTGATCGCGTAACATTTCAGATCGGTCGGGTGCTGTATGTTCACCCAACCAGGATCAATGAGCGACTGAAAGAGACCGCCCGCGAGCTGCCGCTGCCCAAGTTGATTGAGGCGATGGTTTTCGTGCAGCAGTACCCCGCTCGTTCCGACCTAGATACCGAGAAGCTGCGCCAGGTTGGGCAGGGCGTTGCGGCGTTGGAACTGCTCAGCCGGAATCTGGCGCAGCTGATCGACGAACACGATGTCTGGCAAGAAATCGAGCTTGAGTTACAGCGCATCGAGGAACATGTCGAACAGCATCTTCAGGAGCTTGAATGGCTGTGGCCGGATCTGAAGGCTCGGTTCACACCTTTATGCGATGGGAGAAACGACCGCTGGACTCAAGAGTTGTGGCAAGCTGGCGAGAAGCTAGAGCGGGTGCTGGTGACGCCAACGCCCACTACGGTCGCCGCCGCGTTCCGACCCTTCCGTCGCCAGGCTGGTCTGTGCTTCTTTCAGGCCGACAAAAAGCTCAAAGATCTCTGCCGCAGTTTGCAGCGTGTCGATGGACCATTGAACTCAGTACTGCGAGTGCTTGCATGAGTATGCCCACTTTGCCAAAGGATTTGAGCGACTCAGCCAGCATCCGTTACCCATCGCTCGCAGTGCTTCAGGCCGCCCACAACGAGCTGCTTAAACGCCAGCGCCAAGAGAGTGATAATCCGGCACTGCATGCCGCAGTGATCGACTTTCTGCGCGAGGGCGCGGCGACTGGCGCGCTGCTCGACGCCGATGCCGATCGCCGAACTGCCCAGGGATTGCTCGATTACTGGGTCGCCCGGCTCTATCGAGTTGGAGAGGAACCGCCCGACGCTGCCCTGGCCGAGTTCGATCCAGCTCTGGCGCCTGAATTGCCCGATGAGCTGTGCCCTTACCTGGGTCTGGATGCCTTCCGCGAGGCCGACGGTGACAAGTTCTTCGGGCGCAATGAGCTAATCGCACGGCTGGTCGAGCGATTGGCCGGCCAGCGCCTGCTCGCCGTCGTCGGCCCATCCGGCAGCGGCAAATCCTCGCTGGTGCGCGCCGGCTTGATCCCGGCGCTGAAGCGCGGCGCGCTACCTGGCAGCCAGGACTGGATCTACCTTCCACCGATTGTGCCGGGCTCCGACCCGCTGGCGAGCCTGGCGCGAGCAACCGATGCTGCCGCGCTCGAAGCTGGCGCTCCTAGCGATGATCCAAAATCCAAAATCCAAAATCAGGTATTGGTCGTGGATCAGTTCGAGGAGCTGTTCACGCTCTGTGACGACGACCAGGCTCGCCAGGCATTCGTCGCAGCGCTCAGGGAATTCATCGAAACGCCAGACGCCGAGCATCGGCTGATTCTCACGATGCGCAGCGACTTTGAGACCTTTATAGCGCGTGCGCCAGAGCTTCAGGCGCGCTTCGACCAGGGCCGCGTGCAGGTGACGCCGCTCAGCGCGGCCGAGCTGCGCGAGGCGATCGAACAGCCGGCCGAAGCGATCGGTCTCAAATTCCAGGCCGGGATCGTCGATTCGCTGCTCCAGGATATTCTGGGCGAGCCTGCGGGGTTGCCGCTGCTGCAATTCACACTGCTGAAGCTCTGGGAACAGCGCGAGCGCAACCGCGTGACCCGCGAGATCTACGAGCGTGTTGGCGGCGGGCGCCTGGCGCTGGCTCGCAGCGCGGATGCATTCTATAGCGGGCAACCACCTAATGGGCTAATCCCCGAAGAGCAGGTGACGGCGCGGCGCATCCTGCTGCGGATGGTCCGCCCTGGCGAGGGATTGGAGATCACCAGCCGCCGCATTCGGCGCGAAGAGCTATACCGCGGCGGCGAGGATCCCGGACGTGTCGACCGCGTGTTGACGAAGCTGGTTGATACGCGGCTGGTGCGACTTACCGAGGGTGAGACACCGGAAGACGCACAGATCGAAGTGGCGCACGAGGCGCTGGTACGCAACTGGCCGAAGCTGGTGGACTGGCTGGAACAGGAGAAGGTCGCGCTGGCCAGCCGGCGG
>WNFV01003210.1_pt1 | contig 21108 bp, 24 predicted proteins | sample 5400101 | NCBI WGS metagenome assembly WNFV01 (sample SAMN13153361, study PRJNA577476) | soil metagenome | isolation source: 115 cm soil or saprolite under grassland replicate 1 | place: USA:California | collected 2016-06-15 | reverse complement strand
CGTCGTGGTCACCGAAGGCGAGTCGTTCCGCATGCGGGAGGCCCGCACCCGAACCGGAAGGAGCCGATCATGACCTGACGTGGCCACCGGTGGAGACATTCGCTGGCCACCAGTGGGGACTTTCACATGGCCGTTGACAGCGCGCCCCGCCGCGAAGAGTACGACCGGCCAACGTAAAGCGTTCGCAGCTCAATACCCGCCCTTGTGCGCGTTGCTGAATGCTGCCAGTACCCGGTCTTGGGACGAGGTATCGACGGAGGCAAGACTCAAGATGGCAGCGATGACCAGCCCTACCCGAATGCTCGACATGGCCGGGCCGCCGGCGGTCACACCGGGCAGGTGGGGTAGCGCCACTGCGGTGAAGACCAACACTGCCGCCGGCACGAGCCTTCGCAGGACGGCAATCAGCCATGACACGGCGGTCCGACTTTGCTCTTCACTGGTCAAGAGCTTCCAATCTCCGGTTGCTACGGCCGCCGTTGCGGCAGCCAGTTCCTGACACAGCTGTTCGTAGTCGGACCGTTGGTTGGCGTCCACGAGCCGCCATTGCAACTTACGGAGCGCCGTCGCGGCTTCGTGGCAGCGTCGCACCACTTCGCGATACATGTCAGCTCGAACTCCGGCGAGCCAGAGACCACGCGGCAACGCTCGCTCGATCCAATTGATTCTGTAGTCCATGCGGCGTATCAGACGACGTCGAGCAGGTGGGCGGCGCCATACACCGGGCATCTCGTGAAGTATGAGAAGCAGGTAGCACATCGATGCGGCGACATGTTGTGAGGGAGCCATGGCGCCGTAATGGCTCACCAATATCGGCTCGGCCAATGCGATCCCCGTCTGCAGCACGGCATGCAGGACGGTAATGATTAAGGCGGCGACTGCCGCCATCTCCAGACCATGCCAAACCGGCACCAGCAGGCCAGCATGCTGCGGCGACGATAGTGCGCTCCACAGCACCAGGCTTGCCGATGCGAGCGCTAACAGGCTTGTAGCGACCAACCCGAATCTTAATGATCGTGCGGCCCTCTGCCACACGAAGTACAGGCTTGATATCGCACCGAACAAGGCGAGGTATGTCACTATCGCCAATACGACATCCCTGGGTGTTTCACTCAGGAGAGTTCCGCGGAGCGCTACGACCGGACCAAGCAAGGACACTGCAGATGCCACGATGAGACAGATGTAGGCCACAGCGCGACGAGGGCGCATGAGGTAACCAGTCCAGCTGACATGCACCATTCCATACAGAACGTTGTCTTTACGAAGCATGCTAGACAATACTCTGATTTGGTCGTCTGTCAGATGGCGAATCGCGTTCAGTCGACCGCGGTCCCTAACGTACTCACGTCGAGCGATGTGGAGTATCCGTATGAGTCGGCGACGGTGGACTGCCCTGACGGCCCGAGAAGACGGTGCACCCATCGAAACAGCCCTCCTTCGGCGAGACTGCCTCAGTCCTCCAGGATGCTCGGTGCAACACCTGTCGTCGTCGGCGTCTCATTGTCGCAGATGTGCTGTCGATCGCCGCGGGCCGTTCGTATGGGATTTGGCCATCGGCAGAGTTGGACGGGTTGGCCCGACGCACCGAGCCGCCCAATCAGCGGTGAGTCAGACGCGCTGGGACGGCAGATTCGCGTAGAGTCGCAGTCATGCCACTACGAACGAGCTCAGGAAGTCCACCAACCCGGCCTGTGGACCTTAGTGAAACCTTGATTGACGTAAGGGACATCCTGAAGCTTAGCAAATTCGACGCCTTTCTTTTTGGATCACGCAGTCAGAAAACAGGAAGCGTTCGCTCGGATATTGACATTGCACTTTTCCTTGATCGTCGGATCAGCGCAGAGGAGGCTCGGCAGATTTGGGATTTGGAGCCCTACCTCGATATTTTCTACGGATCCGGCGGAACAATTCAGAGCATTGTAAATGAGTCAAGCATCTCGCAGCCTAGTCAAGACGAGCTAATCACCAAGCTTGGTGCGATTCCTTTGTTCCTGGAGGGAAATTGGCAAGCTGCCGCTGAAGATTTCCGCGTGCAGAGTGTTCTGGCTAACAGAAATCCGACAGCCACGGTAGTCGAACTCTATGAGCTTGGGACCTCTCCGCCTGCCAACAGGGCCGACATTCTCGTCGTCGCGGCACTCCCCAAGGAGTATAGAGCTGCGGCAGCCACGTTGGGCGCAGTCCCCGGCTGGGACAGCGGCGTCGGGCGGATCGAAATAGACGACAGGTTCGGGGACCGCTGGCTTGTAGAGATAGTGCTCGTGAACGGTATGGGTTCAGTCGCGGCAGCTTTGGTAACCCAAGACGGCCTTCGAAGGACTAAGGCTCCCCACGTTGTGCTTCTTGGCATTGCGGCAGGCGTTCCAGGGCGGATCGCGTTGGGAGATGTCGTCATTCCGGAGCAAATCTGCTACTACGAGCCGCAGAAAATCACCGATTTTGGAGACCAGGTTGGCCCTTCGTTCCGGGATGCTGATGACCGCGTACGTTTGGCAGCATCAGTGATGCCGCTACTGAGCGGCCTTGACGGAAAGAGGGAATCTGTCGCAATTCATGCTGACGTAATTATTGCCAGCGGCGAAAAGGTGGTTGCCTCGGAGGTGTTCCGGGACAAGATCTGCGCGGCTCATAGGAAGATCGCGGCCTTCGACATGGAAGCCTACGGAGTCGCGACTGCGGCAGTACGTCGTGGCGCCAGGGTCACTATCATCAAGTCAATCTGCGACTTTGCGGACAACTCGAAGAATGATGATTTTCAGGAATTTGCGGCCTACGCTTCTGCGGTCACCTTTGGATGGCTAGTCCGCGAGGGTGCATTTCGCTGGTCATCCGAGGATTGACGCGTTAGTCAGCGCTAGACAATACCTGACGTTCTCTCATCGGCGGATCCGCGTACCTGCCCGGACGCCAGCGGCCGTGATCAGCTTCTACGGAGAGTGACTCGGCACCGTGGCTGATGTCGGCACCGGGACTTGGTGAGCCGCAAATGGCGCCGATCTCACGAACACCCACGCGGAGCGCGCGAGGCCCCGTTGTGGAGTGCAAAACGACCGGGCGTTCCCGGCGCCTTGCCGATGATGGGCGACACTTCACCGATCCGGCAGTCCGGTTCGCCGGGATCTTCGTCGGCGTGGTGAACGCCGCGCCTGTGGTGATTTTCAGCTTCGCGCAACAGCCTGGCTGCGCAGCTGCGCGCCGGTGACGTCGTCGGGCAACGTGTCCAGGCTGTCGGCGGGCCGGTGCTGGTCGGCCAGCCGGGTGAGGGCCTCGGCTGGCCCGTAGGTGGTGATGAGCTGGTGAAGCTGCGGGTTGCCGGAGGGGTTGAGCCAGGCGAGGGTGGCCCGGGCGGCACGAACGTCGTCGAGGGCGCGCATCACCGCACCTCCCCACCGGAGCGCAGCGTGGCGTGCAGGCCGATGGCTTCGGCCAGCTCGGCGCCGCCGGGTGCATCCCGGCCGGCCAGGTCGGCAAGCGTCCACGCCACCGCGAGGACCTGGGTCGCGTCGTCGAAGGTCAGCAACGTCGCGTCCGGGCGGGCCCGCAGGCCGGCGAGCTGGGCGGCCCACCGGCCGGCCAGCTCGCTGCGCAGCGCCGTGGTGGCCGCCTGACCGTTGGCGGCGAACCCGTACCGGCCCCACCGGGCCGCGGCGGCGGCGCGGGCCTGGATGACCCGGGCGGCGACCGTGCCGGTCGACTCACCGGGCGGCTGGTCGTCATCGGTGCTGGCCGGGGCCGGCAGGATGACCCGTAGTGCGGTGCGCTCCAGCAGTGGGGTGAGCCGCTGCAGGTAGCGGCGGCGGGCCTCGGGTGGGCAGTCACACCGCCGGTCGGTGTGCCGCCAGGGGGCGGGACAGTCGGGGCTGGCCAGCACCAGCTGGAACCGGGCCGGGTATGTCGCGGCAGCGCCGCCGCCGGATACCTGGATCTGGCCGGTGTCCAGCACGGTGCGCAGCGCCCGCAGCGCCCGGTCGGGCAGCTCGGCAGCATCGTCGAGGAACAACACCCCGCCGTGGGCCAGGGCCGCGGCGCCGGGCCGGGCGGGGGTGCCGGTCAGCGCGGCCAGGCTGCGGGTGTGGTGCGGCGCCTGCCACGGCGGACGGTGCACCACCGGCGCGTCAGGTGGGAGGAGCCCGGCGCGACGGTGCAGGTGCGCAAGCTGTGCGGCGGTGGGCTCGTCGAGGTCGGGCAGCAGGCCCGGCAGCCGCTGCGCGAGCATGACCTTTCCGGACCCGGCCGGGCCGAGCAGGGCGAGGTGGTGCCCGCCGGCGGCGGCCACCTCCAGGGCGCGCCGGCCGGGCAGCTCGGCGGGCAGGTCGGCCAGGTCGTTACCGGGCCACGGCACCGCGCTCGGCCACGCCGGCGGACGCAGCAGCGCTGCGTGGCCGTTCAACGCGGCGGCGAGGTCGCGCAGCGTGGCGACGGCGCGCACCCGCTCACCGAGGGTGCGTACCGCGGTGTTCAGGTCGCCGACCGCCACCACCGTGTGGCCGAAGCCGGCGCCGGCGATCGCGGCGGCCCGCTCCGCCACCCTGGGTACGTTGCGCAGCCGGCCGTCCAGCCCCAGCTCGCCGACCGCGGCGAGCGTGGCGAGGGGCTCGACCGGCACCTGTGCGGTGGCGGCCAGGATCGCCAGCGCGAAGGCCAGGTCCAGGCCCGAGTCGCCGGTCGACAGCGGGTGCGGGAAGACCCGCAACGTGATGGGCTGGGCCGGCCAGGACAGGCCGGAATTGATGACGGCGGCATGTAGGCGGTCCAGCGTGGTGTTCTCGGCAGGGATCCCGTCGATGCTGACACCGGGCCGGCCGGCGTAGGGGTATGCCTGGATGCGGACCAGGTGCGCAGCAACACGGGTGTGGGTGGCAGTGGCAACGCTCACCGTGGGCGTGTCACCGCCGATGGGTGCAGACACAGGTTGTCCGTCCTTTCTGGACAGTTTGGTGACCGGCGGCGTCGCGCCGGTCGGAATGTGGATGGGCTGCGCGGGGCCGCGTTTCGCCGTTGGGATCGCGGCCGCTGCGCGGCGGGTCGGCGCGTTGTCGCCGGCCGGTACCGCGGGGTCGACGTGTGGGGTCAGCCGGCCCGGTTGGTCGCCTCGGGGGTGGTGTCGTCGGTAGGAACCGGGCCGTCGGCGGGCCAGTGGAAGTCCGCGAGCGGGAAGGCCGCGCCGGGCAGGTCGACCAGGTGTGGGTGCAGCTGGCCGTACTCGGTCCGGGTGATGCCGGTGCCCAGCAGGAGGGCGTCGCCGACCGCGACACGCGGGGTGACGGTGGCAGGGATGGGGGCCAGGCGCAGCGGTTGCGGGATGAGCCGTGCCTGGGCCATGAGGTGTCCGATGTAGACGGTCAGGCGCAGCCGGGCCACTGCCGCGGTCAGGGGGTCCAACTCGACTCCGTCGACGCCGCCGAGGATGCGAGCGATCGCCACGCGTGGTGGGTACACGGTGCCGCCGGTGACCGGTGGTCGGCCGGGGATTTCGCGGGTGGTGATGCGGCCGGTGGTGTACCACTGCCACAGGTAGTCCACTGCGCGGATGAGGAAGTGGCCGGTGCCGGCGGCCGGGTCGATCAGCCGCAGCGGTTCGTCGCGGAAGGTGTCGGCGGCCGGCACGAGGGTCTCGTCGAGGATCAGGTCGGCCACGAACCGGGGTGTCTGGACCAGTGCGTTGCGTTTACGCCGTTGCGGGGACAACTCGCTGAGCAGGTCGCCGATCGGCCATCCGGTGATCGACGCCGGATGCCCGCCGGTGGCTGGGTAGGCCAGGCTGGGCGCCTGCGTGGCCCACCAGTCGATCAGGTCGGCGCACGCGCCGGCGCTGGGGGTGCCGGCCCACAGCATCCGGTTGTAGCCGGGGTGCATCAGCCATTGGGTGGCCGGATGGACCGTCAGCTGGCCGAAGGCGCGGCCCAGCCACAGCGGGCTGCTGGCCCGGTTGCGGATCACACCACGCGGGTTGTGCCGCAGCAGCGGCACCACCAGGCCGTGGTCTTCGGCCCACACTGCGACGCAGGACAGGTACACCCAGGCGGCGGCGATGCGCTCGCGGTAGTCCTGTTCGGCGTGTCCGCGTGGCCGGTCCGCCTGCGGGTCGGTGTAGGTGATGGTGGCGGCCAGCTGCTGAACGTGACGCTGCAATGCCCACCGAAACACGCGATCGTCAGCCGGGTTGGGTGGGGCCGCGGCTCGGCGGGTCCGGTTGGCCGCCATGTCAGGCCCCCGAACCGGCCAGCGACGTGGCGTTGGTACACCACGGCCACAGGTAGGCTCCGACGGCGAACAGCCCGTCGGGGTCGGGATACACCCGGTCGATCTCCACCAGGCGGGTGGTCTGCCCGTCGTCGTACTCCCACCACACCACCAGGGCGTCGCGGTCGAAGCCGGCCACGGCGAACTCGCCGGGCATCGGGTCGGTGCGCGGATCGGTGTCCGCGTGCAGCGCGATCAGGTCGGCGACGAGTTCGTCGACGGTGGCCCGGTCGAAGCGGGCGATGACTCCGCAATCTCCGTCGTCGTCGTCGTCGTCGCCGTCGCGGCCGAGGACGCGGTAGCCGTCCGCGATCAGCGCCGGATACCAGCCGCCCCCGACGGCGGCGGCGGTGACGACCGCTGGGCTCCACGCCGCGTCGCGGGGCACAACCTCTTCGCGGTGGTCGAGCAGCCGCACCGCGTCGGCGGTGATGAGGTGCTCGCCGGCGGGGTCGATGGCGACGGCCACCCAGTGCCGCCCAGCTTGGCGTGCCTCGTGCAGCCGCGCGATCAGCGACGCCTCACCGTGCTCGGCGTCCAGCGGCAGGTAGGCGGTGTGGTAGCCGGGCTGGGCGGCGCTGCCGCACCGGCCCGTGCCGGTGTGCCGCCAGGTCCACGCCGCGGCGGCGTGTTCCTGACCGGTCTGGTCGTACCAGGCGGGCACGCCGTTGGAGACCAGGGTGTCGCCGCGGTCGGTGGCGGTCCAGATCAGTGCGGGGCCAAGCGGCATCCCGGCGAGGACCTGGGCGCGGTGCAGCCCGTGGGCCGGGCACGCGACGGCGTGTTCGGCGATCGGGAGAACCTCGTCGAAGCGGAACCAGGAATGTGTGATCACGGGGGCTCCTTGCAGGGAAACGGAAACGCCACCCGCGGGCGGGTGGCGTCAGGTGATGGGTGAAACCCGGGGTTGGACCGGGTGGGCGAGCAGGGTGGTCGTGACGGAGGTCGATCCACCAGCTGGTCGCACACATGTTCGATTACCCTGATGGCGTGGCGGGCTGGGTGTGCTGGTGGCGGGTGACACTGACCTGGCAGTCAGGTCAGTACTCGCCGACCGGCGAGCCGGTGCAGATCCTCGACGTGACCAGCCCGCGCCAGTTGCGCCAGCTGGTGCTGGCAGCCCGACGCGATCCACACATCCGCGACTACCGGTACTTCCTGCACCGACACTGGGATGCCACGGACGCGTCCCGCCACTGCCCTCGGGGCCATGAGCTGATGCCCGGCCAGGCCGGCGGCCGGCCATGCCGCTGCGGAGTGGGACACTTCGTCACGAACTGCCACTGCGGGACGGTTGAGCGCCTGCCCCCGCTGGGTCCCGGTTGCGGTGAGCTGCCGTTCGACCCGGAGGCGGGCAAACACCACTGGTAGCCGCCGACCCCGGGCGCGCGTGGCGATGGCTGGTTCAGTCGGTCAGCAGCGCGGTGACGGTGTCCGGATCGATGCCAGCGGCGATCGCCCGTTCGAGGATCTGCGCGAAGCGGTCCCGTGGGTCGGCGCCCAGCGCCCGATCAACCGCCATGCTGGCCAGTGCACCGTGGCCGGCCTGCAAGGCACACAGGGCCAGCAAGGTGGCCGCCGGGGCGGTGAACGGGGGTTCGGCCCGGCGGACCAGGTCGCTCCACATGGTCATCTGCCACGCCTCGCCGTTGGTGCGCCGGGCGGCGAACTCCCACAGCGACGGCAGCTCCAGCAGGACGGTCAGCGTCGCGGCGTGTTCATCGTCGACCGGCTGCCCGGCCCGGTAGCTGTCCTGTATCTGGGTGAGGTAGATGCGTGCCGCCGCCTGCACCGCGCGTCCGACCTTGGTGTCCAGCACCGCGTCCGGCCGGTCGCCGGCCTCAACGCTAGCCCCGGCGGCGTCCAGCAACTCGTCCAGGGCCGCCGCTTTCGGCGATACCGACACTGGCCCGCGGCTGCATCCGGTACCCGGCGACGCTGGCCGGGCCGGCCAGCGCGGTGCCGATCGCCGTGGCCAGCGCGGTCGGCTCCATGTCGGGGGTGAGCAGGGTGAACTCGTCGCCGCCTGGCCGGACCAGGATGCCGCCGGCCGGGACCGCGGCCGACAGCCGTGCGGCGACGACGGCCAGATATTGGTCCCCGGCGGCGTGGCCGAGGCTGGCGTTGACCGCGTGCAGCCCGTCGACGTCGATGAGCGCGACGCTCATCGGGGTGCGGTCGCGGGTCGCCGCGTCGAGCATGTCGTCGACCGGGGCCCGGTTGGGTAACCCGGTCAGCGGGTCGCGGCGGGCTTCCGTGACCGCCGCTTGGCAGCGCTGCCGGTGTCGGGTCGCGGCGGCGGCGTAGCCGACCGCGTAGGCGCCGCAGTTGACCAGCACGATGATCACAGCGGCCGGCAGGTGGCCGGTGACGATGGCCAGGATCGCGATGGCCGGCAGCAGCAGCACCCCGGTGATGGCGGCGGCCAGGATGCGGTCGGCGGCCACGGGATAGCGTTCGGCGAAGGTTTCGACAGTACCAGCCACGAGGGTCCTCCTCGCATGCTCAAAGGGGATGGGCGGCACGCATCGGTGCCGCAGCTGACGACCGGCCCGCCGCGCGTCCTGCCCCGGGGCGCCGAGGTCCCTGAAATCCGGGGTTCGGCGTGAGCGGTGGCTACCACGCTGCGGGCCGCGAAATGGGTCGCCGGGGTCCGGTCAGCGGTGACCGGACCCCGGTCGTGTCGGTCAGGTGCGCACCCGCATCAGGGTCTGCGCGGAGATCTGCACCTGGGAGCCGTCGGTGTAGGTGACGGTGCGGTAGCGGCGCGGGCCCGGCCCCACGTGGGCGACGGTCAGGTCGTCGGTGCCGTCGCCGACGGGGCCGACCACGACCTCGCCGTCCCGCAGCCGGTCGACGCCGACCAGGTCGACGCCGTCGGCGGTGCGGATCTGGTCGGTCGGGAAGGCCCGCTCGTCGGGCTGGCCTTCGGCGTTGCGGGCGTAGCGGACGGTGACCCGACTACGGCCGATCTTCGTGACCACGCCGCGGCGCCAGTTGCCGTAGGCGTGCACGTGCACGGCCTGATCGACCTGGAAGGTGCCCGCCGGCGGCCGGGGTGCCTGCCCGGTGGTGGGGGCGGCGAAGCGCACGCCGGTGAGGTGCTCGCGCAGCGGGCTGTCGGTCGGGTCGAGGTCGAACAGGTCGGCGACCAGCCGGCGGGCACCGGTGCGGGGACCGGCCAGCGGCTGATGCGCGCCGTACGCCCATTCGACCTCCCACCGGCCGTCGCTGGCCACCGCGAACGCCTCGGGGACCAGCAGGACGCAGCGCAGCAGTACCGCCGCCACCCCGAGGTCGTACGGGCGGCGGCCGGTGGTGCAGAAGGCGGTGGCGGTGGGGATGCCGCGCGGGTGGCGCGGCAGCGGCGCGAGCAGCTGCATCGGGTCGCCATGCAGGCTGCGGGTCGCGTCGCCGTTGAACGCGATGTCCTCGTGCGGGTCGCAGACCGGCTCGCGCAGCCCGTCCGGGCCGGCCAGCACGATACCGGCGGTGCGGACGTGGTCGAAGATGCGGCGGGTGTCGGCCACGATGGTCGGGCCAGGCGGCGCGGTAGGCGGGGTGGCCGGGCAGGTAGGCGTAGCGGTGGGCGTAGGGCCTCACCCTCGTGCTCCCTTCAACTGTGGATGGGTTGCGGCCGTTGGGCGACCGCCGTGGACCGGTGGTGCCTGGCGGTCAGTCATCGACGGGTTCGACGCTTCGGACCGAGACCTGGAAGTCGTCGCTGTAGTCGACGACGTCGTCGACGTCGTCGAGGTCGACGCGCAGGTTCTGGTCGACGTCGTTCTCGACCTCGTTGGGGTCGTCGCTGTCGACCTCGAAGCTGCCGGTGATGGTGTAGGTGACCTTGACCCGCGGCTGGTACGGGTCCAGGTTGAAGCGCGACAGGAACGCGTCGAGCACGTCGCGGCTGATCTCGCTCTCGCGGTACTGCTCGATCGCGTAGTCGCGGATCTCCGCCAGGCGTCGGGCCTGGCTGGTGCGCAGCTCGCCCAACTCGGTGAGGCGTTGCGCCGCGGTGGCGGCGAGTGTCTGCCGGGCGGCGACGTCGGCCGACAGCGCCGCGCGCAGCAGCTCGACCTGCCGGGTCGGGTCGGTGACCGGTACCGCAAGCATGGTGTCGGCTTCGCGGACGATGCGTGCGTCCCGGGCCACGTCCACACTGGCGGGACCGGCCGGGCCCAGAAGCACGGCGTCGACGCCGGTGTTGGTGAGGGTCACGGTGACCGGCAGGTCCGGCCCGGTCAGGAATGCGCGCAGCGGCAGCTGCATCCACGCTGTCTCAGCGGTGTCGGCGGTGGCGGAGCCTCGGGTGGGGGTGTCGGTGGTGTCTTCGAGTGTGTCCACGGTCGTGTTCCCTTTAGGTGAAGGCGAGCGTGGTGTGACCCCGGCGGGCCACACCACGCTCGCGCGGGTTGGGTGTGGCCGGCCGGAAACCCCGCGGCACCCGGGGGCGGTCGGTCGGTTGAACACAGTGCCCGCGTGCGCGGGCGGCGGTGCGTGGCGGCCCTGGCCGGGCCGCACCGGATTCAGGTGCCGGTCAGGTGGCGAAGGCGGCGGAGCCGTCCGGCCGTACCGTCATCCTGTTGTTCGGGGTGTGCGGGTCGGCGGGGACGACCGCGACGATGACCCGGTCGGGTCGGGTCTGGGCGATGGCCCGTTGCAGCCACTCGGCGCCCCGGGTCGGGGTGAGGTAGATCGTGTCCGGGGTCGCGCTGAGGGTCTGGTTGTTGCCGTCGAGCGGCTTGACCGTGAGGGTCACGTCCACGGGTTCTCGCCGCTCGGTCGTGCCGAGTCCTCCTTCGTTGGCCGGTTCGGCGGGTGGGAGGCAGCAGGGGCCGGTCAGCTGGGCGAGGCGCACGAGGATGTCGTTGCTGTCGCCGACCCGGCGGGCGTAGTCGAGGTGGTCGACGACCGTCTTGCGGGTGGGGCCGTCCACGGCGCAGTGGATCAGGTGGTGACAGTTGCGTTGCGCCGTCGCGTGCGCGTCGTTCGCGAGTCGGTTCGTGTGGCGGTGTCTTTGCCTCACCAGGTGGCGGCGCGGATCGTCGTCGCCTTGACCGTCGCGGTGGAGATCGGCGCGTCAGGTAGCACCTAGTGGGGTTTCCTGGCTTAGACGCCCGTCACTGCGGGAAGCGTTGCCGCCAGTGCGGCTGTCTTGGTCGCCGTGCGGAACATCGAGACGGCGTTTTCCGGGATGTCCGCGATACCGTCCTCGCGCTCCTGTGCAGTGAACGGCAATCTCGCATGTGGACCGATCCGGAACGCCGGCAGGTCGAAGTGCTTACGGGCAACGACATACGCGTCCGCAATCGTGTACTCGTAGAACGACGCGAAGTCGAGCCCGTCGATGTCCGTCTCCCGGTTGCCGGTGCAGAGGACAACGAGATCGTACGTGCGACCATCGATGACTCCCATGTCGGGCAGCCCGACTGGCCGGGCCCGACGACCCAACACCTTGAGGAGACGGTCCGGCCGCAGGTAGCGGCCGATGGCCTGGTACCTGCCACGAATCTGCCGCTGCCATCCTTCGCAGGTGGTCGGCAGTTGGTCGGAGTACCAGTCGATGCGGTCCACGCTGTCCAGCGCGGCAGCGGCCATGAACGGTTGCGGCGCGATGCCGAGCAACGACTCGACGGCGCACTTGCCGGAGTCACCACCACCGATGACCGCAACACGGCGCACTCCACGCAGCGGCCACATGCTGGCCATGCGCTGCATGAACTGCGGGAAGGTGACGATCGTGGTGCCGTTGGCGACGTCCTGGTCGGACGGATCACCCACTCCTCGCGCGTCGATGACCCGCCCGGCGAGCAGAGCGGCGCGACCCTCTATCTCGATCTCCACCCCTGGTCCGCCACGAGCCACGGACAGGACGTTGGCATTGGTCACCACATCGGCGAACTGCGCCAACGCCAACCGGATGACGAACGCGATGTCCGTGTTGGGCTGGTACTCAACCATGGACACGTTCGCTGCCTGGATCGGTGCGCCGGCCAGGTAGTTCAGGGCTGCCGCCTGGTCGCCGGCCAGTCCCGCGCTTCCCGCGCGGTTACGGGAGTTGAGGTAGAACGTTGGCCGCGCGGTCATGGCGAACGTGCCACCCACCCGCTCGTTGCGTTCCAACACGAGTGGCTTCGGGTATCCGCTGAGGACGCGGACGGCCGCGTACGCGGCGGCGTGGAATCCGCTACCGATGATGGCCTCGCGGTCGGTGCTGCTGGAGCTGAGCGTGTCTTGCTTGCGTGGCTCGTCCGACCAGTAGGCGTCCAACACCTGGTCCGCGTAATCGCGGCCGTACGGGTCCAGGGCAATGCCGGTGAGCTTCGCGACCAGGGGGCTCGGGAACTCCGACTCTCGTTGCATGATCGCCCGCATTCCCCCGGAGGCGGCCGGCTTCACTGCGACGGCGGAAAGCAGGGACTCGATGGGCGCGGACGGCTCGAACGGTGATGATGTGTCGGTCACGGTGGTTGCCTTCCTCGGGAGTTCACCGGGTCAGGCGCACCGGGCCGCGTACCCACCTCGGGTGACCCCGGGGTTGCGGCACGCGGCGGGCGCGGTCCCGGAGGGTCAATCGGGTGGGTTGGCTGGGTCTGGCGGTTACCAGGCCCAGGTGGGTCGATCGCCGACGTGGTCGGCGTCGGCGTCGAACAGCACGCCGTGGCGGCCCGACCCGCGGGCGTAGGGCTGGGTCGCCAGCACCTCGGGCGGCAGGTCGGGATGCTCGACCGGCGTGGGCTTGCCGGTCCGGTGGACCCTCGCCGCTGCAGGTCGGGTGCCGTGCGGCGCGGCGTTCGCGCCGGTGTGCGTGACCTGGGCGGTGTAGAGGCTGCCGATCGCCGGGTTGCCGCTGGGCTTGTGGGCGTAGGGCCGCTCCGGGCCGGACGGGGTTGATCCAGGCATGTGCGCGCTTGCCGTCAAACACCGGATTCCGCCGTGGATCCAGCGCGGCACGGCAGTGTGGCGGGCCTCGTCGTGCCCGTCGGGTAGGTCGCTCAGCCGGCGGTGACGCCTTCCCGGTGTAGCCCGGCCAGCAACGCGGCCAGCGCCAGCCCGGCCAGCAACGCGGCCAGCGCCAGCCCGGCGGCGCTGCGCTGCCCGGTATGGGCCTCGGCCTGCACCGCGGCTCGGGCGGTGTCGGCCAATGCGGCGAGCGTGGGTTCGGCGCCGTAGGCCGCGTCGGTGATCTCGACCTCGGGCACGTCGACGGTCCGCTGCGCTGTCTGATAGCCGGTGAGCAGGTCCGCCAGCCGGTCGCCCACGACCCCGAGCAGCGAGGCGGGGTCGGCCGCGACTTCGGCGGCGGTGCGTTCGACCGCGGCGGCGACCGCGTCCAGCGGCAACCTGTGCCGGTAGGTTTCGGTGAAGAACCATCTCAGTGACAGCATCGCCGGCTCGCCGGTGTCGGTGTTCGCTTCCGGGTTCGGTGTGGGCATGAACGGCCTCCGTCAGGGTGTGTGCGGCTTCGCGGTCCGCGTCAGCGGCGGCTGGCGCCGGTCCGCCGCGGATGGACGTGGTGGACGGGTGGGTCTGGTTTGGGTTGCAGGTGTGGTCGGGTCCTGGCCGGTAGTCGCCGTTTCGTGTTCGGCCGTGTGCAGGTCGGCGGCGGTGGTTGGCTGCTTGGCTCCGCGGTCGCGTTCGGCGATGGCCGCGTGGAGGAAGTTGATCGCGCGGCGGGTCTTCTCGGCGAGGATGTCCTGACTGTGTGGGAGGCTGCCGATCGGCTCGGCCGTCCAGCCGTCGCCGACCGTCCGCAGCCGGAACGCCGTCCGCTCGGCCTTGTGGCGTGACCTATCGCTGGGCACGACGTGGCAGGCGCCGTCGACCATGCCGGTTTCGTCGGTCGGGTACAGCGACAGGTACTCGGTGTGCCAGGCGTAGAACGCCACCTCGGGTGCGAGCCGCACCCCGCACGGCTGCGGGGTCGCCTCGGTCGCCCACCTGGCCTGTGGTGAGCTGCGGTCGGTGTAGAACGGCCACCAGCCCGGCCCGTAGACGCCGGTGTCGTCAAGGACGTAGGCCCAGCTGTCATCGGTTGCTTGCGGTAGGCCGGCGGCATCTGCCACGCCGGGCGTGGCGGTTGCGTGCTCATCGGTCGGTCTCCCTTCGGGTGGGACTGCGGAACTGGCTCGTGGCTGGTGGCGGCGGCCGGGTGGGATGGGTGGTCACCGCTGGCGCCAGATGGACCGGCAGCGTGGGCAGGTCACGTCGCGCGGCGCCCGTTGGTTGTGCGGGCCGCGAAGACCCACGCCGCACTCGGCGATGGTGGACCAGCCCGGCCGCAGGATGTGTGTGTGGGAGTTGCGCCGGCCGGTCGTGCCGAGCGTGACGACCGGCTGCTTCGGCAGGCCGAGGACGCGGCGGACGCCGGCCATGCTGTGGATCGGGATGGCGTCGGTGGGTGACATGTCGCAGCGCCACGCGACGTTGAACGTGTCGATGTCGTGGCAGAATCGGGCGGTCACCTCGACACCTCGGTGGCGGGCGATTACGTCGTGGCTGTCTTGGACGGTGACGGTGGCGCCGAGCCGGCGCAGCCGTCTGGCGAACTGGGCGGCAGTGGTTCGGGCCATCGGTGCCTCCTTCACGGTGGTTCGCTGGCCGGGTAGGGGTGGATGCCGCGCCGCGCCGGCTGGTGCCCGCCGCCAGGGTCGCGGGGATCGAGCGGGAGGTGCGCCGGCAGGGGACGGTCGTATCGGTGGGCCTGGGTGGGCTGGACCTCCGGACAGGGCAGGCCCTATTTGTGGAGGTCGAGGACGTACAGCTCGTCACCGTCCTGCTGGCCGACGTCGTTGGTGTCGATGGCCTCGAAGTAGTCGTCGCACCATTCCGCTGCGGCGGCGAGGTGGTCGGTGACGAGGGCCTCGTCGGGCCATTCCTCGCTGGTGTCGATGTGCCACAGCTGCCGCCCGTGGGCGGTGTATGCGGCGATGAGGGTGGCTGACGGCCCGGACACGTCGTCGGTGAGCCGGAATACGAGCCGGGCCAGGTTCGGGAAGACGGCGCGGGCGGCGATGCCGGCTTCGGCGGCCAGCAGCTGCGCGTAGCGCTCGGCTGCCCGTTCGGCCTGCTTGTGGGCGGCGGCGAGGACGTCCTCGCGGGTGGTCTTGGGTAGGCGGGTGTAGCCGGTGGTGTTCGTCATGGCTTTCTCCGGGGTGGGATGGTGTGGCGTGTGGTGCTGCTCGGGCGTCGGGTGCCGTCGCCGTTTCGGCTCGGGTGGGCGTGGCGTGAGGACGTTGCGAGGCAACAGGCAGCGCGTGCGGCCGGTCCGACGTGTTGCCGCTTGCCTGCGGGGTGCGCCGCCGGGGCGGGCATCTGGCCCGGCGCGGATCGCGTGTGCTCAGCCGCTGCCGAGGCCGAACTGGTGGCCCGGCACCGAGTCCAGCGGCGCGGCGGCCACGTGGGTCGGTGGCGGCGTTGCCACCCGTCGACCAGCGGCGGCCAGGTCGGCGCGGCATGTGCGGTGCCGGGTCCGCAGGGCGGCCATTAGGTTCAGGGTCCGCCGGTGGTTTGGGTTATGAGGCGTCGGGTTGGTGTGGTAGGTGGCCGTTGGCGCTGGCGAGTTGCTGGGCGAGCAGCACGGCGGGTGGGATCGGCGAGTTGAGCAGCCCGGTGGCGCCGACGCTGCGGATCCACTGGACCTGGCGCAGCGAGATGCCGTGTCGGTCAGCGAATTGTTTGGAGTCGATGTCGGGGTCGGCGGCCAGTTCCGCCCACAGCTTTCGCCACCGGTCGTAGGCGTCCTGGTTGGTCGGCACGCGACGCAGCACGTCGGTGCGGGGCATCGGCGCCGTGATCGACGGTCGTACCGTGGCGACGGCGAGTTCACCACCGCCGGGGGTGCGCGCCCCCAGGGCGGGGGCCGGCGGCTGCGGGGGTAGCAGGTCCGCGCCGATGACCCGGGCCCAACCGGCCACGTCCGCGTGGGCGGTCAGCTGCGTGGCAACCGCGTCGATGTCTAGGGTGGTGGCGGCGATGGCGGCTCGGACCGGGTCCTGGTGGCGGGACCGGATCAGGGTCTCGACGTGCTTAGCGAGGGCGGCGCGGCGCTGTTCGTCGCGCAGCTGCGTGCGGGCGAGGTCGAGGGATTCGTGCAGGCTGTAGCCGTGGGCCAGGGCCAGGGACCGGGCGCGGCGGGTGACGGCGGGTTCGCGCCGCCACTGGGCCAGCCCGTAGACGGGGGCGGTGTCGGCGAGCTTGCCCGCGGCGCGCAACGCGTCGCGGCGGCGGGCGGCGGCGTGCAGCAGCCACACCGTGTAGGCGAAGACGCCTAGGCCGCCGAACACGGCGGCCAGGTACGGCACGTCGCCATGGCCGAGGACGTTGATGGCGACCCCGGTGGTGACCGAGCCGGCGGACAGGATGCGCCACCCGTAGGCGGCTTCGCCCAGGCGCCGGCGGGCGTCAGCGAACGCCGAGGTGACCACGCCGCCGAGGTCGATGACGGCGGCGAACGGGGCCACCATCGCCGCGCGCCACCACCAGTCCAGCTGCGCGGGCCAGGGCGGGATCTGCACGCCGACCCAGATCTGCCCGATCGTGGAGCCGGCCGCGGCGATGGCGTAGAACACCCAAGCGGCGTGTTCGGCGGCCCGGCTGTACCCGGTGCTGGTGGGACGGGTGAGGTTCATGCGCCACCTGCCCGGCGGCGGTGGTGGGTGGTGTTCGGGCTCATGGGTTCCTTCCTGCAGATGTGTGCAGGCCCCCGCGCCCCGGTGCGGGACGCTGGGGGCCCTGGGTGGGCGTGGGCGTCCCGCGGGCGCGGGCACCGGGGGTGCCCGCCGTTACCGCGGACGGTCAGGTGGTGATCGGGAACCGAGTGGGTGTGAGCCGGGTGCGCCGCACGCGGCGGCCCGGCCGGCCGCAGCCGGTGCCGCGCCAGATGCGCCGCTGCGCCTTGGCCCGGCTCGTCGGTGCTGAAGTCCCGGCTGTGCTGCTGCACCATGGCTGCTCGACAAGAGGTGGGCGTGGCCGTGCGGCCTGGCACGTGTGCGGCGATGCCGAGGATTCGGTAGGTGGCGGGCGCGAGGTCGATCTGGGTCGCAGCGACACACGGTCAGTCGCGAGCACGCCACGGCGACGTGCGGGGTGACTCGGCGTGAGTCGCGGCCTCACCGGCGACGGTGATGCCGCGTCCGCACCGGCGTGCCCTGTAGAGAGCCCTACGCAGACACAGGCCCGCTACGGGCATCGGTGGTGGATGTTGTCACGCCTGGCCGTCGTCGGCTTCGTCGCCGGTGTCGTTGTCGTCGCCAGACCAGTCCAGGCCGGCCGCCTCGGCGACCTTGTCGCCGACGTAGTAGGCGTACGACAGCTGCTGCACGCCACGTTCGACGATGCTGGCGTGGTCGGTGAGCAGCTCGGTGAGCCGCGCGTCGGACAGTGGGGTGCCGTCCGGGTCGCGGTAGTTTTCCTTCAGGTAGCGGCGCACCAGGTCCTGGGTGGCGTTTTCCTGGCCGTGGTAGGTCATCGGTCGGTCCTCCTCGGGTATGTGAGGCACTGCCACGGCACCGCGCCGGGGCAAGATTGGCCAAGCGGGGTAGTGACGGTGCCGGGGCGGCGGGTGGTGGGTTATCGGCGGGTCAGGGTCAGCAGCTGCCGGTGCGTGCGGCTCTTGATGTCGTCGTTGCTGCCTTCCAGGACGGCGGTCGCGCGGGCGGCGAGGTTGCGGCCTCGCAGCGACCCGGTCGGGCGGATCGGCTGTTTCCAGTCGGCGTACTCGGTGATGGTCCGTTCCGCCGCGTACGCCGTTTGGCCCAGCTGGGCGCTGTTGGCCGCGTACAGCCCGGTCAGCGTGTCGAGGCGGTTGGTGTGGTGGGTCTTGGTCCGCTTCGGCGCGTCATCCTCCGGGGCGGGCCACAGCTGTTCCAGCAGCTGCTGGAACTCGGTGATGGTCAGTTCGGTGTGGGCGAGGGTTTCCTCCTCGGCCGCGAACGCCTGGAAGTACGTGATCGACAGGCCCAGGGTGCGGCGGGCCTCGGCGATGCGGTCGCGGGCGTTGCGGGTGTGCCGCACCCCCCAGCGGGTGTAGGCGTCGCGCAGCGCGAACCGTTCGGTGTTGCCGCACTCGATCCGCCACGGGGTGGCGACCACCTGGGCCTGGCTGGACCCATCATGGGAGTTGATCGCGGCGATGTACGGCACGATCTGGTCGTTGACGCCGGCCGCGTCGATGGTGACGGTGTCGGGCAGGCGCAGGCACACGAACACCCGCCGCCCCTCGCGCAGCGCGCCGGCGGACTCCCACACCACTTCGTGGTTGGCCACCAGGTCCTGGAGGAACTCGAAGATGTGCCGGTTCTGGAACACCTCGTAGCGGGCGCCGACGACGCCGAGTCCGGCTTCGGTGTCCTGCCGGACGGTGACGAACTGGTCGGCGAGCACCTTGGCCGGCCCGCCCAGGGTGTTCTGGTAAAGAACCGGGCGGCGGGCCACCTCGAAGGCGATCCCACCAAGTGTGAGGACCTGGTCGATGTCGCTGGTGCCGTCGGGGATGACGGTGCCCAGTTCATGCCAGGCCGGCATCCGGGTGTAGAGGGCGACCTGCCCGGTGCTGGTGTCCAGCCCGTGCTGGGGCAGCACCTCCCCATTGGTGAGGGTCCAGACTTCGCCGTTGTCGAAGCTGCCGGGGTCGTTGACCCGGTAGCGGCCGTCGCCGATCGGCACGAGCCTGCCGTCAGCGATCCGAGCCTCGATGTCGGCCCGGCGGTCGGCGGCGGCCTGCAACTGGCCGCGGCGTTCGGCGGTGAAGGCCGCGTTGCGGTCGGCCGCGGGTAGGGTGGTGGTCATCGGGTCTTGGCTCCTTCCATGGTGTGACCCGTGGGGCAAGCCCCGGGCGCTGCTACGCCCGGGGGATTTCCGTGGAATGACCGCGGCCCGCGACCAACCCGGTCGCGGCAAGGCTTCGCGGTCGGGTTGGTGTATGGCGATGCCGGCCCCGGTGCGCCGATCACATCCGACCTGGCCGGCGATGGTGCGGGAAACCGGTGGGGGCCCTGTCCGGTGCGGCAGGGCATCCGCCACGGGGCTGGAGCCCGGCGGCGCCGCCGGGGGCGGACTGTGACTGCGCAGGCTCACGTCCGTCGTGACCGGATGCGGGCGGGACCCTGCACGGCGCCGGCGCCCGTGTCCCGAGGGCGGTGTGCGGTGATCCGGGCCCCTCGCGCTGGCGGGGGTCAGGACACGGCGGTGACGAGCCCGATGCGGCCGCTAACGGCCCCGTAGGGCGTGTCCACGACCAGCGGTGCAGCCTGCAACGCTTCGGCGACGGCGCGGAACACCGCGAAGCGGGTGAACGGATCGCGAAGGTCCGCCTCGCAGTTGACCACCAAGTGCGCGGTCAGCGTGTAGGTGCGCCGCGACCCGGCCGGCGCGATGATGTGGCTGCTCATGATGACACTCCGGGCGTCCAATCCCACACCGGAACCGTGACGGTGTACTCCTGGCCGCGTCCAGATCCCGGGGCGCCGGGCTGCCATCGCCACACCGGCAGCGTCGCCGTCTGACCAGTCTTGGCCAGATCCGACAGCGGGGTGGTGATGCTGCCCGGGCCACCGGATGCTTGAACTAGGATCCGGCCTCGGCGGGTAGGCCCGCGAAAGGTGCTGGCGTTGAACGTGATGCGGCCCTGCCCGCGAGGTGGTGGCTGGCCGACGAACCCGTCCAGCACACCGATGTCGCCAGCGTTGGCCTCATACCACGCCGTGGTCAGTCGCACGGCGTCGCCACCGTGCGGCCCGCGCAGACCGGCCTCGATCTCCAGCAGGTCCCACAGGGCCAGGCCCTCCCAGGTCTGGCGCAGCTCGTCACCGGGGACACCGACGTAATCGTGGCGGATGCGCGCCGCAGGAGCCCAACCGGGTACCAGGTACTCCTCGATGTGGAACTCGCCCGAGCGGCGGCGTATCAGCACGCGCAGCACGAACCTGCCCGCGCGGCGGGATGGCTGTGGGCCCAGCACGACGCCGGGCGTGAGGACAGTTCCGGCGTCGTACACCAGGGCGGACACCCGAGTCCCGGGGGCGGTTGGTACCAGGTCGCTCACAGTTGATGAACCTCCGTGGTGTGTGGTGCACCGCGTCCGCGCCCCGCGTTGATTGGCGTCCGGGTCTGGATGCGGTGCCGGATAAGGGGCAGACAAAGCAGTGCGCCCACGCGACGTCGGGTCCGTCCCGCCACACGGCACCACCGTCCACAGTGGACCTTGCCGGCTCGCGAGGTGCGTTGCGTCGTCAGGTTCGGCCCGCACGGGCGCGCCCGGGTGCGTTGGGGGAATGCGGTCTCACGGTTGGCGGGGGCGGGTGGCCAGTACGGTGAGGGCGGCGAGGGCCGCCATCGGTACCGCACTGATGCCCCGCGCGACCCAACTGTCGGATCCGGCGGCGGCAGCGGTAGCGGCCAGACCGACGCCGACGGCGATCCACCACAGCAGCCAGGACAGGCGGGGCAGCCGCCCGCCGTGCAGGCGGGCGCGCCACGCGCAGGCGGTGATGACGGTGTAGAGGCCAAGCACCGCAACGGTGAGCATGATGGCACCAACCCGGCCCGACTCGTGGCGCACCGCGAAGGTGTACAGGCTGGTCGCCGCGTCGACCATGGCGAACACGGCGACCGCGGTGGCGACGGCGACCGCGGTGGTGTGCAGCAGCCGTGCTGCGTCGACCTGGTTGGCCCAGCCGGCGAGCGACCGTAGCCGGGCGGCGAGAGCGGGCCAGGCGGTTGATGTCGTGGAGGCAGGTGTTGCGGTCATTGTCGAGACTCCTTTGAACGTGTCGACTCAGGGACGTGATCGAGCGCACCAGCACCGTGAACCGGCAGGGCGTGATGACGCAGTGCGATGAACGGGTTGCTGGCGCAGGCCCG
>WNFV01003209.1_pt1 | contig 21111 bp, 19 predicted proteins | sample 5400101 | NCBI WGS metagenome assembly WNFV01 (sample SAMN13153361, study PRJNA577476) | soil metagenome | isolation source: 115 cm soil or saprolite under grassland replicate 1 | place: USA:California | collected 2016-06-15 | reverse complement strand
GCACGTCGGCTTGCTGTTCATCAACTTCGAGGTACGCAAACGGCTGCGGCTGAACGGCACCGCCGAGCACTCCGAGAACGATCCGCTGCTCGCCGAGTATCCGGAGGCGCAGTTCCTGTGGCGGGTTACGGCGACGCAGGTCTTCCCGAACTGCCCGCGCTACATCCACCACTACGAGCTGGTGGAGCGATCCCGCTTCGTCCCGAAGGACGAGTGCCGCACACCCGCGCCGGCTTGGAAGACGCGCGAGTGGGCTCGAGACGTCCTCGAGCCCGGCGACCCAGCGCTGGCGCCCGACGCCGAGATCGTCGAGCGCGGCTAGCCGACAGCGCTTTCGAAGGCCCGCCGCGCCTCGTCGCCGAAGACGGCGAAGATCACCCGCTCCAGCGTCGCCGGCTCGTGGGCGCGGGTGACGCGCACCATGATCTGCGCGCACTCGTCGAGGGGGAAGCCGCCCACGCCCGTGCCGAACGCCGGCAACGCGAGCGAACGGCAGCCGAGCTCGTCGGCGAGCTGGAGGCACGACCGCGTGGTCCGTTCGACGAGGTCCGCGCTCGTCCGCAGATCCTGGCCCATGACGGCGCCGTGGATCACCCAGCGAGCGGGGAGCCGTCCCGCACCGGTGGCCGCTGCGGAGCCAATCGGGATCGGCCCTTTCGCGACTGCCTCGCGCTCGATCTCCTCGCCGCCGGCACGCTTGATCGCCCCCGCGACGCCGGCTCCCATCCAGAGCCGGTCGTTCGCCGCGTTCGCGATCGCGTCGACCTCGAGCGCGGTGATGTCGCCCTCGACGACCTGCAGCTCCACGAGGCGAGCTTAGATCAGGCGCAGGAAAGCGTCGACGACGCTCGGATCGAGCTGCGAGCCGGCCGACTCGCGCAGGCGGCGGGCAGCCTCCTCCTCGGAGAGCCGCCGCCGGTAGGGCCGGTCGGTGGTCATCGCGTGGTAGGCGTCGCACGTGAGGATGATCCGAGCCTCCAGCGGGATCTCCTCGGCCGCGAGCCGGTCCGGGTAGCCACAGCCGTCCCAGCGCTCGTGACAGGCGCGGACGATCGGGCGCACGTCGGCGAGCTCCTCGATCCGCGCGAGGATCCGGTCTCCCACCACCGCGTGCTGCTCGACGACGAGCCGCTCCTCTGCCGACAGCTCGCCGCCCTTCAGCAGGATCGCCACCGGAATCCCGAGCTTGCCGATGTCGTGCAGTAGCGCCGCCAGCTCGAGTCGCTGCATCGCCCGCTCGCCGAGCCCGAGCGCGCGACCGACGCGCAGCGCGTGCTCGGCGACCCAGCTTGCATGCACCGGACACGACCCTCCGCTCGCTTCGATTGCGTCGGCGACGACCTCGATCGTCGACACGTACATCCTCTGCAGCCCCTCGACCTTGCGCACGGCGTCGATCGCGATCTGCGCCTGAGCCGCGACGTCGGCCAGGCCGCGGAGGAGCCGGTCTCCGTACGCCAGGTCGGGCTCGACCGAGACGGCCAGCACGCCGACGGTGTCGTCGGCGAACCGCATCGGCCCGCTTGCGAGCCGCTCGGCTGCCCGCGTCGCGACGAGCGGCAGCTCGGGCGGGTGGACGGCCCGCGCGAGCAGCGCCGCCTCGTCTTCCTCGTATCCCCACCAGGCGCGGGCACGCAGGTCGCCGCCGACCTCGTCCTGGAGCCAGACGGCAGCCGCCCGCGAGCCGAGCACTGCCGCCGACCGTTGCGCGAGGAGAGCGAGCAAGTCCTCGAGCCGCTCGACACTCGCGAGCTCGCGTCCGAGCGCGAGGACCGAGCGAGCGAGCTCGCCCGCGCTGCGCTCCGCCTCGTAGAGCCGCGCGTTCTCGAGCGGGGCGGCTGCGTGACCCGCGAGCACCTCGAGCAGCCGAAGGTCGTCCTCGTCGAAGCGGCCGACGCCTTGCTTCGAGAGCGCGATCGCCCCGGTTGCGTATTGCGCACCGGCGCGCAGCGGGACAACGATCAACGACTCCTCGACCGGCCTCGCGCCCGCGGCGTGGACGGCGAACGGGGAGTGGAGCGCATCGCGAACGAGCAGCGGCTCGCCCGTCTGGGCGGCGCGACCGACGATCCCCTCGCCGATCCTCGACGTGCGGGCGATCTGGCCGAAGGGGAGCTCCACCTCGTCGACGGCTGCGACCGGGACGAGATCGGTTCCGTCGGAGACGAGCACGCGACACTGGTCGAACTCGATCAGCTGGCCTAGCTCGGCGGCGATCGCCTCGCCGATCTCCGCGACCGAGGAGAGCCGGTTGAGGCGCCCCGCGAGGCTCTGGAGCATCTTCAGGTGGGCGATCGAGTTGCGGTCGCGGCCGCCCGCGTCGGCGAGCCCTGCGTCGGCGAGCCCTGGTCGGGCCGCCACGTCGCCGTCGAACACGACCACCGTCCGCTTGCCACCGGCCTTGGCGGTCATCATCGCCACATCCGCACAGGCCAGAAGCTCGCGCGGGTTCACGGCGTGTGAGGGCGCGGCGGCGATGCCCACCGACACCGAGACGCGGCCCACCGCCTCGATCTCCGTCGCGGCGACCCGCTCCGCCAGACGCCAGGCAAGCTGGGCGGCGCCGTCGATGCCACACGAAGGCATGATCACGGCGAACTCCTCGCCGCCGATCCGGCAGAGAACGTCGGAGCAGCGGACGACGTCTTGCCCGACACGCGCGAGGACGGTGAGGACTTGGTCGCCGACGGCGTGGCCGTGGACGTCGTTGACGCGCTTGAAGTCGTCGATGTCGAAGACGAGCAGCGCGGTCGCGTCGCCCCCGCGGCTCGCGCGATTCAGCTCACCGCGCAGCCGCTCGTGGAAGTACCGGTGGTTGAAGAGGCCGGTCAGCGAGTCCGTTTGCGCCAGGTGCTCGAGCCGTGCATGCACCTGGGCGTTGTCGAGCGCGAGCGCGGCCGCGTCGGCGAACCACTTCGCCAGCTCGAGCTCCTGCTCGACGAAGCGGGCGTCCTCGCCGAGCCGATAGATGTTGAGCGCGCCCTTGAGAGCTCCGCGCGCGACGAGCGGCACGGTGATCAGCGCCTCGGGCTCGGCCGGCGTGCCGGGGACGATCTTCACGCGCGAGTCGAGCTGCGCCTGGTTCGTCAGCACGGGCTCGCGGTTCTCGACCGCCCAGCCGGTGATGCCCTCCCCGAAGCGGGAGGTCATCCGCATGATCTCCTCGCTCCAGTCGCTGCGCGCGAACACCGGAACGAGCACGCGTCGGGACTCGTCCGCCTCGTAGATGTGGAGCGCGTCGTACGGGACGAGCTCGGCCAGCGTCTCGGCGATGCGCTCGAGCAGCGTGTCGAGCTCCTGCTCGGAGAGGATGTGGCGGTAGACCTCGGCGAGCCGGCGATCCGACTCCGGAATCGTGCGGATGAGCTCGAGCTCGGCAACCGAGCTGTCGAGCGCCGTTTCGGCTACCTCGTGTGAGGGATACGCCATCGTCGATTTGAGGTATCGGCAGGACGGCCGAGACCTTGAACACTTTGTTGCGAGCTACCGAAACAGGTCGCGCTCGGCCGGCATGACGAGGTCTCGCGCCTTGCCGTCGCCGGTGAGGTCGAGGCCGCGGACGACTGCGGCCGGGACACCGGCGGTCTTGCCCAGCACGAGCTCGGCGGCGCCTGCGATCTCGTCGGCGAGCGCGATCTGGGTCGTCTGCAGCTCGTACCCGGCCGAATCGCGGGTGCCGCGCAAGTCGAGGAGCGCGACGATGCCTGCTGCGCCGAGCGCGACGTCAGTCGTGCCCTGGCGCCACGGCCGGCCGAACGAGTCGCTGACGATCACGCCGACGCTCACGCCGGTGAGCTCGTGGATCCGGGCCCGGCTCCGCTCGGCGGATGCGTCCGGGTCGAGCGGAAGCAGGACGACCGTGCCCGGGCCGAGGGCGTTCGACGAGTCGACGCCCGCCGAGGCGCAGACGAAGCCGTGGCGGGTCTCGGCGATGATCAGCGGCGGCCTCGTCCGGACCAGTCGAACGGCCTCGCGGAGGATCACCTCGGTCCGGCGCGGATCCTCGGAGCCGGCCAGCTCGCGCGCGCGCTCGGACGGCTCGATCTCGTCGAGCCGTACGACTCTCCCCTCGGCCTTCGAGACCGCCTTCTGCGCGACGACGACGACGTCGCCGTCTCGCAGCGCGAACGCCGAGACGATGAGCGCGCCGAGATCGTCGCCCTCGCGGATCTCGGGCATCCCCTCGACCGGATGGATCTCTATCAATGGAGGCCGGTGAGCCGAATGCCGGCGTGCGCCTTGTAGCGGCGGTTCACGTTCACGATCACCGCGGTCAGTCCCTCGAGCGCGCGGGCGCTCGCGAGCGGGCCTGCGTCGACGGCTCGTCCCGCCACGAGCTTGGCGGCCAGCTCGAGCGCGAGCTCCTTCGCGCGCGGGTCGTCGGCGCAGACGAGCGCGTCCTCCTCGGGCGGAGCCGCGCCGAGATTCGCCGCCGCGAGGGTGTGCAGACCGGCCGCGACCGGCGCTCGCACGCGCTGGGCGACCCGCTCGGCGAGGGAGCGCGCTTCCGGATCGGGGTGTACGCCCTCCTTCGAGAACTGGAGCGCACTCGCGACGGACAGGAGCGGCGTCTCGCCGAGCGCGTCGGCGATCTCCTCCGCGGTCGCGAGTGCAGCGTCGGCCTTCACGGCGAGGACGGCGAGATCGGCACCGCGGATCGCGTCCGCGTTCGTAGCGCCCTCCACCCCGAGCTCGGCCGCCGCGGCCTGGGCCCGCTCGGCGTCACGCGACCCGATCACGACCTCGTCGTCTCCACCCGCGAGCCGCTGGGCGAGGGCGCGGCCGAACGCGCCGGTGCCACCGAGGATCGCGACCCTCATCGCAGCGCAGCCGCCGCTTCCAACGTCGCTTCGGCCAGCCGTCGCCTGGCGGCGGCATCCGTCATCAACGTCCGGGTGACGATCGTGCGGACGCCCGCATCGGCCGGCGCGTCCGCCTCGTCGATGACGAGCGCGTCGATCAGGCCCTTGTAACACCGTGCAACTTGGCGCGGCGTCGTGCCGCCGGCGAGGCGGCTGAGCATTCGGTCGGCCGGCCCCTTGACGGCGCGGCCCCCGATCAGCGGGCTGACCGCGACCGCCGGCGCGCTTCGCTCGGCCAGCGCCGCGCGGAGCTCGGAGACGGCGAGGATCGGGCCGACGCTGACGTACGGGTTGCTGGGCGCGATCGCGATCAGGTCGGCTTCGCCAAGCGCTTCGAGCGCGCCGGGCGCCGGGCGAGCGGTCTCGGCGCCCTCGAAGCGCACCGCGTCGACGTCGTCCGTGTGGCCGCGGCGGACGAACCAGTCCTGAAAGGCGAAGCTCCCGGCGGGCGTGTCGAGCCAGGTCCGCAGACGGTCGTCTGTCGCCGGCAGGATCCGTGTCTCGACTCCGGCCGCGGTGGCGAGGGCGGCGGTCGTGACCGATAGTGGCTCTCCTTGGGCGAGCAGCTCGGCGCGCGCGAGGTGCAGCCCCAGGTCGAGGTCGCCGAGCCTGAACCACGTGTCGGCGCCGAAGGCCGCTGCAGCCTCGAGCGCGTCCCAGGTCTCACCGGCCCGGCCCCAGCCGCGCTCCTCGTCCGCGAGCCCCGCGAGGCCGTAGAGGATCGAGTCGAGGTCCGGCGAGACGTGCAGCCCGAACACCTCGAGGTCGTCGCCGACGTTTCCGATCACGGTGACGTCGCTGGGAGGCAGGGTCTCCGTCAGCGCCCGCACGAAGCGGGCGCCGCCGACGCCGCCGGAGAGGACGACCACCCTCACGCAGGAGCCCGCAGCACGTCGAGGGCCGCGCGGGTGTGCGCTCCGATCCGGTCGCCAAGGCGCTCCAGATCGTCGAGCGTGTCGACGTCGTCCGCGAGATTCGGGAGCTCGAGCAGGCGCGACGGGCCGAGCGCAGCGAAGCGGTCGGCGCTGCCGGGCCCGTGAACGGGCGCAAAGAGGGAGGGGCTCGCGAGTCCGAGGGCGTTCGTCGTGCCGTCCGCTGCGGCGACGAGCGCGAGGCCGTCTGGGGGGATCGCACCGAGCAGCGTCCAGAGGTCGCGCGGAGTCACAGCCGGAAGATCGCCGTTGACGACGAGCACAGGTCCCGACGGCACCGCTTCGAGCGCCGCCGCGACTGCCGGCCCGAGACCTCCTGGAGCCGTAGCGAGCTTCGTGTCGCCCACCTGGCGGCACGCGGCGAGCACGTCCTCGAGCATCGCCTGCGCGAGCGCAGCTCGGGTGCGTGCCGGAAGCCGACTCTTCGCAGAGGGCTCCCGAAACGGCACGACGATCGTCGGCGCCACGGGCGCAGCCTAACTCGATGGCCCGGGCTCGCGGAGGCTCGCGGAAGCTAGGCGGCGGAGGCGCCCGGGCCGGTTGTCGCCCACTCCCCGAGGTCGAACCAGTGCGTCGCGGCCAGCGCGGCTCCGACCGCGGGATCGGTGTGCAACCGATTGAAGACGTGGTGGTCGAGGTCGCAGCAGATCGTCTCCTCGCCGAGGGAGACATGCGGAATCGCGACGAGCACCTCGGCGGGAAGCCTCGCCTCCGCAAGCGTGTAGTGCTTGAACTGGAGCTCGGGAGCGATCTCCATCAAGCGCGGCCAGTCGGGGCAGGAGCGTGCAGTCATCCAAGTGGAAGTTCGCCGTGGCCGTCGATCTCCTCCATCGACCAGCGACCGTCCAGCATGACCGCGCCGCGCTCTTCGCCCGACGGGTAGACGACGAGCTGCAGCGCATCGTCGAGCAGGTGCAGGAGACGTCCGCTCTCGGCGTCGCGGAGCGCGAAGCGGAGGTGGAAGCGGCCGTCCGCGAGCGGCAACCTCGGGACGTCGAAGCCGATCACGTGCTCGCCCGGGCGCTCGTCCCAGCCGAGCTCCGCCGTGTCCTGTTCCGCGCTCGCGAGCACGATTGCATTCTCGTCCCGAAGCTCGAGCGTGACCACCGGCGGGGGGACGGAGTGCTCGGAGACGACGTGGAGCCGCACCGCGAGCGGCTCGCCGGCGAGGAACTGGATGCGCTCGTCGCCGTCTCCGTCGAGCAGCCTGCCCGCGACGATCCGCGCCTCGCCCGTCCCCCACTCGCGGAGGCCGGCGGCGACCTCGTCCGGGTTCTCCTCGGCCGCGAGCTGACGGTGGTATTTCGCGATCGCGTCCTGCACCGGCCCGTCGTAGGCGACCTCGCCCCGGCGGAGCAGGACGGCGCGGTCGCAGAGGCGTTCGACTGCGGCGGCGTCGTGCGAGACGAAGAGGATCGTCCCGCCGCGGCTCTTGAACTCGAAGATCTTGCCGAAGCACTTCCGCTGGAACGCCTCGTCGCCGACGGCGAAGACCTCGTCGAGGAGGAGCACGTCCGCCTGGATGTGCGCCGCGACCGCGAAGCCGAGCCGCATCGCCATCCCGGACGAGTACGTTCGCACCGGCAGGTCGATGAACTCCTCGAGCTCGGCGAAGGCGACGATCTCGTCCATCGCCTCCTGCACCTGACGACGCGAGAGGCCGTGGATCGAGCCGTTCAGGAAGACGTTCTCGCGGCCCGTGAAGTCTGGATGGAACCCGGCGCCGAGCTCGAGCAGCGAGCCGACGCGGCCGCCGACGAGGAGCAGGCCGCTGGTCGGCTTGATGATCCCGGAGATGATCCTGAGCAGCGTCGTCTTGCCGGAGCCGTTACGGCCGACCAGGCCGACCGCCTCGCCCGGTTCGACGTGGAGCGACACGTCTATGAGCGCCTGCACGTCGCGCGCCGGGAGCCGGCCGCGGCGGACGAAGACGTCCTTCAGCGTCCGCGCCGGCTGCTCGTAGACGCGGAAGCGGCGCGAGATGCTGTCCAGTGAGATCAGACCGGGCTTCATACGACGACCTCGGCGAGGGCCTGCCGGACGATGCCGGCGAGGACGCGGACGAACTCGGGCTCGGCGTTCGGCATCTCGATGCGCTCGACGTGCAGGCCGAGCTCCCGCGCCCTCTCCAGCGCCTCGACGTCGATGTCCCAGCGGATCTCGAGGTGGTCGGCGACGAAGCCGACCGGGCAGACGAGGACTTCCCGGACGCCGCGGCCGTGCAGGTCTTCCAGGTGGTCGAGGATGTCCGGGCCGAGCCATGGCTCGCCGGTCGGGGATTCGCTCTGGTAGGAGAACGACCAGTCGCGGAGCGCCGCCCGCTCGGCGATCAGGGACGACGTCTCGAGGAGCTGCTCCTCGTACGGGTCGCCCTCGTCGAGGATACGGGCGGGGAGGCTGTGGGCGGTGAAGACGACGTGGGCCTCGGTGCCGCCGACGCGCTCGGCGAGCAGGTCGACGAACCCCGGCTCGTCGTGCCAGCTGTCGACGAAGACCAGCTCGGCTCGGCCGGCGAGCGCCCGCTCGAGCTGGTCGCGATAGCCGCCGATCGAGAGCCGCGAGTAGTGCGGCGCGAGGACGAGCCCGACGATGGTCTCGGCGCCTCGCTCGATCGCAGCGTTCGCGGCGTCGGCGATGTGCGGGCGCCAGTGCTTCATGCCGGTGAAGACCGGCAGGGACAGCTCGGCCTCGAGCGCGGCGCGGGTCTCCTCAGTGATCGCATTGAGCGGGTTCGACTCCTCGATCCCGAGCCGGCGGTACCGGTCGACGAGATCCTCGAGATGGTGCGGGGCGATCGGCCTGCCGCCGCGAATGTCCGCGTAGTAGGCGGGCACGTCGTCCAGCCGATCGGGGCTCCCGTAGGCCATCAGGACGACGGCGGACTCGCTCACGGCTTTGACGGTAGCCAATCGGCCACGCCGCCGAGCCGACGCCATCTCGGCCATGGCCGGGTACCTGGTACCGGGACATGGCGGTTTCGGACACGAGCTTCGCCTCGCGGCCGACTCGGCCGTCAGGCCGCGACGGCGACTGTCCGGTCGTGCACGAGCGCGCGAACGCGGCCGAGGACTTCGGGATCCGTCTGCGGCAGGACGCCGTGGCCGAGGTTGAAGATGTGGCCCGGGCGGCCTGCCGCGCGGGTGAGGATGTCATCGACGGAGGGCTCGATCCGCTCCCACGGCGCGAGCAGCACCGCCGGGTCGAGGTTCCCCTGCACCGCCCTGTCGAGACCCGCCAGCTCCCAGCCCCGGTCGAGCTCGACCCGCCAGTCGAGGCCGATCACGTCACCTCCCGCCGCCGCCATCGCCGGGAGCAGCGCCGTCGTCCCTGTGCCGAAGTGGATCGTCGGCACCTCGACCGCCTCGAGGATCCGCCGCGAATACGGCGCGACGAACTCCTTGTAGTCCGCGGGCGACAGCGCGCCGACCCAGGAGTCGAACAGCTGGATCACGTCGGCGCCGGAGCGCGCCTTTGCGGCGACGTAGCGCGTGAACGTCTCGGCGAGCTTGTCCATCAGCGCGTGCCAGACGCGCGGCTCGCGGTACATCAGCGTCTTCACCTTCACGAACTCCCGGCTCGGCTTGCCCTCGACGAGATAGCCGGCGACGGTGAACGGCCCGCCGCAGAAGCCGACGACCGTCTGGTCGGGCCGGAGCGCCTCGCGCACGAGACGCACCGCCTGGAGGATCGTCGGGACCGTCTCCTCCGGCTCCGGCACCACGAGCCGCTCGACGTCGGCGGCAGTTCGCACAGGCTGCGACACGACGGGGCCGACGTTCTCGACCAGCTCGACGTCGATGCCCATGCCGAGGACCGGGAACATGATGTCGGTGAACATCACCGCGGCGTCCACGTCGTGCCGGCGCACGGGCTGCAGCGTCACCTCCGCGCAGAGCTCCGGCTGGGCGACGATGTCGAAGAGGCCCCACCGCTCTCGCAGCTCGCGGTACTCGGGGAGCGAGCGGCCCGCCTGGCGCATGAACCAGACCGGCGTGCGCTCGACCGGCTCTCGGCGAGCGGCGCGAACGAGCAGAGGCTGCATGGCGGCTTAGACTAGCCGCGCCCATGGCAGCTCCTGTTCCCAAGGGTCCTCTTGTCGTCCGCTGGGGACGGTGGTCGCTCGACGAGGTGCGCGCCGGCGCCTCGAGCGGAGCGAGAGTGACGGTCGAGAACGTCGGGACCGCGGCCTGGCGCTCTCGAGGGGTCATGGGGATCCAGCTCGCCTCGCACTGGCTCGACGATCACGGCAACCCGATCGTGTGGGACGGCCGGCGAGCGCCGCTGCCGCACCCGATCCTCCCGGGCGAGACCGCCGCGCTCGAGCTCCCGATTCGGGCACCGATCCCGCCCGGTCGGTACCGGCTCGCGATCGACCTCGTCGACGAGGGGCGATTCTGGTTCGCAGAGCTCGGAAACCCGCGGATCGAGACGGACGTCCAGGTGCGGCCGAGGATCGAGCGGAGACTCGCAGTCGTGGGAGGCGACGCGCCCGGCCAGGAGGAGCCGCCGGTGCCGCTGGAGGAGGCGGAAGCCGTCGCGTATCTCGCGCCCGGAGTCGAGCCCGCCTCGGATTGGTCGCGCCGGATCCTCGACGCGCACCAGGAGGGCTACGCCGTCGTCGGCGGGGCGATCGACGCCGCCGGCCGCCGCGGAAGGGCGCTCGCTCAGTGGGCTCCGGGTAGCGGTCGCGTGCCCGGGTTCGCGGGTCCGCTTCTGTGTCCCTCGATCGTCAAGGGGCTCGAACCGGAATGGCTCGATCCCGTGGAGGGCCTCCCGGCCGTCGCGCGCCCTCGCGAGGAGCCGTGGGTCTACGACGGGCGGATCACATTAGGTCTGTCTCAGCGACCACGCTGATGTGCGTACATCGCGCTTGCGGACGCGGGCAGTCCGCGACAATCGGCCGGCGGAGGCGAGTTCATCCCGCCGGAGGCTCAGAGCGACTGACCGGTAGCAGCGAAGAAGGAGGGGGCCAACGGGGGAACCATGGGTTCACCCGTTACAACTCGACTGGGATCCGGTCGTCCACGCGGCTGAAGACGTAGGCGCCGACCGCGAGCGAGACGGCGGCCGCGACGACGAGATAGACGACATCCCCGATCCGCGGAAGGCGGCCCTCGTACAGCGGCCGGCGGAGCGCCTCGATCGGGGGGGTTATGAAGTTCCCGTAGCGCAGGATCTGGACGACCGTGTCGTGCCGCTCGAAGGCGTCGAGCGAGTACGAGTAGACGATCGGCGTCAGGAAGAACCACGGCAGGAGGAGCGCCTGGAGGAGGTGCTCGACATCGCGGAAGAGGACGTTGAGGGACGCGATCGTCAGCGCGACGCCGGCGACGAGGACGACGATCACCGCGGCGATCGGCAGCGCGAGCCAGACCGTGTCGCGCGCCTCCGGGATCACGATCGCGTCGACGACGATCAGCGCCGGGATCATCACCGCGAAGCTCACCAGCTGCGTCGCGACGAGCGACAGGGGAACGAGTTGGCGCGGAAAGCGAACCTTCTTGATCAGCTCCGCGTTGTCGAGCAGGCTGCGCGCGCCGACCTGCAGCGACGTCGAGAAGAAGATCCAGACCGCAAGACCCGACAGCAAGTACAGCGGGTAATGGGGGAGCTCGACCGCCTTCCAGAGGAACGAGAAGACGAGCAAGTAGATCGCCATCAGCGCGAGCGGGTTCGCGAGCGACCAGGCGATGCCGAGCGCGGAGCCCTTGTACTTCGCCTTGAGGTCGCGCCGGAACAGGCTCGCGAAGAGCTCGCGGTAGCGAACGAGATCGACGTAGATGTTCACGCCGTCTCACTTCCGTCACGAAGCCGTCGCACTTCCGTCACGCTGGCCTGACACCGGGACATGGCCGGAACGGCCATGTCCCCGCATCGCTGCGTTGTCGGCACGAAGCCATTCGGCGACCGCTGGGGAAAGTCTGTGACGTTCTTGTCACCTTGGACTGACACCGAGCCATGGCTCGTTAGGACGGCAGTAGCGCGATTGGGCGTCACGGGCGAGGGCTAGTCTACGGAGCGGTCCTCCCGGCGACAGTCGGCACAAACATGCTGTTAACAGCGCTGAACTACGCTCCTTGGCCGTGAGCTCGATCGCGGCCCTTGCTGCTTTTCCCGCGGCCGCGCTCGTCATCTTCACGCTGCTGCGCTCTCCGGCCCGTCGGCGCCTCGTCGCCGCACCCGCGGCCGATCGCTGGCACGAAGCTCCGACACCGCTCTTCGGTGGGCTCGGCATCTTTCTCGGCTTCGCCGGAGGCCTCGGCGCCGCGATCGCGACGGGAGCGGTCGACGCGAGCTCCGAGCTGATCGGGATCCTCGCCGGCTGCGCGATCCTGTTCGCGGCCGGCTTCGTCGACGACGTCTACCGCCTGCGTCCGCTGGCCAAGCTCGCCGCCCAGGGCGCCGCCGCCGCGGCCGTGCTGATCGGCGGGATCCGCGTCGAGGTCGTCGGCAACGACGTCGTCGCGACGGCGCTCGCGGTCGTCTGGCTCGTCGGGATGACGAATGCGTTCAATCTGCTCGACAACATGGACGGGCTAGCCGCGACGCTCGCCGCGATCGCGGCCGGCTTCTTCGCGATCGACGCCTTCACACAGCATCCGAACGAGACGTCGAAGGTGATCGCGCTGTCGCTGCTCGCCGCGTGCGCCGGCTTCCTCCCCTTCAACCTCCGCCCCGGCCGGAAGGCTCTCGTCTTCATGGGCGACTCCGGCAGCCAGGTGCTCGGGTTCGCGCTCGCGGCACTCGGGCTCGCGTCGAGCTACAAGGTCGCCGGGACAACCGTCGCGACGCTGATCCTGCCCATCCTCATCCTCGCAGTCCCGATCCTCGACACGACCCTCGTGACAGTGGTGCGCCTGCTCGAAGGCCGCTCGGTCGCACAGGGCGGACGCGACCACAGCTCGCACCGGCTGGTCTACCTCGGTCTCTCCGAGGCGAGCGCAGTCGTGCTGCTCGCGCTCGTCTCGATCGGGCTCGGCGCGACGAGCTTCGCCTACAGCGTCTTCGACGACGCGCGCGTGACGCTCTTCGGCGTGCTCGTCACGTTCGCGCTCCTGATCCAGTTCGCGAGCTTCCTCGCTGACGTCGAGATGGGCGTCGAGCGCAAGGAGGGCTCGCTGTTCGCGCGCACCTTCCTCGGCCACCAGCGGCGGCTGCTGGAGGTCGCCGTCGACTTCGCGTTGGTCACGGCGGCGTTCACGGGCGCGTACTTCCTGCGCTTCGGCGGCCAGGGAACCGAGAACCAGCGGCACCTCTTCCTCGTCTCGCTCCCGATCCTGATCGCCACCCGCTACCTGACGTTCATACCGTTCGGGCTCTACCGGAGCGTCTGGCGCTACGCCGGCGCGCGCGACGCCGCCGCGATCGTCGCTGCGGTCGGCGTCTCAGAGGTCGTCGCCGTCGGCGTCCTCGCGCTGACCCGGAGCTTCGGGGACTTCTCGACGAGCGTCTTCGCGATCGACTTCCTGCTCTGCACTCCGCTCATGGTGACGTCGCGGTTCGCCGAGCGGGCGCTCGTCCGGGGCCTCTCGTTCGCGCGGAACGACGGCCGGCGGACGCTGATCGTCGGCGCCGGCCGCACCGGGCGCAGCCTGCTCAGAGAGCTGCGCGAGACCCCCGGGGAGCGTGTCGTCGGCTTCCTCGACGACGACGCGATGCTCAAGCGCCGTCGGATCCAGGGTACGACCGTCCTCGGCGGCACCGAGGAGATCGAGCGCCACCTCGAGACCGCCAGGCCCCACATCGTCCTCGTCACGATCCCGAACGCCCCGCACGAACGGCTCGACGCGATCGTCCGCGCCTGCGCCGCCGCCGACATCCCATGCAGGTTCGTCCGCCGCGACCGAGACCTCGACCCGCGCGTCATCCTCGGAGCGCGCGCCGAGTGACCGAACGGTCGGCGGCAGCTGCGCGGCTAACAGCCGCGGCGCTAGGCCTGCTCTTCGCCGGGTTCGCCACCCTCTACGGCTGGCAAGCGTGGCGGCACGGGACACCGATCATCTTCACCGACGAGCTGGAGCTGACGCAGCTCTCGCGCTCGATCGCCGAGACCGGCCACGCGGCCCGCCGCGGCGAGCCGTACTCGTTCACCTCGCTCGTCACCTACCTCTGGGCCCCCTTCTGGTGGATCGACGACGTCAAGACCGCCTACACGGCGATCAAGCTCGCGAACGTCGCGATCATGACATCGGCGCTCTTCCCGGCGTACTTCCTCGCCCGGCTCGTCGCGTCGCGACCCGCCGCCCTGTTCGCCGCCGCGGGGACGGCCGCGATCCCGGCGCTCAGCTACTCGCCGCTGCTGCTCGAGGAGCCGCTCGCCTACCCGTGGGCCGCGCTGTCGCTGTTCTTGACGACGAAGGCGATCGTCGCGCGCACGCGAGGCTGGCTTGCCGCTGCGGCGGTAGTCGCGGCCACTGGGCCGCTCGTTCGCGGCCAGCTCGGCGTGCTGGTCGCGGCATTCGTGCTGGCGGTGCTCTTCATGGCCGCGACCGGAACGCGAGCTCGCCGCGAGCTACGCCGCTGGTCGCGCTGGGACTGGGCCGGCGTCGCGATGCTCGCGCTCGGGGCGCTGATCGTGGTGAACGCGACCCTCAGCTCCGCGACCCAGAGCTGGGAGATCCCGACCCGCCTCTACAAGGGGCGCATCTTCGACCTCGGCTTCCAGGCCGGCGCCCACTTCGCGATCGGGCTCGGGCTGCTCCCCGTCGTGGCGGGGCTCGCGGTGCTGCTCTCGTTCCGCGAAGCGCGCAGTCCCGAGCGCCGCGCTTTCGCCAGCGTCGGGTGGGCGGCGCTCGTCGGCTTCTCGGTCTACACGGGGATCAAGGCGGCCTTCCTGTCGACGAAATTCGCGACGCTCGTGGAAGAGCGCAACCTGATCTACCTCGCGCCGGTCCTGTTCGCGGCGACCGCGATCTGGCTCGATCGGCCGCGGCTCCGGCTCACGCCGGCGGTCGCGGCGATCGGCTTCGTCGCATTCCTGCTCGTCTGGAAGCCCTACCAGCTGGGCTACGGCTACTTCGAGGCCCCCGGGAACGGGATCCCAGCCCTGATGAACCGGCGGTTCATCTGGGACGGCGGCACGATCCGGGCCGTGATGATCGGCTGCCTCGCGTTCTGCGCGGTGGCCGTGCTCCTGCCGGTCGCCGGCAACGCTCTGCGACGTCCGCTCTCGGAGACGTGGGTCGCCGCGGCGGGAGGCATGCTCGCCGTCCTCCCGCTCGTCGTCGTCGCCTGGTGCCTGACGGGCGAGATCTACACCGCGAGCGGCTTTCGGCACGGCGCGAACCAGCTCGTCGGGAACCTCCCCAAGCCGCTGAGCTGGGTCGACGAGGCGACTGACGGCGCCAGCGCAACCTTCATCGGCCAGAAGATCACCGCCGGCGACGCGCTCGGCATCAACCTCGACGAGTTCTGGAATCGCTCGCTCACCCAGATCTGGAGCCTCGACGGGACCGCGCCCGGACCGGGGCGGGTTCAGACGCCGGACCTCGTGAAGCCCGACGGCACCCACTTCCCCGAGCCCGGAACCGAGTACGTCGTGGCCGCGAACGGCATCCAGCTTGCCGCGCCCGTCGTCGCCAGCAAGCCCGGACTGCGGCTCTACCGAACCGGCGGGAAGCTGCGAGTCTCGGAGACGCGCGAGAAGGTCTATCCCGACGGCTGGATCGGCGACGAGGGCGGCTGGTCCCGATTCGCGACGCCCGGGGGCCGCCCCGGGACGGTCGTCGTCTCGGTCTCGCGGGCCGGGTTCTGCGGCGATGCGCCCGTCGGACACGTCACGGTCAGGCTCGGGCGGCTCGTAATCGGCCCAGATCGTCACCCGGCGCTCGCCGACGTGCGCGCCACACGGCGCCTGGTGCTCCCCAACTGCGCCGTGCGTGTCGTCCGGCTCCCGTCCGGGCCTCCGCCATTCCAGGTCGAGGTCCGGGTGACGCCGACCTTCCGCCTTTCGGACTACGGGCGGTCCGACACCCGCACCGTCGGCGCGGTCGTGAGCTTCCAATTCCTTACTCAGCGGTAGGCCGCGCAGATCAGCGTGAAGCGGAAGCGCAAGAGCAGTCGCGCGACGAGCGTAGGCTCGAGCACTTCGAGCGCCGCGCCGACGGGGGCGGGCAGCCGGCCGTGCTGAGGAACGAGAAACGGGCGAGTCGCTACCCGCAGGAAGCCGGCAGCGCGCAGCTCTGCACGGAGCTCGCGCAGCGAGTAGCGGCGAGGCGACACGTCGAAGACGAGCTTCATCTCGGTGAAGCCGGCGACGCGCCGGAAGAACTCGACCCGGTCGTCGACGAAGTGGAGCGAGCGGAAGATCGTCGTCGCAGCAACCGGGGCAGGCGGCTCGTACGTCAGCAGGTCGCCTCGCGCGAAGGTCGCGTCGTGTCGGCTGCGGGCGACCTCGAGCATCGCGTCGCTCGTGTCGACCCCGGTGTAGCGCAGGCCGAGCGCGATGAGCGACGGAGCAGCGGAGCCGTCGGCGCAGGCGAGGTCGAGGATCTCGTCTCCCGGGTCGAGCCTGGGCCCGAGCCCCGCGACGATCTTCGCGCGGTGGCCGAAGTACCGCTCGGGGTCACCGTACTCGCGTTCCGTGAAGCTCCCGGCTGCCTCGTCGTACTTGTCGCTCACAGGGCCTTCAGGCGCTCGGGATGCTTGCGGACGAAGCGGGCGATCCCGCGCCAGTGCCAGAGCGTCCGGCGCGTCAGGAACTTTCGGTCGGTCACCGCCTGGTGCTCGTGCTCCGCGACGGCGCTCGGCACGTACCAGCGCTCCCAGCCCGCCTTCGCGGCCCGGTAGCACAGGTCGATGTCCTCGCCGTACAGGCGGAACCCGTCATCGAAGCCGCCGAGCTCCTCGAGCATCGACCGCCGCAGCATCAGGAAGCCGCCGAGCATCCAGTCCGCGGGCATCGGCTCGGTCGGGCGCTCGTCGAGCAGGTAGTGGGAGCGTGACGGCGGGATCAGTAGGCGCAACGGCGTGCGCCGGACGAGCGTGCCCGTAACCGTCGGGAAGCGGCGCCGCGACGGCTGCCAGGTGCCGTCCGGATACAGGAGCTGCGGGCCGGCGACGCCGCAGCGCGGGTGGTCCTCCATGAAGCGGCGCAGAATCGCGACGGCGTCCCGTCGCGGCACCACGTCGGGGTTGACGGTGCAGACGAGCTCGGCACTCGTGGCGAGCACGCCGAGGTTGACGTTCGCCGCGAACCCGAGCGGGTGTGCGTTCTCGAGCACTCGCACGCCTTCGGGCGCCTCGCCGATGCTGCCCGGCACGTTCGCGACGACGACGAGCTCGTCGACCTGCGGCAGCAGCGCCGGCAGCGTCGTCTCGAGCTCCTCGGCATTGCCGTGGGAAACGACGACGGCGGCGACCTTCAAGCCAGCGCCTCGCGATAGACCTCGGCGGTTCGGCGCGCGGTCTCCCGCCACGAGAAGCGCTTCGCGCGCTCGATGCCGGCGGTAGCCAGACGCTCGCGCTCGGCCACCGCTCGGCGGATCGCGTCGGCCAGCCCGGCCGGCTCCGCGAAGAGGGCCGCGTCCCCCGCGACCTCGCGCAGCGCCGGATCGGGGGCTGCGACGACGGGCGTGCCGCACGCCATCGCCTCGAGCACCGGCAGGCCGAAGCCCTCGTAGCGCGACGGCAGCACGAGCGCGGCCGCGCCCTGGTACAGCGTCGCGAGCTCCGGCTTCTCGACCCACCCACGCAGGTCTGCGCCCCGGCGCTCCAGCTCGCGCGCGAGCGACGGCTCCTTCTCCGGGCCCACGACCACGAGCGGGAGACCCACCGCCTGCGCCGCCTCGGCAGCGGCGAGCGGATCCTTTCGCGCCTGGATCGCTCCGACGTAGAGCAGGTACCCGCCGCCGGCGCCGTCGCCGGGCGCGAACGCCGGGTCGACGCCGTTCGGCGTGACGACGACCTTGTCCGGCGGCGCGCCGTAGAGCTCGACGATGTCGGCCTTGGTCCGCTCCGAGACGGTCAGCACGCGCCTTGCCCTCTTTACCGCCCGCGGCACGGCCCAGCGGAACGTCAGCCGGTCGAGGCGGCCCATCACGATCGGGTCGCGCTCGAACGAGACGTCGTGGATCGTGACGACCGCCGGCGACGGGCAGCGAAGCGGGAGCGAGTGCTGGAAGTGCGCCAGCGCGGGCCGGAGCCGGCGCAGCAGGCGCGGCAAGGTCACTGCCATTCGCAGCTCCTGGGAAGAGGTGCCGAGGTAGACGAGCTCGATGCCGTCCGGCACTAGCTCCGGATGGCGGGTGACGGCGGCGAACCGCAACTCCGCTCCGACGGCGGGCAGCTCGCGCAGGAGGTTCTGCACGTAGGTCTCGTCGCCCGTCCGCTGCCGTCCGAGGACGTCCGCGTCGATCACGACCAGTGCACACGCTCCGGCGCCGGCAAAGCCGGCACCTCCGCTCCTGGGCGGCTCCGTCGAGCCTACGCCGCGTGTCACACGAGCTCCCGATAGACGTCGACGGTCGCTGCGGCGGCTGCCTCCCACGTGTACCGCCCCGCCCGTTCGAGCCCGAGCGGACGCAGCTCGTCGCGACGGGCGATTGCTCGCTCGATCCCGTCGGCGATCGACGCCGGGTCGAGCGGGTCGACGAGCTCCGCGGCCGGGCCCGCCACCTCCTCCATCGCCGAGCCCGCGCTCGTGACGACCGGCGTGCCGCAGCGCATCGCCTCGAGCACCGGGATCCCGAAGCCCTCGTAGATCGAGGGGTACCCGAGGCAGAGCGCGCCGCGGTAGAGCGTCGCGAGCTCCTCGTCAGAGAGCCTGCCGAGCCAGCGGACACCGTCGCCGGCGAGCCGAACGTCGCCCCAGCCCGGAGCGCCGACGATCCTGAGCTCGAGGCCGAGGCGGCGCGTCGCCTCGGCGAGGCGCGGCAGGTTCTTCCGGGGCTCGAGCGTCCCGACGGCCAGCACGTAGTCACCCTCCGCGGCCGGCCCGTCCGGCGAGAAGAGGTCCTCGGTCGCGTTCGGGACGACGCGAACTCGCTCCTCGGGAACGCCGGCCAGCTCGACGATGTCGCGCTTCGTCAGCTCCGAGACCGCGACGACCCGGTCGGCCGCCCGGAGCACCGGCCGCAGGAAGGTGCGCGCGTAGAGCCGCGTCCAGGTCGTGAAGTACCCGGGGTAGCGGATGATCGCGAGGTCGTGCACGGTCGCGATCACCGGGACGCGCGCGCGCAGCGGCGCCCGGAACGTCGTGCAGTGGAGGACGTCGAGCCGGCGCGCCTGCAGGGGCAGCGCCAACGGGTACCACGCGACGTCGCGGACGGGCGCGATCAGCTTGGACGGACCGCCCCACGTGAGGCGCGCGACCTCGACGTCGCCCCGCCGCTCGAGCGCCCCGGCCAGCCCCTCCACGTAGCGGGCCGTCCCGGCACGGGTGAGGACGAGCGGCGCAACGTCGATCCCGGCCCTGATCACGCGGCCTCTTCCCACGCGGCGAGAAACGTCTCGCCTGTCCGGCGCCACGTGAACTGCTTCGCGTGCTCGACGCCGCGCGGGGCGAGCTCGTCCCGCCGCGCGACCGCCTCGTCGATCGCCGCGGCGAACGCCTCGGGCCGCTCCGGGTCGGCGCGCAGGGCGACGTCCGCGCAGGCCTCGTCGAGTGACGCGTGCGAGGACGCGACGACGGGCACGCCGCTCGCCATCGCCTCGACGACCGGGATCCCGAAACCCTCGAACCGCGACGGATACACGAACGCGCTTGCGCCGCGGTAGAGCCGCGCGAGCTCCTCGCCCGAGACGTACCCGAGGCGGATGATCCCGTCGCGGTCGAGCTCCGGTCGCGCACCCCACCCCTCGGCTCCGACGACGGCGAGGGACAACCGCTGACCGAGCAGCCGCTGTGCCTCGATCGCGACCTGGAGGTTCTTGCGCGGCTCGAGCGTCGCCACCGACAGAACGTACGGCCGCCCGAGGATGGCCCGCTCACCCTCCTGCCGGAAGTGTGGGCCGACACCCGGGTACGCAACGTGGACCCGCGCCGGATCGACGCCCAGCCGGTCGACGACGTCCCGTCCCGTGTAGGCGGAGTTGACGAAGACGACGTCGCAGGTCGTCGCGTCGCGGTACTTCGCCCCGTGCATCCTGTACGTGCGGCCCTGCACCCAGTCCCGGAAATGCAGCGGCACCAGATCGTGGACGACCGTCGAGCGCAGGCCAGCGCGCTGCGGCGGGAACATCCAGTCGGAGTAGTGCAGGACGTCGAACGGCCCGAGGAAGCGCTCCGCAGGCGGCCAGCCGAGGCGGCTCCACGCCTGGCGCCAGTGGTGAGCGAAGGGGAGGAAGCGCAGACGCCGCTCGACCGGGAGGCCGTCGAGCGCGGCCGGAATCGCGCGGAGGCCCTGCGGGCTCGTCGGCGCGAAGGCGACGAGCTCGTGCCGGCCCGCGGCGGCCTCCGTCACACCGGCGAGCGAGCCGAGGATGTAGTTGTTGATCCCGGTCAGCAGGTGCGAGAGCGGGCTGACGTCGAAGACGATCCTCACGCGTGGAAGTCGATGCGCGTGAAGTGAACGCCGAGGAGGCGTGTGTCGCCGCCGCCGGGGACAGCCGTCGGCGAGACGGTGAACTGCATGGTGCACTCGCCTCCCGCGGCCTGGAGCGGCACGGTCAGCTCCACGCGGCCGCCTGGCGGCACCTCGACACGTTGCTTGCCGGCCGTGACGGTCTGCGGCCCTCCGATCAGGCTCGGGTCGGACTCGAGGAGCACCGTCAGCGAGCCGCCCTCGCAATCCCTGCGGGTGTAGGTGACCATCGGTCCGGACCACGTGTCCGGATAGAGGCCACGGATCGCCTCGGTGCCGCGGCGCAGCGTCGCGCCCTCCCACCACTCGGCCAGCCGCAGCGGCCCGTCGACGCGATAGAGGATCATGCCCTTCACCTTGTCGCGCCCGATCTCGGTGCCGGCGATGCGCACGGTGTCGTCGGTGAGCACGTAGGAGGCACGCCTCGCGCCGGTGAGCTCGCCCTCGCGCGAGTCGATCGCGACCTTCGTCTCGGGCAGGTTCCCGGGCGAGCGGGCGTCGTCGAAGTAGTAGACGTCGCGAACGCTGCGGTTGAAGAACTCGTTCTGCCAGAGCGTGTTCTTGTCCTTCCGGCTCGACCAGACGAACGCGACGTTCGCGTGCTGGCCGACGGCGCGGTCGATCCAGTCCCGGTCGGGACGGGTGATGCCGCCGTAGAGCGCCCCGACCGAGGCTGCATGGGCGCCGCCGTGCTCGTTCGTCTCGATCGACCAGGTCGAGAAGGCGAACCAGGCGAGGATCACCGCCGGCAGCGTCAGCGCCCAGCGCGCCGGGACGAGCATGAAGAGCACACCG